>OCVV012835701.1_pt1 | contig 25199 bp, 22 predicted proteins | sample 1539721 | NCBI WGS metagenome assembly OCVV01 (sample SAMN02144230, study PRJEB22623) | gut metagenome | biome: sheep rumen | host: Ovis aries | place: New Zealand
TTGTTCATCTCCGTACCGAACAGTTTCTTGAAACCGAAATCGGTATAAGGGTTTATGTAGCGTTCGTTATTATCCATATAGTCGCTTGTGGTTTGTTCCATTTGCAAAGTTACAAACTTTTTCTGAAACAGCAAAGTTTTAAAGGGTGGAAAATTCTGTAACCTGAACGTATTTAACTTGCGAATCCTTGCGATAAAAATCAGCAAGACAGATTTTTTCATGAAAAACGGCCTAATTTTGAATTTTTAGCAAAGTATTGATACTAAACAATTTACTTTATTATAAAAGAAAATGACAAGGCGATGAAAATGTAATTTGATAGCTTTTACCTTGTAATTTGATAGCTTTTACAGTGTAAAGGCTATCACTTTACGGCACAAAAATGCGCAAATAGGAGCGTAAAAGCTATCGTTTTACACGAAAAAGCCCCGTTGCACAACCAAAAAAGTTGTGAAACGGGGTCGTATTAACATTCCTTAACCTCTATTTCGCATCCCAAACGAGTGTTTCATTTGTTCGCAAATATAGGGGTAAAATTGAGTTGTTGGCTAATCAGATTATTGCAGACTTTCGAACGGGAATATTTCTTTCTTGCGATAAGCAGAACCAGTGACCACACAAAGCAAATCGCCATTCTGATTCGTAACACGTGTCTGGCAGAACGGCAGGCGGTGATGGTTAAACGTTTCTTCCGTCTCTGCAATAAGACGGTCGCCCTTGCGTGCGGACTGCAGATAGGTGATACTGTTCTGTACGCCAAGGCTTACAGGTCCGTGAGAATTGGTGACAGCGGCAAAGGTGAGATCGGCAAGGGTGAAATATACTCCGCCCTGACAAACACCCGCAGCATTGAGGTGACGCTCCTCGACTGTCATTTCGGCGCGGGCGAAGCCCTCACGCACCTCAGTCAGTTGCATGCCATTTTCGCGTGCGAACTTATCGCCGTTATTTAGTATGTCCTTCAGTGTAGCCATTTCTTTTAATTCATAATGCAGAATGCAGAATGCTTAATTCTTAATTCATGAATTACTTATAGCACTTAAATATTTCATCAACAATTTCTTTCTTCATTTTAGAAGTGAACAGGCTGACGACGGCAACGACGATGAAGCCGCCAACCATTGCTATGGCGCCACAATCGATAGGGTTTATAGGGTTGCCGAGAAGCATATTGACCACAGTGATACCCACTCCCCATACGAAGCATGCCCATACAGACAGACGGGTGACACCCTTCCAGTAGAGTCCGAGCATGAACGGAGCAAGGAATGCGCCAGCCAGTGCGCCCCATGATATTCCCATCAGCTGAGCAATGAACTGCGGAGGATTAAGGGCTATCATTACTGATATCACGATAAAGAATACTATGAGCACACGCATGATGATAACCTTGCGGCGCTCTATCTTCTCTGCTACTATATCATCAATCTCACCACTTTCCACCTCGCCAAGCTGTGACTTCTTATCACGATAGATCAGGTCGAGTGTCATGGTTGATGACGATGTGAGCACAAGTCCGGCCAACGTTGACATTGAAGCCGAAAGCACCAGAAGGATTACGAGTGCTATAAGTATGTCGGGCAGTGTCTCAAGCATTGTAGGTACGATATTGTCGTAAACAAACTTTCCTTTCTCTGCATTGAAAGCCGTGGGCACAAACAAACGACCAAAGCCACCAAGGAAGTAACAACCACCAGCCACTATAACAGCGAATACTGTCGATATGATAGTGCCACGCTTTATGGCAGCCTCATCTGTTATGCTATAGAACTTGCCAACCATCTGCGGCAATCCCCATGTGCCGAGCGAAGTCAGTATGACGACACCAAGCAGGCTCATAGGGTTTGGTCCGAACCATGATGCGAAATCGCCTGGCTGAAAATTAGCATACAATTCCTTGCCACGTTGCGTCAAATCATCGACATTTGGTGTCATGGCTACCATCTTGTGATAAGCCTCAACGAGGCCTCCCTGACTGTTCAGCACGACAAATATCACCGTAGTAATACCGAAGAGCATAATGATGCCCTGTATGAAATCATTGATAGCCGTAGCCTTGTAGCCTCCAAGTATAACATAAACAGCAGTAAGTAATGCCATGACTATGGCGCAATACTCATAAGGTATGCCGAAACCCATCTCAAATAGTTTTGAGATACCCATATATACGCCTGCGGTGTAAGGAATCAAAAACACGAATACAATTATTGATGCTATGACACGCAACCACTCATCGGCGTATCGTGTGCCAAAGAAGTCAGGCATTGTGCGTGACTGTATATGCTGCGTCATCAGTTTAGTGCGTCTTCCGAGCACTATCCAGGCTAACAACGAACCTATCAAGGCATTACCTATTCCTATCCAACTTGACGACATTCCGTATTTCCAGCCAAACTGTCCGGCATAGCCTACGAACACGACAGCAGAGAAATATGACGTGCCATAGGCAAAAGCAGTAAGCCATGGTCCTACTGAGCGACCGCCAAGTACGAAACCATCAACTGTCTTTGCCTGACGGCGTGAATACACTCCCACTGCAACTGTGACGCAGAGGAAGATAAGCGTTAGGATAATCTTTATCAACATAATATTTAGGAAGTTAGTATAGGTGGGAGCTAATAGCTCCCACCTTATTTTATTATTGGTTTGTGTATTAAAATCTCGATTTACTCTCTTTAGAATGAGAACTGCACCTGAGCCATAAACTTACCATAGTTGCCTGGCAAGCCTGCCACGGCCTTCATCTCATCGTTCAAGATGCTATAGTTATATTGCGCCTGAATACGGCACTTTGTATGCATCCAATACTGCACACCAAGGAGTAAATCGGTCTGCTTGTAGTTCATATCCGTATTGCGGTTGAGGTAATCCACCTGCGCTACTACGTCCATTCCTTTATATACTGGTATTGTTGACGCAACATAAGCTCCAAAGCTGTGGCACTCACCATCGCGACCGCCCAATGCCTCGCTACGCACTGTTACGCAACGATGCTTGAAATAATCTGTTCCCTTTGGACTTGACATCCACTCAAATCCTACGGCATAGCGGTCACTGCGATAAGTTTCACCTTTGTCTATATGATAGATTACAGATGTTCCCGTAGCGTCTATCGGCTTCACCACATCATTGTAGGCAGAGGTAGCCACTGCACAGCCATAGCCTTTCTGACCTGATACAGAGATGCGCAGGTTCTTCACTGGCTTGTATTCCAACTTGGCTATTACGTTTTTCTGATTATTCTGGTCAGACTTATTTATCTGTCCGCCATTGACTACCTCCAGGGCATAGTGCAGATGTCCCTTGAACAAGTCACCATACATCATCAGACCGAGGTCACGTCCTGAACCGTTGGCAATCAATGGATCAGAACCACACAACCACCCTACGGCCAGCGGCGAGCAATTGATGCTCTCAAAGATACGTGGTGACAGCGGGTTAGCGATAGATAGTTCCGTCTTAGACTGTCCCAGTCGGAAGTTAAGCGCCTTGTTATGGCGATACTCCATATAATACTCGAGCAGGTTACCAGCCTTAAACTCGTGCATGATGAAGGCATAGAAATGCGGTGCTATATCTGCCCCCAGCATCATAACTACGCGTCTCATCTCGAAGGTATTGCTGTTAGGACCGTCCTCTTGCATCGTGGCAGAGTACCCAGCCTGGGCATATCCCAGCACCTTTACGCGTGAAAGCACTGACTGTGCCCAGTAGGCGGCATCTTTGTCATCTTTCTCTGCAGGCGCAGGCATAAGCGTATTCTTACTCTCCAGCATCGCCATTTCCGTCTCTGCCGATGAGATATCAAACTCTTTCTCTGCGAGTTCTGTCTCAGCACTCACAGTCATAGCACCAACAGCAAGTGCTGATGCAAGCAATAATCTTTTCATCTTTTTACCTTTTTCTATATTTCAATGTTTCAAATCGGCCTCAGTGAGGAAGTCAAGTTTGTTGAGCATGATAACCTCGTTTGCCTTCTCTGCATTGTCAGCGCGGAACGTAAGTACTCCCTTGCCATCGAGAAGGAATGAATACATATACTTAATACCCACGCCAGCCTCGGTGATAAGTGTCATGACGTCAGCGGCTGCGCCTACCTTGTTGTCTTTCAAACGCACGGCATGAACGTCGCTCAGCGTAACGTTAATATTCTTATCACGCAGTATCTTGAAGGCTTTCTCCGTCTCACTGCATATTATGCGATAGATACCAAAATCGGCGGTATCGCTGATATTACTGATAACGATGCTGATACCATTGTCTCTCAGCAATTTGAGAACACTGAGCAGTGCACCGCTCTTGTTCTCCATGAATATGGAAATCTGTTTTACGGTCATAGTTTTAGTTGTTTTGTAGTTTCGCTGTTTCATTGTTTGGAGATATCACTTTCAACTGTTCAATCCGTCTTTACGTAATATTCCTAAACAACTTAACAACTAATTTGCCAATTTCCTCTATATAATAAATCATTGATAAACCGTTCGTTTGTCAACCACTCTGACAGCCTTGCCTTCACTTACCGGCAGAGTACCCTTAGGTACGAGCTTCACTATCGGTGTGAGCAATATCTCATCCTTCAACGCACGCGTTACACTCTTCTGCAACTGTGCCAGACGCTGATAGTCATCCGTGAACAATTCCTCAAGTTCAACCTCAACGGTCATATTGTCGTTGTTCTCGTCTGTGGTAAGAGTAATAAGATAATTGCTTGCCAATTCCTTATACTGCATAAGTATTTTCTCTATCTGTATAGGGAAGATATTCACGCCGCGCAATACCATCATGTCGTCAGAACGCCCCTTCATGCGGTCAAGACGCACGTGGTTACGTCCGCAAGGGCATGTGCGTCCGAGCACACGCGTAAGGTCACGAGTGCGGTAACGCAACAGTGGCATAGCCTCACGACGTATTGATGTAAGCACGAGTTCGCCGATTTCGCCATCAGGCACAGGCTCAAGGGTCTCAGGATCTACTATCTCTACGATATAATAGTCTTCCCAGAAGTGCAGACCGTTCTGCTCCTTACACTCGAAGCCAACACCAGGTCCGCACATTTCGCTCATGCCAAACGAGTTATATGCCTTTACGCCAAGCATATTCTCTATGCGCTTACGCTGCTCCTCTGAGTGAGGCTCTGCGCCTATAGCGAGCACTTTCAGTTTTGTATCCCTACGAGGGTCAACGCCTGTCTCCTGCATTACTTCGTAAAGACGCGTAACGTATGACGGTACAGCGTGAACGGCCGTCGTGCCGAAGTCCTTCATGAACTTTATCTGACGCAGCGAGTTGCCGGCGGCAGCTGGCACGGTGAGCATACCAAGTCGCTCGGCTCCATATTGGAAGCCCAGTCCACCTGTGAACATACCGTATCCTGATGAATTTTGAAACACGTCATCAGGGCGCAGTCCCACCATCCAGAGGTTGCGTGCAACCTGATTTGCCCACTCATCAAGGTCTTTCTGCGTATGCAGTATCACGGTAGGATTACCCGTCGTGCCCGACGAAGAATGTAGTCTTACACACTCCGTAAGGGGTACAGAGGCGAGGCCGAAAGGATAGTTTTCACGCAGGTCTTGCTTCGTAGTGAACGGTATGCGGCGTATGTCGCTCACAGACGTAATATTGTCTGGCGACACTCCTGCCTCATCAAGGCGCTGCTTATAAACAGGGTTATTCATACATTGAGCCACGGTTTCCTTCAGACGCTCCACCTGCAGGGCTTCAATCTGCTCACGACTCATGGTTTCAAGTTCCGGGTCAAGATACTCGGATTTCCAGTCTGGAAGTTCTCTTCTATACATTATAAATATATTTTTAATGTCAGGTCTGTTGATTTGTTTGCTTGTTTGGTTATATTATTTCAAAAGTGCAAAGTTACGAATATTTTTTCAATTAACCACGCAATTTCCCAAAACTTTTATCTGACAGCATAATATTTCCGTTATTTTTTATGAAAAATACAACATAAAAAGACAATATGTAAGCAAAACATACATTTTGCTTACACTTTGATTTACATTTTAACTCACAACATTCTCGCAGTAATCGCTATCTGATTATCGTGTAATCGCTATCATATTGCAGTGTAATCGCTATGCTTTTAGCGTGTAATCGCTATCTGATTACGACATAGTTGCTATCCAGTTGAATTACAGCTGGATAGCAACCATGTCTTTTTTGCTGTGCCCCTTGCTTATGCTGTAAAGGGTGTATAATAACTGTTTTTGGGCGATTTGCTGTTATTTTGTAGTTAAATAGTGTTAAATCATATACTATTTTGGTTAAAAAGTCTTTTTTTTTTTTTTTTTAGTAAACAAATGTTATTATCTTTGCATCCGCTTAATTTGTAAAATAGGTAGAAGATGCAAGGCGGAAAAGTTATATCTACAATCACATCTATCTTGTTCATGGCTTCGTGTGTTGCGGCTACCGTCAACACGGGGATGTTCGTGTATCCGTCTCTGTCACGCTCGCTGCTGATGGAGGGCGGTTTGCTGTTGCTGGCTCTTGTGGCTTTCCTCCACTGGGTGTCTGCCGGGAAGGCTTTTCCCCTGCATACTTCTCTCTTTACCAAGTTCATCGTAGTGTGGATGGTATATATCGTGATTCACGGCAGGTTGTCGTAGGTGACGGAGCTGTACCGCACTGTGTACCTGTGCGTCACGCTTCTGTCTGTCATCTCGCTGTCCTACTGCCTCAGGGCGGGACTGCTTACGAAGGAGGGGATTCATCGTGGTTTGTTGATTATCGTCGTCATACATGTCTTTTGTGTCTTTGCCCAGTGGTTGGGGCTTATGGAGCCGGAGAACTCGCTGTACCCTATCACGGGGGCTTGTGACAATCCTAACGTCTCGGCGATGTATCTCGTGGGGGTGCTGCCTGTTCTTCTGTCTGTGACCCGGCTGAGGGTCGTGGCAAGGCTTTTATTTCTTTTCCTCATTCTTCTTGCTATTGTTCTTCTTCGCTGCCGTACGGCATATATCGGTTTGGCGGTGGAGGTCATCGTCATGCTGTTTTCCTATGGGAAAGCGAGGAATATGATATCTTCCCATAGATGGGTGGTGGTGGTTATCGGGGTTCTCGTTTGTGCCTTTTCCGCTGTCAAGCTCTACAATATGAAGCGCGACAGTGCTGACGGCCGCCTGCTTATATGGAAGATGTCTGCCATGATGGTTGCGGAGCGTCCTATGGGGTGCGGCTACGGGTTGTTTCCCAAACACTACAACCTGCGGCAGGCGGAGTATTTTCACGAGGAGCACGGCACGGAGAGGGAGCGCAGGAATGCGTCTTTCGTCTATATGGCTTATGATGATTTCCTTGAGCATGGCGTGGAGGGCGGTGTCATAGGCATGCTGTTCCTTGCCGGGTTCTATGCTATGACTATTACCAGAGCAAAAAAGACTCCCTCCCTCACAGGGAGGGCTGGGGTGGGTCTCTTTTCTGCCTTCGCCGTTATGTCCCTGGTAAATTTCGTTGTGGCTGGCATCCAGACGTGGTTGCTTGTCGTCTGCTGTGCCGCCATGGTTGCTGCTGACAGTAGGGGCAGAACTGATGAACCAGATGAAACGGTGGGCGGTCACAGTTCGCTTCTGCAGAGGCTGGTAGGCGCGGCGCTGGTCGTCCTTGTCCTCATGCTGTCTGTCATCACCGTGCGTATGACCTACACCCAGTATCGGCTGGGAAGAATCGAAGAAAGGATGTCTGCTGGCGAGGCTGTCAGTGACAGTGCGTTTGCCGACATAGAGGACTGTGCATATTCATCTGAGGCGTTCTGGAACTACAGGGCTGCGAACCATATAAACCGTAACAATTACGATGAGGCACTGGAGTCCGTTGGCAGGGCTTTGGAATATACGTCCTCACCTACGTCTTTCATGATGCAGAGTCACTGTCTGCTGAACCTCGGAGATACAGCAAGGGCGGTCTCTTGCCTGAGGAAAATCGGTGATATGCAGCCTTGCAAGACGCCGTATAGCCATTAAGTTCTTTCATACTTATGATTTCTGTCTATATATAGTTTACTAACATAAATATAATTATTCATCAATGAAGAAAACATTTTTACTTAGCATCGCGTTGGCTATGTGCTATTGCTCTGCCCACTCACAGACTATAGCCGTAACGCAGTATGAGATTGATGCCCTAAAGGGACATTCAAAGGAAATCATGGAAAAGGCTCGTTACATTGCTGACGAGCAGACCATGCGTACGCATCTGTCTTACCGCGTACTCAGGAAGGATGAGGAAAGGCTCGCACGCTACATACGCGAAAGGGAAATCAGGAAGTGCTGCTATGACTATATCTTTCCTGATTCGCTGACTCACCGTGTAGTTAACAAGATGAGTATCGATGAGTTCTACGCTGACTCTGTCAACACCGTCCTGATTGCGGCTGGTAATCCGTATATCTCAGGGGAGAATGTCACGTTCGCATTGTTTAGGGCGAAGACTCTCGAACTGGATGATGCACAATATGCAGGCATGATGGAGAAAGCCCTTGACATTGCGAGACGCACTAAGCGCGACCGGAAGCTGAACGTATGGAACGAGGAGATGGAGATTCTGAAGAACACACTCAGCGACAGACAGCTTGACAAGTTCTTCTACGTGAAATATTCCAAGGAGATTGCCAAGGATATAGAAAACGGCTGGAAGAAACTGGAGGAGGCAGGACTCGCGGAGCAACTGGACAGTGCACAGGAGATTGTCAATGCGCGAATGTATCTCTCGCTGCAGCGGAAGATAAATGATATCTGGCGATACTTCGGCACACCAAGGAAAAAGAATCTTGCAGAACTTGCCAAGGACAAGCCGCAGATGCTGAGGATGCTTGAAGCACTGGAGAAGAAGGAGAAATTAATCAGGGAAGAAGAAAAGAACAAGACTTTAGGAAAGGAATTCGTATGGTAAATGCTTAAACAGATACGAAAACGAAAACTACAACTAATATGAAAAAGACTAAGACGAAGGCTTTTGCCATCATTATGATTTTTATGTCCGTGCTGCTTAATGGTATGTACGCCTCTGTCACGGACGCTGACGTGTCACATGCCTTAAGGGCACTGAAGGGACAGGAGTTTGGAATGACGGAGCAGCAGGCGGTTGATGTCGTAAAGGATGCGGCTGCGAACTATGGAGACACCCGGGCGATGAATGCCCTGGGATTGTTTTACATGAACGGCATGTTCATGGATAAGGATACCGTTATGGGTATAAAATGGCTGGAGAGTGCCGGAGCTGGTGGCTATGCGGAGGCTTATCACAATCTCGGCGTGTCGTACAAGCTGGCGCACCATGGCATGGCGCAGGACTTGACGAGGGCTTTCGGTTATTACATGGCTGGTGCTGACAGTGGTTCCGTAAGCTGTATGTATGATGCCGGCTACATGCTCTACAAGGGACTGGGCTGCAGGCAGGACTATGCCGGGGCGGCGGAGTTGTTCCGTGCGGCGGCGGATTACGACCACCCTGCTGCTATGTATATGCTGGGCTTATGCTACCGCAACGGCTACGGGGTGGAGCGTAGCGAGGGGCAGGCGGAGTTCTATCTGAACCGTGCTGCCGTGATGGGTTCAAGGGCTGCCATGGAGGAACTTCTGCGCCCTGAACCGGAGAACAGTCTTGAGGACATCATTGTGCAAAGTGATCTGGGGAATGATATTCCTGAAAACATGCCGGTGATTGCTCCGCAGGTGAACGATACTTCTATTGTAAGGGGCGAGTACCTGGGATATATCGTGATGTATGACTGGAGCGGACAGCATGTTATCGGCGAGAAGCCTGTGGCGGCTTCCATCATGCGCGATGGCGACGGTGTGTATGGAAGCCTTGTGCTCGGTGCCGATACCATTCCCTACCGTGCGTCGCTGACTGCCAACGGCAGGATGCTGTTCAACAATGTCAACACGAGCATGAACGAGCGTTACACTTCGGGCAGGCGCACTCCATACCGTCTGGACAATGTGCAGCTTGACATCTGGAACGAGTCGCTGCGCGGTGATGTGTCGATATACAACATGAAGGAGAAGGAACCTGAGCGTCCTATGTACATGGAATTGCAGCGTCTGGGCGGCAGCAGTGACCAGAACACTTTGTACTGTCACGTGACGGCTGCGCCGAATCCTTTCTCTGTTTCATTTGATGCTATCTTTGAGCTTCAAGGCGATGCAGAGGCTAAGGTGAGGGTGTTCAACCAGTTGGGTGTGATGGTCTGGAGCGAGAACTTAGGGTTGCTTGAGGATGGCAAGCATTCGATAAGTATCACTCCTAATATTCCTGACGGCACGTATGTGCTGAATATTGACGCTGGTCGTCAGGTCTTTCGCACAATAATTGTTAAAAAAGGAGGTGTAAAATGAAAAAGTCTTTGTATTTTGCATTTCTTTTGCTAACTTTGCTTGTGGTTACCGATGCCAAGGCACAGAACTATAGCAGTGAGTCGTATGCCAACACTACGTGCACAAGTCAGAGCGTAGGTATATGGTGCAAGGCACAACAGAGCAGTGCGGATATCTACACCGAGGAATATGACGATGATTGGGACTATGACTATAGCAAATATGGGGATCTTTCACATGAGGTCGTACATAGTGATGGTACACATGATTATCTAAACTATGACACCAATGCTGGTAGTACGTATGACAATACCAACCAAACAATAGCAGGTTCTTCCGGAAGCTATGGCTATTCCACGGTGAATGATGATTTTGCAAGTTATGTAACATGGAGTACAGTTCTTGAGGAAGTTGTCGTGACAGGTTCTGCTCCTCTCTATTATTATTGCTCATATTGTGGCTTAAAACTGACCAAAAGCGAATGGTTAACGCACAACTGCCTAAGCAGTCTTAGTCAAACAGGTTCCATCAATGACAACCTTTTGCCAGAAGGAGCAGGAGGCGGTAGTGAAAGTTCGGATAAAGGAGAAAATGATCAAGATGATAATCCTAAAACAGTGGGTTGGTATCCGCCGAGCAACATAGATAAATGGAAATTATATAATGTCAAAGATCTTAAATTCATACCAAATATACATTTGGTTAAAAATCTTCCAGATAAGTTTCAAAGACAGGGACCTCCTATGGAATGTGTTGCTAACTCTATTGCAATAGCTGCTGGCATTATTGACGGGACAGATCCTGAAATAACAAGATCTGCAATAAGGGATATTGCAAAAAATAACAATATCAATCTTAACGACACTAAGAATGGTGGCATTCCCCTTGGGAAAATCAGAACAATGCTTTATGACTACTGCGCAATATTGGATGACAACAAATTTAGTAGAAACGTTGTAGAAAGCCACATCGACAATGAGAACAAACCGATTATGGCTGTAACAGAAGTAGAATTTACGAACGAAAAAGGTGAATATTTTTTAGGAGCCCACATGGTGACAATAGTCGGCTATGATGCTATGTACTATTATTGTGCAGTAGGCAAAGAAGAAGCTGCGGCTGTTCCAAAATCAGAATTTGAGATTAAAAACACAACTAATAATGCAATGAGATATAGATTATTTATTTATAATGGAAAGAAAAGAGTAAACCAATGAAACAGATTATCATAATATTTTTTATATTACTTGGAATTGTATCATGCAAAGCAAAAGGAGGCAACGCACAACAAGAAGGCACCTATACTCCTGTTACAACAGAAGACACTTCTTCTGTACAAAATGACACTTTGTACGCAGCTGAGGTCAGCCTATCGCAATTACAAGGAACCAAATGGGCTGTCACCAGTCCCATAAATGACGACGAAGAAACAACTTGGGAATTTACAAGCAGTCAGGTAATTGAAAAAACTTATTACAAAAATAGTAATGACAGATATGATTTCACTTTTCCATATTACCTATATGACTCCAGACCATTTCCTTTTTATGACGAAAGCCTTAATCAAGTTGAATTCCAAAAAACATTAGTAGGTAAAAGTCCAAAGGGTCGTTATATTATTATGTATAATGACAAAATGGATTATATAAATTGGTACATTATAAAATCATACAGTTTGAAAAATGGTGAAATGTGTCTTTTTCGTGAAAATCGTGGTGAACTTGGGGTAGGCGATGTCACCATACACTTTAAGCTCATCTCCAAATAATCACTCAGATCAGGACACCGATAGTATAATCAAAAAAGGTATTATACCTTTTCAATGAAATTTAGTCTTTTTACAATCTTAGCTACCTGCTGCCGGGCTATCTCGGCAGTAGGTGACTATAGAATGTGGCAACTCTTGGGGCGAAATTTTTAGTTGTCTATGAAATTATAGATATAGTATGGAATGTACTGTTAACTCTATAGCTATAGCTGCTAGCAGGTCTATGCATGGGCGGCAGCATGTACTGTAATGCTCTTTACTGTCACGTGACGGCTTCGCCTAATCCGTTCTCGTCGCAGTTTGACGTGTCGTTTGAGCTTGTGGAGGACTGCGAGGCCAAGCTGAGGTTGTATGATGTATATGGCAAGCTTGCCTATACCAAGGATCTCGGAACGCTCGGTGCAGGGAAGCATACCGAGACCATCGTTCCTAACGTCCTTGACGGCACGTATGTGCTTAACGTGACGGTCGGAAGCCATATCCTACGCACAATAATTGTTAAAAAAGGAGGTGCAAAGTGAAAAAGTCTTTGTATTTTGCATTTCTTTTGCTAACTTTGCTCATGGCTACGGATGCCATGGCGCAGAACTGGACATGTGAGGGAGGCTCGTATTGGCTTGACGACTTGGTTGTGGAGAGTAATAATGAGAAATGTAATATCTGTGGACAAGTCTATGATCCTGAGGTGGGGCATGAATGCGAAACCAAGTGCCAGTACTGCGGAACAAATGTCAAGGACATGGACTATCACTACAGAACGAGTTTGTCGTGCGCAAATGCTGCAGGATATGGAAGTGACAAAAAGGATGCCGACGAAAGTGACGACACGCAGGGCACCGATAATGGAGGTGGCACCACTCAGGAACTGCCAAATGTGACAGTCACAGGCAATCAGGGAGGAAGCAATAGTGGAATTTGGTCTATATCTCTCACTCCTGTTGAAGAAGAAACAACAGGCTTTTTAACAGAGGTGGATACGGAAACAGAAAATCCTGCAGACACCGTAGCTATCGGTGCCTTACCAACCTCTGGAAGAATATCCATAAGTAATTTTTTGTCCCTGATGAAATATGGTGTGCATATAGCAAATCTGAACATTCCGAAAGAATTTCATGAACAGACTCTAAAATACAAATGTGTGGTGCGAGGAATTGCTAACATTGCGCAAATTATGGGAAAGGATTATGATGTGGCATATCAGGTCCTTTCAAAAATAGCAAGTGATGCAGGTTATAATTTAAAGGATGATGGTATTCTTGACAGAAATGTTCATAAACTCTTCAATAATTACGTAACACTATCGAGAAATATATGTACAGAGGCTTTCATCGAAAACCAAATAGACACACACAACAATGTGCTCGTATCAATTTGGACAGAGGACGGTCCGCATATGGTAACGGTTCTGGGATATGATAACTACAGTTATTATTGCGCCGCAGGATTTAAGGATGTCGATATTATAAGCAAAGGTTTCTTAGACACAGCCCGCAGTGCCTTTATTGTTAAACAATTTAATGGAGCTTACAAATGAAAAAAATACTATCAATTATAGCTTTAATCAGTTCTCTCTCTCTTAATGCACAAAAAACAATATATTTATCACAGTTGAAAAATACATCATGGAAGATAGAACGTAATGGAAAAATAGATCCAGAAGACATGTATTCTTTCAATGGAGAGAAGATACTTTGGTATTCATTTTTGGGGGGTAGCAAAGAATTGAGATTCACCTACAAATATTATCTTACTTCTACACTCCCTACAAAATATGACAGTTCAAAAGTCGGGGAATCCGCCAAGGGGTGTTATATTGTCAGATACAATCCTGTAATGGATGAGTTTATCTTTTACATTATAAAAACATTTGACTTATCAACAGGCACAATGGTACTATTGCCAAGGGCTTTGGAAGAACCTATAGGTGGCATGGCAAAAGAAATAAAATATAAACTGGTAAAATAACTATTTTTAGAGATTTCCCTCCAACCGCCCTCCCTGCGCTTGGAGGGAAATTCAAAAAAACATTATCATGCGAAGAACAATACTTCTCGCTGTCATTACATTGACGGCGATATTACCTTTATGTGCTCAAGGGAACAAATCATACAGAGAAAGATATGCTGACGTAATAGCACATTACTCTCTAAAGACCGCGGACAGCCTGAGACTCAAGGCGGCTCTGTTTCTTATTGACAATATGGAGGGACATTCATCACCTGAGGGACAGCCCATAGACTACTTCTGCCAAGAAATCAGGAATATTGACACGTCAAAAGGGATACGTGAACTGAACCTGCTGTGGGCTGCCGCCGCAAGGACGGGGAAGGTGGAGATGAAGCCTGACAGTTCCGTTGTGACGTGCCGTATGCTCATATCAAACATCGATGCTGCTTTTGACGCATGGGAGGGCGCGTCATGGCATGGCGAAGTGTCTTTCCAGGGGTTCTGCCGCTACATCCTGCCATACAGATGCAGCGACGAGCATATCGGCGGTAACTGGCGAAAGGCTTTTCACGAGAAGTACTCTCATTTGTTGAATGGCGTAAGGGATGTATGCACGGCATTCTATGTCGTGCGTAATGCGGTGATGAAGGACGTAGTACTCTCTAACGACTACTGTCCTTACACCGTAGATCCAATAACGTGCGCTTCCATAGGAAGGGCGGAGTGCGGGCAAAGGTGCGTGACGCTTACCTGTGCGTTGCGTGCACTTGGCATACCGGCAGTGATTGACACCACACCGATGTGGGCTGACTACAGCAGCAAGGGACATGCATGGGTGGCTCTCGCACTTGGGGAGGGGAAGACGCTCACGGTAAACGAGGGCGACTCCATGGCGAGGCAGTATAACCCTGTGGATGCCTCTGTATTTGAAAACAGGTATGAGATAAAGCCTGAGGACAACTGTCCGTACAGCGTCAAGAGGACCAAGACTCCGATAAAGATTTACCGCCAGCAATATCACCTGTCAAACCCTGATGCCGGGAATGAGCCTTGGTTCCTGTCGGCTCCTTTCATTGAAGATGTATCTGGGGACTATGCTCTGAGGGACTCGGTCACGTTTGATGCTCCGTCGGGGAAAATGGTGTATCTCTGTGCTTACATGTCTGCACAGGACTGGATGCCTGTGGCAAGGGCTGTGGCAAGGGACGGCAGAGTATGCTTCAGGAACGTGGGCAGCGATCTTGTATGCCTGCCTGTGACATTTGAAGATAACAAGAGAAAGGTTTTGTCTTTCCCTGTGCTGATAAAGGACAACAAGAAGGTGAAGACGTTCGGCCCTTCGCTGACGGGACGCCAGCGTATAAGGATCGAAAGGAAGTATCCGCTTTGCTCATACACCACCGACGTATGGGGTGGTTTGATAGGAGGAGTATTCGAGGGGGCGGACACGAGGGATTTCACTGGCGCGGACACGTTGGCGGTAATAGGGCGTATGCCTCACGGACTGACGAGGTACGATGTGTGTCCTGCGAAGGAGCATCGTTTCCTGAGGTTCAGGTGTACGACGGTGCTTCCATCTTCTGTGGCTGAGCTGCGGTTTTATTCTGGGGAGGGGCTGTTGGAAGGGACGTGCTTCTATGACGGAATGGATGCGAAGACTGCCGGACGGCTGTTTGACGGGAATGTGGCTACGTATTGCCGGGCTACGTCACCGGATTACTACGCAGGCATTGATCTTGGAGAGGGAAATGAAAGTATGGTTACGGGAATCGGCTTTTCTCCTGGCACTGACCTGAATTTCGTTGAAAGAGGGCATCTGTATGAGCTTTATTATTATGACACCGACTGGCACTTGATCGGAAGGAGGAACGGGGGTGACGGGTTCCTTGAGTTTGAAAACGTACCGGAGGGGTGTCTTTTGCTCTTGAAGGACAGGACTGCCGGCAGGGAGGAGAGAATTTTTGAATATACGGACGGAATACAGGTTTGGTATTAGCAATACTATTCCCCTGGCATGTTTTATCTTGCCGGGGGATTTTCTATGCATTATAAGAAGGCATCCTCCGCACAATAATTGTTAAAAAAGGAGGTGCAAAGTGAAAAAGATTTTGACATTAGCAATACTTTTGCTAATTTTGTATCCGTTACTCCCAATGGTGTACGACAATGCTGCAAGTGCGCAGAGCTGGACACTGGAAAACGGTTCATACTGGATGCCGAATCTGGATGTTACTAGCACCAATGAGAAATGTGAGATATGTAAACATGTCTACGATCCCGAGGAGGGACACACGTGCACGTTCAAGTGCGAGTATTGCGGTGAAGAGATGACCGACATGGAGGCTCACTATAAGAGAAGTCTGTCGTGCGGCAATGCTGCAGGAGGCGGGGAAAATGACGAAGATGGTACAGACGAAGAGCCATGCGGAATCACTGGTAACATGAACGACGGCTACAACATCCCGAATGTAACGGCGATAGGTAGTTGGTCGTCCAACAGTGGATTGTGGAGCATCGAAATATACTGCGGTGGAGGTACTTTTTCTTATGGTAATTCAAATAGTACGGAGGAAATAAATACGGAAGAAAAATTGCATGAGCCTCAGCAAGGAAATTCAGTTAGTTCAAATACTGTTGACAACCATAGGTGCCCGTGCATGGTGACAGTAAATTCTCGCTTTTATTGGACTCTGATAGATAATAATCCAGAATGGGACGAACTGAACGATCGTTATGATGGACTCACCGATGGACTGAAACGGCATCTTGCATTCCCAGAAACCATCCAACAGGGAAATAATGGAACATGTGCCGCTGCACTCATACAAAAGTACCTTGCGGAGAATCGTCCTAATCAATATATGGAATGTGTGAAAGAACTTGCGAAAACGGGAAGAAATGAACCATGGGGACTTGAAATTCCAGCAGGAAGTAACCTGTCAGGTATAACTGATTTTGAATTGAGATATGAAAATGTAGATTATGAAAATAATAAAAGTATGGGTATAAACTACACTGCTGATGATGCCCTTATGCAGACTGCCATTCAAAATTGGGCAGATAACAATGATTTTATTAAATATGCATATAATAGAATGACAGGATATGTCTATAGCCCTTTAACAGATTATGTTGAGTCTGGAGGTATGACAGCATATGACAGAACAGATTTTTTTTATAAGAATTTTCCTTTAGATATTGCACATTATTATAATAAAACTTCATATGATGATATTTCAACCATTATGGACAGTTATAATACAGACAATTATACGATTATGGCAGGAGTATATATGAAGTATAATGGACAAGGATATTATTTTGGGAATACTAATGAGGATGATTCCCACGCACTTGAAGTGATTGGAAAAGACAGTGGTCATACAGTGTTTTGGTCTTATGGAAAGCAAGGTACTACTATTGGGGAGAAAGATATGTTTAATAACATTCTAATTTTAAGAAAGACAGATTATGCAAAACAAGAAAAATCTACTCGCAAGGAACTTAAGTGTGAGTGTCCTCATTGTACTAATACTAACTGTGATGTCTGCATGTGAACATAAAGAAGCGACGCAGTCTAAACATTCTCCAAGATATGTTTTTTTTGCTTATAACAGAAATTTCAAGATGAATGAAATCAGAATGTCTCGGGTCTTTATAGATGTCATGCCATCCCAAAAATATGCATTCTATATTATGACTGTATATGTAGAAGGATGTAACCAAGAAATGAGGAAACGGGACAAAGAACAAGAAGGAAGAATACTACGCCCGTTTGACCGTGGTTTAAATGATACAATTTATAGACTGGAATTTAAAAAACGAGAAGAAGTAATTTCTCCTAAACCTCTAAAGTGGAAAACATTAGGTGAGAAGGAAAATTTTAGTATGCAAATTTCTAAAATAAAAGCAGATGACGCAAAACTTTTGAGTGTTTTTTATAATGGAGACTATGAGCATCTATCATTAAATCTAATTAAACCAACAAAATACGCAGAAATACGTAATAGTGAAATTAAAAACAATAAGGATTCGTTATTTTATCTGATAACTTTTGATGTAAAACAACCATTACCAGATAGCGCAATAATTGTCTTGCCTGGAAAAAACATAAATGTGGTTGTGGATAATTCTTCAGTTATCCGATATAAAATGATTTCACATTCTAGCTTCCGCGAATCAAAGGAAATTGTGTTAAGAAAACTCCATAAAGCGAGAGAAGAAAGAATGAATAAAAGATATTTAAAACATGAATAGAAAAATATTATTAAGCGTTTTGTTTATGATAATAAGCATGGTGATAAACGCACAGGACTCTAATAGTAGTACATTTTATCGTAATAAATTATTAGGAAAAAAATGGACTATGAGCAAGAATGATAATGGACAATACTATGCTTTTACGTTAGTATTTGAAAATGATTCAGTAACAGCAACTATTACGATGGATAGTAAAACAACTACTATTCGTTATGCTTATTATCTTTCTGATTATTTTCCCGTTTCATTTGATGAAACGCAAGTAGGTAACACAATAAGTGGTAATTGGTTGTTACTTAACCGATATGACGTTATAAATGGAAATACTAAACGTGAAGGGGCAGAAATGAGAATCTTTTCTTTAACAGATGAAGAATTTTCTTTTGGTAAATCTTCAAAATATCCCATGATATTAAAAGCAAAACCGTTAAATTAACCTGTTGTTAACATAAACATTTTTCCCTCCAAGCACCTCTTTGCGCTTGGAGGGAATTAACGCCACAATAACAATCATGCAAAAGACATTACTTGTCGCTGCCATACTGATGGCAGCGGCACACCTCGTGTGCATACAAGCAAAGGGGAACGACAAGCACAGCGATACCACTGTCACCGCATATCGCCAGAAATACGCCAGTGTAATCCGCCACTACTCCCACAGCGCAGCCGACAGCCTGAAACTGAAAGCCGCCCTTTTCCTGATAGACAACATGGACGGCCACACAATGCCGAAAGGCGGAGCAATGGAGCACTACACCGCAGCACTGCGCTCACACGACGGAGGCATGGGACACAAGGAACTGCAGATGCAGTGGGCACAGTCACAATACGAAGGCGAAGTAGTGTATGCGCCCGACAGCCTCGTTATAGACAACGACTTCCTGATAGAAAACATAGACGATGCCTTCGATGCATGGCAGGGCAACGCGTGGCATGACGGCATGACCTTCGGCCACTTCTGCCGCTACATACTGCCCTACCGTGCCAACGGCGAATACCTCAGCCGTAACTGGAGAAAATACTTCCGCTCACGATATGGGGAAATCGCAAAAGAACATGCAGACGTGCGCAAGGCCTTCGCAGCAGTGCTTGACACACTGCAAAAGGACGTGGTGCTGTCAAATCCCTACTGCCCATACGACCTCGACCCAGTAACCTGCCACCATGCAGGGCGCGGCGAGTGCAGCCAGCGGTGCATAACCTTCGTGGCCGCCATGCGTGCGCTCGGCATACCGGCAGTGATAGATGCCACGCCAATGTGGGCGGACTACAGTCAGCGAGGCCACGCATGGGTGGCACTCGTAATGCCAAACGGCGACACATACACCGGATACATCTCCTGCCCCCTGCTCATAAACAAGAAAGGGGTGGAAAGAGAAATAAGACCATCAGCAGCGGAAAAGACCACAATAACCATAGACAGGAAATATCCGCTCTGCACATACACCACCGACGCATGGGGATATATGCGCGGCGGAGTGTTTGAGGGAAGCAACACGGCGGACTTCAATCATCCCGACACACTGGCAGAGATAACCACCATGCCATACGGAATGACGACACTGCCGGTCATAAACCGTAAAGCATACAGGTACCTGCGCTACAAGGCTGCACCACACAGTCACTGCTCGTTAGCAGAATTACAGTTTTACTCCGCAGACGAGGCAGGAAACAACCGTATGCTTCACGGCGAACCATTTGCCGATGGGGCAATGCAGAACCAACTGCCGCAACTGTTCGACGGCAATCCTGCCACCATCTGCCGCGCCACGGAAGACGGCTACAGCGTAGGCATAGACCTTGGAGAGAAAGTAGCCAAGGCAATAACCGAAGTCCGCTTTGCTCCATCTACAGATCTCAACTTTGTAGAGAAAGGACATCTATACGAACTGTATTACTTCGACACCGACTGGCACTTGCTGAAGCGTGTGTACTCACAAGGCACGAGCCTGACCTTCCACGATGTGCCCAAGAATGCCCTGCTTTTGCTTAAAGACCGCACCGGCGGCCGCGAGGAACGCATATTCACCTACGAGAGCGACAAACAGGTGTGGTACTGAGAAGCACACATTCGTGTAAATCCGTGCTATCTGTGTGAGACTAAGAAACAACGGATTAAGGCGGATTACACGGATTTCTCGAATTAAAACTCTATAATTCGCTAAATCGAGACAAAAAATATTCATCGACCACAGAATTTTTACTACCACAGATTTCACGGATGACACGGATTATTTAAACAACGGATTAAAGCGGATTAAACGGATTTTTAGACAACGACGCGTGTACGAATTATCCGTGTAAATCTGTGCTATCAGTGGGAGATTAACCTACATAATTTTTTGTTTTACATATAATCATCATGTAATCATCCATGCAATTATCATTAAAAATTCATGAGTAATTCATGAATAATTAGTGACCATTCGTGTTAAAAGTCAAAAACCATTACAATCAAATATTTGTTAAAAAAACAACGTTTCAACGGTGCTTGTTTGGTCATTTACATTTTTTTTACTACCTTTGCAAGATTAACGAGCAAAACAGAAACCAAACAGAATATATAGAAACTAAATGAAACAATTCAGACTAATAGACAATACACTGGGATGGGTTGCATTTCTCATCGCAGCCTTCGTGTATTGCTCTACTATCGAGCCTACGGCATCCTTCTGGGACTGTCCTGAGTTTATCACCACAGGTTATCTGCTTGAAGTAGGACACCCACCAGGCGCACCTTTCTTCATGCTTACGGCAAATCTCTTCTCGCATTTTGCAAGTGATGCCACGCAGGTGGCAAAGATGGTAAACACAATGTCGGCACTGCTGTCGGCAGGATGTATATTATTCCTTTTCTGGACTATCACACACCTCGTGCGACGACTTCTCATCAACGATTGGAGCGAGATGACCACAGCCAAGATGATAGCCATTGAGGCTTCAGGTCTGGTGGGAGCACTGATATATACATTCTCTGACACCTTCTGGTTCTCTGCTGTAGAAGGAGAGGTATATGCTTACTCATCATGCTTCACAGCAGTAGTATTCTGGATGATACTGAAATGGGAAGACAATGCTGACAAGCCCGGAGCTGACCGTTGGTTGATACTCATAACCTATATGACAGGTCTTTCAATCGGCGTACACCTGCTGAACCTGCTATGTATTCCGGCCATCGTACTGGTATTCTACTACAAGAAATATCCTAATGCCGACCTTAAAGGCTCGCTCATAGCGCTATTTATAAGCGTAGTTATCGTAGCAGCAGTGCTCTACGGTGTAGTGCCAGGCATCATAACAGTAGGAGGATGGTTTGAGCTTTTCTTCACCAACGTACTACACATGCCATTCAACACTGGTACAATCATCTACCTAATATTACTTGTAGCCATCGTATCGTGGGCAATATACGAAACCTACCGTGGTAGCAAAATGGAGAAAAGCAATGCCCTGCGCGGTAACATATCATTTCTGCTCGCCATAGCAATGCTCGGCATACCATTCTATGGTTACGGAATATCTGCAGCTATAATAGGTGTAATACTGCTCGCCATATTATGGTTCGGCATCAACTACAAGCGCAAAGGTATAGTTGTAATCACTAACCGCATAAAAAATACTGCTCTTTGCTGTATGCTGATGCTGATGATTGGCTATTCCACCTACGCACTGATAGTAGTGCGCTCTGCTGCCAATCCTCCTATGGATCAGAACTCACCAGAGGACATCTTCACTCTGGGCAGTTACTTGTCACGTGACCAATATGGTGACCGTCCTCTGTTCTACGGCAATGCCTACACATCACAGGTCAAACTTGACATCGAGGGCAATATGTGTGTGCCACGTATGTCAAAAGGTGCACCAATATACCAGAAGGTAGAGAAAAAGTCGCAGGATGAAGACGATTCTTACTTCATAGTACGCACTAAGGATAAGTATGAGTATGCTCAAAACATGCTGTTCCCACGCATGCACGATGCTGCTCACGCTCAGGCTTACGAAGACTGGATGGGCGGCGTAGATGGGCACACCTCTGACTACGACCGCTGCGGTGAGATTATTCAAGTGAAGATGCCTACACAGATAGAGAATCTCAGGTTCTTCCTTTCTTATCAGTGTAACTTCATGTACTGGCGTTACTTCATGTGGAATTTTGCAGGTCGTCAGAATGACCTGCAAGGCAATGGAGAATTGGAACATGGCAACTGGATTACTGGTTTCCCTGTCATTGACAATGCTATGCTTGGCGACCAGAGCAAGTTGCCAGATGAATTGAAAGAAAACAAAGGACACAACGTATTCTATTGTATGCCACTTATCCTCGGACTAATAGGTCTGTTCTGGCAGGCTTACCGTGGCAAGAAAGGCATACAGCAGTTCTGGGTTGTATTCTTCCTGTTCTTTATGACAGGTTTAGCTATTGTCATCTATCTGAATCAAACACCTATGCAGCCACGCGAACGTGACTATGCCTATGCTGGTTCGTTCTATGCTTACGCAATATGGTGTGGTATGGGCGTTGCAGCAATCATAGAGTTGCTGAAGCGTTTCGTTTTCAAAAACAAGGAAAGCGTGATAGCTTCTGCTATAATTGGACTTGCTGCGCTCTGCGTGCCTATACAGATGGCAAGTCAGACATGGGATGATCACGATCGTTCTGGTCGTTACTGCTGTCGTGATTTCGGTCAGAACTACTTGATGTCAATGCAGGACGAAGGTAATCCTATTATCTTTACCAATGGCGATAACGATACTTTCCCTCTGTGGTATAATCAGGATGTAGAACAGGTACGCACAGATGCTCGCGTCTGCAACCTATCATACCTACAGACAGACTGGTACATCGACCAGATGGTACGTCCTGCATGGAATTCTCCTTCACTACCTATCACTTGGAGCAGATTAGACTATTGTTCCGGCACCAATGAGTACGTAAGTGTAGAACCTTCTTACAAACAACAGATACTTGACTTCTACAAGGAATCTCCTGAAGAGGCAAAGAAACAGTTTGGAGAAGATCCTTTCGAAATAAAGAACGTACTAAAACATTGGGTTTGCGGAAACAAATATGATGACGAACAGCATATCATTCCTACTGACACTCTGTATCTATATATAGATAAGGAGGCAGTGAAGAAAAGTGGAATGATGATTCCTAACGACTCTAATGGAGTAAGCAGCATACCTGAGAAAATGGCTATATCACTAAAGGGTAAGCGCGCACTCTACAAAGGTGACCTCATGATGCTTGAGATGCTGGCAAACCACAACTGGACAAGACCTCTCTACGTTGCCCTCACTGTAGGACAGGAAAACTACATGAACCTCGGAGAAAACTTCATACAAGAGGGTCTTGTAAACCGTATTACTCCTTTCCATACGACAGAAGCAAATAACTTCGACACTGAAAAAGTATATAAGAACGTAATGACACGCTTTAAGTTCGGCGGAATGGAGCAAAAAGGGCTTTATCTTGACGAAACAGTAACTCGCATGTGTTATACACATCGTAGAATGTTTGCAACCCTTATCAGCCACCTGCTTGCAGAGGGCAAGAAAGACAAAGCCAAGAAAGCTCTTGAATATGCAGAAAAAGTGTTGCCTACATATAACCTACGCATGAACTATCTCAGCGGAGGTATGGAGTTTGCTAACGCATACTATGCGTTGGGAATGAAGAAAAAGGCTCAAGAAACCGTAGAAACGATGTGGAAGAACTCAGCACAATATATGCGCTGGTATCTGTCGCTGAACCAAAGCCGTTTCAACTCTTCAATGAACAACTGCATGATGAACCTCTACGTAATGCAACGTCTGCTTGAGTTAACATCTCAATATGACAGCGCATTAGCAGAAAAGAAATCAACGGAGTTGCAACAACTGATGGTTTCTTACCGCAGTCGCGGAGGCTCTATAGGCGAATAAGAAGCAAATCATAATTACAACATGATTATCGAACAACCATCAAAATGGTTACGTTGGATGTATCCGAAGGCTCTGTGGCGCATGGACGCCTCAGAGCATTCGGTTTATCTGACCTTTGATGACGGTCCCATTCCTGAAGCTACACCTTTTATTCTTGACACACTAAAGGAGTTTAATGCCAAGGCTACATTTTTCGTAGTTGGAGAAAACGTTAAGCGACACCCTGAATTATTGGAGCGCATCATTGCCGAGGGACACAGGGTAGGAAACCACACATACAATCATCTCGGCTCATTGCGCCACTTAACGAGTACCTATATGAAAAATGTAGAGAAATGCAACGATCTGATACACTCTGACTTGTTTCGTCCCCCACACGGATGGATGCTTCATTTGGTATATAACCTCTGTGCGCGAAAATACAAGATAGTGATGTGGGATCTCGTAACACGCGATTACTCTCATCTGCTCAACGCCTTCGATGTATTGCGCAATGTGGTATTATACGCACGCAATGGTTCTATAATTACTTTTCACGACTCGCTGAAAAGCATAGAGAAACTGCGTTATGCCCTACCCGCCTCATTACGCTATCTACAAGACCAAGGATATGAGTTTAAGACTATACCATAAACACTTAACACCAATAGCTGATTATTTTTTGCTATTGGTGTTAAGTGTGTTTATATAGTTTTATATTACAAACTGAATAGAAACAAAAAATAAGGTATATCAACCGATACACCTTATTTATATTATCTTACCGTAACTATGATTACTTCAGCTCAGCGAGGTACTTAATAGTACGAACCATCTGAGAAGTGTAAGAGTTCTCGTTGTCATACCAAGAAACAACCTGTACCTGATATGTATCGTCGTCGATCTTGCTAACCATTGTCTGAGTAGCGTCGAAGAGAGAACCGAACTTCATGCCGATGATGTCAGAAGAAACGATCTGATCC
>OCVV010862656.1_pt1 | contig 25177 bp, 19 predicted proteins | sample 1539721 | NCBI WGS metagenome assembly OCVV01 (sample SAMN02144230, study PRJEB22623) | gut metagenome | biome: sheep rumen | host: Ovis aries | place: New Zealand
GAATAACATTAAATGATTTAGTAGCTTGAGTGTTTGAACCTCTACTATCATATGCTACAACTGTTGCTGATATATTACCAGTACTTGTTATTACTCCTACATTTACATCTAAATCATTTGCTGTGTATGCTATAGCAGATTTATTTAAATTTCCAAATAATATGCTATAATCTCTAGGAGTAGCGCTATTATTAGCAACCATCTTATTAGCACTTGCTATAGTTAAATTTATATTACTTACATTTTGAACTAATATCTGATTATTTCCTATAGCTGTTGTTAAATCATTCACTGTAGTATCTTTTAATCCAAAATTATTAGTAAATGTTGGTTTAGATGCAGTTGCATTTATAGAATATTTTCCACCAGTTTTTACGTATTTATTACCGCTATATGTTACATCAATATTATATGTACTTGATGTATTGTTTGGAATACTTGCATATAATGTGTTTGCATTTGGTGTAAACGTATAAGTTGTTCCAGTTATATTAATAGTATCAGTAACAAAACCTTGACTAACATGCGACCACATTCTAATAGACATTGTTCTATTTAATGGATTATAAAAATCTAATTTAACACTGTTTCCTATTGTAAAATCTGGTGCTGAAGTACAACTTGGCCAATTGTATGTTTTAAAAGATGCTGTAGAAGAATCATAAGTATTTGATGTATTACTTTTTCTTACTCTGGTTTTAATATTGTGATCTTTATATACAGATAATCCTGATATAGTATATGTACCGCTAGTAGCATTTACATTTCCAGCATCAACCCAACTACCATTATCTACTGAATACCAAATATGATTTGAGGTACCATCACTAGTCCATTTAACACTTGCTGTTGTTTCTGTATATGAAGTAATTTGTGTTGTTGGTGCTGTATTAGTTTTGGCTGATACAACAGCTGAATCAGTAGTTAATTGACTGTCTTTTCTTCTTACTCTTATCTTACAGTTATATGTACCACCAACAGATAAACCTGTAACATTGAATGAACCGCTAGTTCCATCTGTTACATCTACTCCTGTCCAATTTGAACCATTGTCTTTAGAATACCATACATAATCAACAGTATCTGCTGTTTGCCAGTTAAATGTTAATGATGTTTCGTCTCTTTTTGAAACTGTAAACGATTTAATACTTGTATATCTTGCAATTTTATCTAAAGTAATACCTGAACTACCGCTAGATGTAATTCCTGATAAACCTGTTCCTGATGGACCAGTAACACTACCACTTACTGTAGCAGAACCTGAACCATCACTATTATGTTTAGCATTATTTAATGTTGTTCTAGCTACTTCGACCCATGATCCGCCAATTGAAACAGAATGATCAAAAGAAATATTTGTTTGGCTGCTATTATCTTTACCTTGAACTTTTACATATCCACTCCAAGATTGTCCAGTAGTTGTATATCCATCAACTCTTCTAGCATATAATATTGCTGTAATATTTGAAGTGTTAGCACTAGAACCATTAGAACTACTTGACCAAGATATTTTACCTTGTAGTTTTCCGCTGGCTGTGCTAAACTCCCAACCGCCACTTGCCATATCTTATTCTCCCTTCTATTCAGTTTTTACAAATGCCCAACCTTTTTTACTACCAGTTTCAGATGGTATAATTTTAATTGGATTCATTGTTATTTTAGTTTTAACTTCTAAGTCATTTACTTTAGTAGTATTTCCGTCTAATTTAAATACTTCGTGTTTGTTAATATATTGTTCTGTATCTGGGTCATAATCATATGCATAACCTACAAATCCTTCTGGTGTTAAACTGGTATAATCATGTCCATTAGATTTAGATGTTACAGTCATACCGTCGTTAGTTATGGCAACATATGCATTCATAATCTCACCATTTGCTTGTGTCCATTGTGTAATCATATTTCCTACAGACAACATAACATCAGTAAATGTTATTTGAGCATCAGCGTCACTATGAAATTCTACATCTAAATAATTCATACTAGGATGCATATCTTCTATTTTTATTTCGGCATAATCTTTAGCACCTGTAATATTTAATATAAATTCGTCTTCTTCATTATACAATTTAACATAACCAGTACCAGTTTCTTCTTTGAATACTTTACAATAAAATGAATATGCTACATTATTTTCGCTTTCTTCATCCCATGGAGTAACAAATACTCTTTGTTTTACAGTCTTATTACTTAATGTAAATACATTTCCAGATGCGCAACCTTTAGTTGTACTATATTCATCAGGATGAGGTGTAACTGTACCAGCACCACTTAATTCCCAATTTAAAGGATTTCCAGTATCTTTATCTATTCCAAACATAACTGAATTAAGTATAAGGTTACTACCACCTTTGTCTTTTACACTTAATACAAATTGTTGTTGATCATCATTTAGATTACGAATCATTTGAGCAATACTTTGATCACCTATAAATATAGAATCAGCAGATATTTCTAATTTATGTCTATCTGTATCTTCATCATAGTAAAATTTAATATGATTATCTTCGTCACCAATAGCCATTTGACCATCTTTATCCATATATACACCAGGTGTTGTGTTATCTATTGAAGCTTTTGAACCAGAAAATATAGAATTATCAGATATATGAAATCCACCAATTGTAGCTCCAAAAGCAACTAAATCTTCAACACTTATTTTACTAGCAGTTATAGAATTAGCCGCTATAACTTGTCCGTTTAATGAGTTTTCAGAAGTTTGCTCCGATTCAATTGATTGACCATCTGTATTTAATTTATAGTATAAACCGTCTTCGCCTTTTACTACTAATTTATCAGCTTTAATTGTATTACCTTCAATTAAATCACCAACTATAGTTACACCAACTAATCTACCTGTAATATGTTGATCATCTACAATTAAGTCTCCAATAATACCTGAGTCTGTAAATATCTTTGTTACTGCTGCATAATTAATATTAGCAAAATCTATATGAGCATATTGTGCATCTAATCCTTCGAATGTAGCATATCGAGCATCTAAATGATCTGTTTCTAATTCATCAATTACTGCAGAACTCAAACCAGTCAATCTTCCATCTTCTATTTTGAATCCTGAATTTAAGATTTGAATACTCGAATTATTTAATCTAATATTTGAAGAGTTAGCTTCAACATGATTATTTAAAGCATTGATTGTATTACCTTGTGCTGTAACATTGTTATTTAAAAGAGTTATATCATTTCCTTGAGAATTGATATTGTCCTCTGCTGAGCTAATTCTACTTCCATGTAATTGTACTTCATTGTTTATTGCAATAATTACATTACCTTGAGAATTAACTGTGTCACCGATTGTTCTAATCGATGTATTTTGTGCTTGAACAGTTGTATTTAACGAACTTATATTATCTCCTTGTGATCTTATATCACTTGAATTTATAGCTATATTAGCTGTGTTAGCTCTGATAGCAGAATCATGGGCTTGTATTGCAGTTTCTTGTATATCAACTATAGCTTTATATTCGTTAACTGTAGATTGAACTTGATTTACAGTAGAATCTATTTGTGTAATTGTAGAACCTTGTTGAGTAATTGTGTTATTCATTTGCTTAATAGTATTACCATGTTCATCAACTGTATCTGCTAATGTATCAACTTCTTTACTACTTGCTGATGGATTTGATATATTACCAGTTATAGTAGCAATATGATTTTTAATCTCTACTTTAACTTTATCTCCAGCATCAGCACTAACTGTTGAGTTTACAGGAGTCCAAATTTCTGAACCATCTATTTGAACATATTCTATTCCACCAATTTTTCTATATGTACCTTTAACTGTCTCAGTTTTGTTTGTATCTTTTTGTAATGTAGTTAATTTAGCGAATTGTGATATTAAATCTTGAGATAGTGCCATTATGTTCTCCTTTCTACTCCCATAATTTTTTAGTAAATACTGCTGTTTCACTAACTTCACATCCAGTTGTACATCTTATAGATTGTGAAACAACCTTTGCTTTTACGTTATTTAAACCTGCTTTTATATAGTTTAACCTTACACAATCTCCAACTCTAACAGGACAGTAACCATGTGTATATGATACAGAATATTGTACTAAAGAAAGTCTTTTAAGAGTATTCTTAGCATATTCTTCTACCATAGCATCGGTTGGATAGGCTGGAAGATCTGGTTCAGTTTCTCTATATATAATTTCTCTTCCTCTATTTTGGATAGATGTAGGACTAGTATTATCTGTATTTTCAGCTCTATAATATTTTACTCCTGTACCATTTGGAGCATAGATTTCTACAACATTTGGTACATTATATAAATCATGTGTTAGATCTATCTCTGGAAATAGTATTGAACTATTATCGTCATTAAATGTATAAACTGGAGATAATTCATCAGCAGTTTTACTTGGTTCAAATAATATTTGTCCTTGTTCATCTAGATAAAATTGATAATTTGCTTGCTTAATAAGATCTATAATGTAAGTTAACCATGTATCATCTGTACTAGCAACAAAGTTGTCTTTTAATTTATCTTCAGCAGTTGTAACTACTACAGGTGCTCTGCAATTCTCCCTTACTATTCTGCAAGCTTCGTCCATTATATTATCATCTTTTAATAATGTATAACCTAATGGAACTGGTTTTTCTTTTAATTCTAATAATGGAGTATAAGCATCCATAGATACATTTCTTAGTTTTCCATCAAAAGTTGAGGAAGGTGTTTGAACTAGATATGTACCTAGGCATACTCTTTCTTTTACTCCATTTTGTGTGACTATTAAATAAATTCTTATGTAGCATTCACCTATTAAATCTGCTATATTAATAGAAGCAGAGCCGAGTGTATCAGCTCCGCTATCTCTTTTTATTGTGCATGATTTAATGTTGTCTATTAATTTAACATCTTTCCAAGTATTAGGATCAACTTCATAATATTCAAATGTTTGAGCCATAGACTCATTCCAATTAATCATTATACTCCTCCTTCTACTCTTGTTATGCTAAATGATACTGGTATTGTTGTTTCTAAGTGATTCTTATTGTAATTTACTGAAATTGTTGCCCAGTAACCAATTCCAGATGGATCTCTAACATAAACATTGTCTGTCCAGTTAGCTAATCGTCTTATTGCATATAATGTTTCAACATCTTCTGCTGGAATTTGCATATTCCATGTAAACTTCTCACCTAATTGAGTACCATAGTAACTAACTGGATGAGATCTTCCAGTATATTCAACTAATGAAACATCTATATCATTACTAACTGATATATCTATATTGTAAGGAATCTTTAACATAGAGCCAGACCATGCTGGTTCAACATATTCCTCATCGTTTTCTTCTGTCTTAAATGGTATCCACTTTTCGCCCCATTGAATGACAGCTGCAACTTCTCCAACTTTAACAGCATCTATATCATTATAGCTAATAGCACCAGTATCACTAGTTCTAGCTACAATTCTATATCTTGCATAATCTAAAGATGGATGAGGGTCTACAACATATAAATCTTCCTCATTACTTATATCAGTTTCTATTTCAACTAATCTACCGTCATATTCTCTTCTATAAACAGCAAGAGTACAATTAGGTGTTAATTGTCTAATAGTTTCTCCTCCCTCTGTTACATTTTCGTAACAATAAGGATGAATTGATGCTTCTAATGTATCATAATTTATAACAACATCTGCATCCACATCATAGTACATATCATTGATATATACATTATAACTTTCAGATGTATTTGCTGTTAAACCTGAATCCATAGAAACAGTTACATTTACTGTATAATTAACTCCATTTTGAATGTCTATAACACCCGGTGTCATTTCTGCAATAAACTCCCAAGCATTTTGTCTTGGATCAAAATATTTTCTATAAACAGCATCACCAGCATTAATTTGTGTAACATTACCAACATTATCTACAGTTTCATAACTATCATTAGATATTACTTCTATAAAATAACTTATTGGTATTTGCGATAGTGGTGTAGCTGATATATTTAGATAGAATGGAAATCCATTAATTTCTGAAATAGATTCTCCTCTATCATTTGTTATATCTAAAGACACAGTTGGTTGTGCATAAACATTGATCTTTCTAACAACCGATGGATCAGAATAAGATGATGAGATACCAGCTGTTTGAACAGACCATTCTATGCTAGCACCTTGTTGTAACATAGACCATTCTGGGTCTGTTGCGTTGATTGTATATACAAATGTATTACTCATATCTTCTGCTGGTTTTGTATTTTGTATGACCTTTGTTTTTGGAATAGCTTGTGCAGAAGGAGATGTTTTTATACTAAAAGTAATTCTAGCATATGTCTCCCTAGAACCATCAGTAGCATTATGAGTCCAATAAAGATTTAAATCTTCACCAACAATATTTGAAATAGTATTACTCCATGTTGTAGGTTGAGCAGGTTTTGTTCCAAATTGTAAAGACTTAATTTGAGTCCAGCCTTTTGTATTTGCTGGTGTAGCAGATTGTCCTTTTCCATTTAATGATGCTACTCTAAAATAATATGCATGACCTGGTTCAACACCAGTTATTAAGTAATTTGGAGTATTATCATTAGTTTCTATTCTTGTAACATTTCCAGATGTGTCAAAATATTCAGGATTTGTTGTATATTCTATAACATATTTGTTAGCTGTTGATTCTGCAGACCATGCAATATAAACATTATATGTTGTTTCTTGTCGGTCCATAATTGATTTAGCATATAATTGAGTAATTTCTTTTGGTGCATTTGGAACAGACATGTCAAAATTAGAGAATTCTGTCCAACCACCATATATATTTCCTCTTTTTGCTCTAGCTCTAACTTTATAAGAATTACCTGGATCAACAACCCCTTCATACTTAGCAAACCATGTTTCAGTATTAATTTTAACTGTAACGGTTTTATACTTTGTAGTATCATTTTTATAAATCGCTATTTCTATTTGATTAGCGTTTATTGTAGAACTAATATTATTTAATGTTACAATCATTTTATTATGTTCATCAATACTCATATCAGGATTTGGTGGCATATCTGGTGGATTATCAGCAAACCAATAATCCCTAACCATCCATTCTGTATTATCTTGGAAATTAGCTTGATTATCTATATTACCATCATTTTCATTTTTTACCGGTCTTACAGATAAACGACATCCAATATGTCTTTCTTCAAATGATTGATGTGAATTAGGTATGATGTTAGAAGCATCATAAGATGATTCATCAGATACTATAATCTTATGAGATCTATCTAACCATGCTTCCCATCTTACCCAATATTTATTAGGAGATCCTTGCCAAGACCAGAATGCATCAAAATCTCTTTGAGTTCCAGCAACTAATGTAAACCAATCTAAACTAACTTTTCTTTTAGCTGGTTTAGGTGCTGGATTAGCAGCAGTTGCTTGAGAACCAGGAGTTATCCCAGGCAATGTAAATAATTGCCCAGGATAAATCAATGCAGTAGATCTTGATACACCATTAGCATCTGCTATCTCTGTCCATCTATAAGGATTACCATAAACAGTTTTTGCTATGTTCCAAAGACAATCACCTCTCTGAACACGCCATTTATTATTTTCTAAACCCATTATGTTCTCCTTTCTACTACAGCAGCATTTACTAATGTTCTAATAGCATTTGTTACTTCTGTATCACTATCACTGTATGATACTCCATTTACATTATATACGTTACCTGTATTTCCGCTAATAGAATTTGACAAATCCTTAATAGCTGAAATAACATCATCATTACCTCTATTTTGAAGTCTTCTATTAATACTTGTTGAGATTGAATTTAAACTTGCATTTAAACTCATATCTTTGTCTATATCAAGCATTGAACTTAAAGTTCCTACACCAGATTCTACATCTGATAAATCTAATACTGGTCTAATAGTTGGTTGCATATCTCCATCTAAATTCATTACATCATATACTTTTGAAATAGCATTTTGTAATCCTTCAGATGCATATTTACCCATATTAGATGCAGCTTCACCAACTTCAGATGCATATTGACCAATTCCAATAGCGAATCCTTCAGTAAAATAATTACCTATCTTCATTGTTTCTTTAGATGGTGAATTAGAATCGATAGCTTTTTTAGCTTTTTCTAAAGCATATTTACCTATTTCAGTAGCTGGGTCAGTAACCAATTCTTTATTATCGATTATACCTTTTGCAAAACCTTCAACAAAGTTTTTACCTAAATTATAGAATGAATTATATCGCCAATCTCCGTCGTTTTCATTTAATCCATTATATGCTTCGTCACCTAATTCATCAAATTTATCTTTGACAGAATCTATTTGATTATCATCTATAGCATTTCTAACAGAATCAATAAACGATGTTACTGCTTCTTTACCTTTATTTTTAGCTTCATCACTAGCAATAGAATTCTTAAATCCTTCAACTCCAGTTGAACCAAGATTTTTAAATGATTCTCCAAATTGTTCTAATTTAGATTTATCTATTGCAACTATATCTTTAGCAATATTTCCAAAAGATCTTATTTTATCTACTTCACTATTTATTGTATCTTTTCCTAATCCAGATAATGTGGTAAATGCTTCTGTCATTTTATTGATAAATGATTGGAAGCATGCACCAAATTCTTCTAACTTTTTACCATTATCAGCAAATCCACCACCTTTAGCTAAATCGGCTATAGACCATAACATGTTAGTAGCATTTTGTATATGATTCTGATCTAAATCTTTTATTTTTGATACAAGGTTAGCCATACCTTCACCTAATAATGGTAAATTATTTTTTAAATTTGTTAAGTCTAATGTAGCATCTACACCAAAACCTTTAAAATCAGTAGGTCCTATATTTTTAATAGCCTCTGCTACTGATTTAACAGCTTCCGCTCCAGCTTTAGCCTTTTCACCATCAAATTCTTTACCTTCACTTAATTTATCAGCAAATCCTTTAATACCTTCTGCTAAATCTGGGAATTTAGTTTTAAAATCAGATATGTCAGTCCAACCTGAAAATAATTTACCAATACCACCTTCAGTAGGTAAATTTTTTGCAGCTTCAGATAAATCTTTTACTGCCATAGCTCCATCTTTTACTTTACTACTGTCGAAGTTTCCACCTTCATTTAATTTATCAGCAAATCCTTTAATACCTTCCGCTAAATCTGGGAATTTATCTTTATAAGAAGATATGTTTTCCCATCCAGAGAATATTTTACCAATACCACCATCAGTAGGTAATTCTTTAGATGCTTCAGATAATATTTTAACTGCTTCAGCACCAGTTTTGACTCTATCTAAATTTAAACTGTCACCTAATGCATCACTGAATCCTTTTATACCTTCACCTAAAGATTTAAAATCTGAACCAAATCTAGAAATATTTTTATCTTGTCCAAATAATTTCTTTGTTAAACTATCTATAAAATTAGAACTTGTTAATATTCCTACAGATTCGGCTAATCGTCTAATACCTTCAGTTGCATTAGATGGTATTTTTGTCATTGACTCTAAGAATGGCATTATATTATCGCCAAATTCTTTTAATTGTTTACCCATGCTACCAAATGTAGTTCCGAATCCTAAGAATTTTGATATTCCAGATATTATTTGTGCACCAGACAATGCAAGTATAGCTAATGATAATTTACCTACACCATCTAATATCTTTTCACCATTAATTTTTGTCATCATATCAAAGAATGGTTCAGCATTTGTTGCAAAAGCAGATAATTGTGTTCCTAATAAAGGTAAAACTTCCGATATTTTTCCAATAAATCCTTTGATTACACTTCCAAATATAGTACCTATACCTTCTGCTATTTTAGCTAATACTGTTAAACCAACATCTAAAAATGTTTGTAAATCAGGTATTGCTTTCGTTATTCCACCAATAGCTGTAGCTAATAATGCTATTGCACTAATTGCTCCTATCATTCCATAAATTGCTACATCAGCTACTAATGCTAATGGAGCAACTAAAGATATTTTAAATAAACAATCTGTAAGTTTTTCTATTAGTTTGGTTAAAGCTAATACATTTTTCATAGAATTTTTCATATCAGCCATATCCATTAATTTAAGAACACCTATAAATGTTAATAATGGTAAAGCCATAGCTGTTAATGCTAATATACCGCCAACAGCACCAGCTAAGAAAGTTCCACCAGTCAATACACCAACTGCACCTAATGCTATAACTAATCCTGTTAACACTGTAGTTAATATAGATAAAGCTATTACTTTTTCCATTACATTATGTATGTCTGCCATATCCATAACTTTTAATACACCAACAAATGCAATTAATGGTGCAGCCATAGCTGTTAATGCAACTAAACCTTTCCAAGACGATTTTATATCAACCTTTAGTTTACTTATTATTGCTAATAAACCACCAACAGATATAACTAATGCTGATAAAGCCAAAGATGCTTGCATTGCTTTACTCGTATCTGTAAAATTGGTTAATAAGAATACTATTCCAGCTAAAGCACCAACTGTTAAAGTAATAATTGCCATATTTTTAACAATTGCTTTATTAGCTTTTAATTTACTAACTGTATATACTAAACCAGCTAATGATATTAACATACTATCTAATGCTATTACCGCTGGCGCTAATTTAGATACTCTTATAAATGATAATGCTACAGCTATAGCTGCTAAAATGCCTATTAATACAGTAAGTGTTATTAATGTTTTCATTGCATTATTACCAGGTTTAAAGTTCTTTGTTACTGCTAATAATCCCATCGTAAATAATGATAAGAATCCAATAGCTATAACACCTTTTGCTAAACCTGCTGGATCTATTTTACTAAACACAAATACAGCAGCTGCCATTACACCTATTACTAAAGCAACACCTAATAATGTTGTACCCAAACCTAGTAAATTCTTTCTATTTTTTGTTACAGTTTTTGATACTGCTATCAATCCCATAACTAATCCACTTAAAGAACCAATTAATATTAATCCTTTAGCTAATTCATCAGGTTCAATTCCGCCAACTAATTTAGTAACTAATGCTAATATGCCTATTGTTACACCAACAAGTAATATACTTCCAGATACCTTCATCATTTCAGTATTTTTGAATAACCTACTTATACCCATTAATTCAAGTATCATTATTGAAAATACGCTTATTACTCTTAATGCATTTGTAAAATGTTGACTCTTTAATCCGCCAGCTAGTTTCATCGTTATTACTAATAGTAATAAACAACCACCAAGTGCAGATATTATTCCTGCTGATTTTTCTAAACCATTTCCAGAAAATTTATTAATGAATCCAATAGCTGTTAATAAACCAACTAATTCCAATATAGCAATAGTCATTTTACCTATTGATGACCATTCTACTTTGTTCATTTTCTTTAAAGCTGTAGCCATAATCCACATAGATGCACTTATAGTTAAAATCATTTTTGATATTTTAGAAAGAGATCCTGGATCTACTACTTTATTTGATATTTTTGCTATAGCAACTATTAAAAGTCCTAAACCACCCATTATAGCAATTAACGCTGTAGTTGAACCTAATAATCTATCTGGATCTATTTTTGAAATTTTATTCAATGCATTTACTACTAATTTTATAGCTAATGCTATACCTAATATTAATGCTAATATCTGTCCAATATTAGGTAATTTTAATGCAGATAATTTATCAGACATTTTATATAATGCATATGCCATACCTACTATAGCACCAGCAATTATACCCATCGCTGCTCCACCTTGTTGTATTTCTTTTGGTTTTAATTTACCTAATACAGCAATAGATGCAACAATGGCTGCTATTAATAATGCTATACTTTTTATCATTGAAGAAATAGCTTGCATTTTTGCAGCTTGACCAAATGATTTAGCCGCTAATCCTATATTTGTAAACATTTGACGTAAACCGTTCAATACCCCAGATACACTAATGGCAATTTGGCTTAACATATTTACAAAATTATTTGCAATATTTAATGCTTTTGATGTAAGTAATATACCGCCACCAACTAAAGCACCAGCTATTAAATTTCCAAGATTAATACCCTTGAAGAAGTCAATAAATTTCTTTATTATTCCTTGAACAGCTGTTTTTAAATCAAATGTACCAGACATTATACCAGCTGTTAAACCTGCTATAATAAATCCACCTATAGCAAAGAATACCTTTGATGGTGAATGAATACCTAACATATTCTTGAAAGTATCTACTAATCCTAAAGCAACACCTTTTATCGCTTCCCAAACTTTTGGTCCATATTCCTTTATACCATTAATTAAACCTTCAAAAATATATTTAGGTATATTGTCTGTTTGCCTTAAACCTGCTATCCAATCATTGAATCCTTGTCCGATTCCATGAAAAGCTTTCTTAATACCATTTAATACCTTTTGTATTTTCTCATTATTTCTAATCCAGTCTATAATAGTTTTGATACCTATTGCTAACCAATCAAGTAATACTTTTATAACACCTATTAATCCATTATCAGCTGTTATCCATTTTTCTATATTATAAACCATTAACCCTATATAGCCTAAAGCATCTGTAATATTCATTCCAAATGCGTCTAATAGAGTATTTACAACATGCATAACTGCTTTAAATGCACCAGATGCTATTGTTACTATTAAATGTAATATAGAAAATACACCTTTAAATATATTAGTTAATCCATGTGCATTTGATTGTACAAAATTCTTTACTAATTCTGTAAATCTATGAAATGCTGCAATAATACTAAATAATCCAGTATCATTTATCTGAAATGCTTCAGCAAATGCTTGACCTATAGATTTAAATATAGTAACTATAGTTAAACCTATATTTTTAAGTGAATTAAATATTAAGAATCTAGTATCAAATTTACCATTTTTCATTACATCTAGTAAATATGACATAGATAATCCAGTCATTTTAGCAACTTTATCTAATTCTCTAAATGCTGAAACTTGATCATCTGTTAAACCGTATTGTTTTAATTCTTCGTCAGTTAGTTGTTGCATAGTCCTTAATAAATCTTCTTCAGACATATCAACTTTTTCAGTTGATTTTATTGTCTTTTTATTAAGACCTAACATTTCATCTTGCTTATCTATTATGTCTTGACTGTATCTAAATTGTGCACCTAAACGTTCATTAACCATGTTTTGTGCTTTATAATAATTTATTCCAGCCTCAGTTAATTTCTCTAATCTTGGTCTACCGTTGTCCCATGTACCATAAATAATTTGATCTACGATCTTTTCATAATCATGTACAGAGTCGGTTACTTTTTGTATTGCTCCTGATACTTTGTTTATAGGAGCTAATGTACTATTTATTCTGCCTTCAATTTCTCTTATTTTGTCAGAAAAACGTCCAGCAGTTTCAGTTATTGGTTCTAATACACCCTGAGCTTTTTCTAATGGTTTTAAAAGTTTTTGAATTGGAGAAAAACCAAATCTATATTTTTCACCTTTTTTAAACCATGTATCAAATTTTGTTATTGCTGCATTTATACCATCTGTTACTTCTTTAGTTATAGGAGATAAATTTTTTCTTATATCATTAATTCGCTCTCTTACACTATTAAGTAATAAAACTAATGGACTATTTTCAGCAATTATTGGTCCAAAGAAATCAGCACCAATTTTAGATAATGCTGCTCTAATGTTTGATAAAACACCATTTAATGTTTTGTTTGCATCTTTTGCATGTTCGCCAAAAGCATCATCCATTGCTCTAGAGAATGTTTCAAAACTTATTTTACCTTTTGAAACCATATCTCTTACTTCAGCTTCTGTTTTATTCATAGATTTAGCTAATACAGCTGCCGCATTCATACCTCTTGAAGAAAGTTGTAGTAATTCTTCGCCCATTAAACGTCCATTACCAGCAATCTTAGTATATATTCTACCTATTTCCTCATATGAACTATTTGTCATAGCAGCAACACCAGAAATACCTCTTAAGGCTTTTCTCATACCGTCGCCAGCTTGTATACCAGATGCAACTAATTGTGCTGCAACTGTAGCTGCTGCATCTAATCCGTATGCTGTAGATTCAACACCATAATTAACATCAGCCATTATGTCATTTAATCTTTTATCAGCATCAGCGAAATCTCTTAATAAACCTTTCATTTGGAAACGAGCATTTTCTATTTTTGTTGCTCTACTTTTACCACCTGAAATAATTCCACCAATACTATAATCAGATGCTTTTTTAGCGAATCCGATTAAAGTATTTGTTAAATTTTGTATAACAGTCATTCCAGCAACGCCTAAAGTAGAAAATCTCTTTTCTAAAGATGATAAACTCTTTTCAGCTTTATCAAATGACATATTATTGTTTAAACTTTTTGCACTTTTTTGTACATCATCTAATCCTTTTGATGCACCGGTTAAATGGAGTCTTTGTTTTAATTTATCTAGAGTAGACATAGTTTGACTTACGCCTTGTTCGAACTGGCGATTATCAAATTTCATCTGAACAACTTTTTCATCAATTGTTTTACTCATTATTTAATGACCTCCTTCCATGCATCATCGGCTAATTTTTCAAAGATAGGTTTTATTGCAGGATTTATATAATCTATTCCTTCAACCCATCCGCCATTTCTTGTTCCATGTCCGTATTGTAACAATACTGCAACAGAAACTTCATTATTTTCATATACATAATTAGAGTTATACCATGCTATTTCTATAACATCTTTACTAGGATAATTTATTTTATAACTCCATGAAGCTGCTGTAAGACCGGTATCTTTTGGTGTATTTGCCGCTAAAGCATCAACACCCATCTTTCCATATTTATTTAATAAGTCATTAATGTATTTACCACCGGACACAGCATTTAAAAATTTAGTAGTGGCTGTAAAGTCGCCCTTATGAGTAATTGAAACAATATGTCCCATATATTACCCCCTAGTGTTTAATTTCTTCCTTCTTGCTGCATTTAAAGCAGCATTTCTACTATTAATTTCACTTCTACTCATCTTTTTACCTGAATCGTTCTTTATATTACATATTTTAATAAGAGTAAGTAATCTATTTAAATGCCACTTTTGACATTCCATAGGTATGTTTAGTGAAATCATCCAAAAATATATTAACTCTGATGTTATATTTTCTTGTCGACCTGTATTTTTTCTTACATCATAAAATGTAGTTGCTGTCATGCTATCATCTATATATGCATTAATTTCTTTTATATTATCAGTAGTTAAACAATTATAAAACATGTCATCTACATTTTGTGTTATAGTCATACATTTAATATAATCAATAGTCTCTTCTGTTGTTTTTCGTTCCTTTGATAAAAACGGTTTCTTCCATTTTGATTCCCATTTTGAAACAGATACTAAAGAATGTTCTAAACATATTGTCTTTTCTGGCAAATAAATAAATTCTTCATTTTTTTCATCATATAACTCTTTTTTTGGTATAGTTATATTTAACATAATTTATACCTCTTATTTGTTTTCTATAAATTTTTTCATTTCTGCTTTATTTTGTGCTTCAAGATCTGCTGGTACAATTCCTTTAACAAATTCAGTAGCCTTTTCTGCATCAGTTGCTAATTCCATATATAACTCAGAAAAAGCTGCTGATTGTGAAAACTCAATTGATAAAGGTGTTCCATCTTTGTCAACTTTTAAGAATTTCTTACCATCATCACTCTTAACACCATATGATTTTAATAGTAGTTTTTTAAATAATTCTTGAATTTTTGGAACATCTTGTGCATCTATAATATTTTGTATTGTTTCAGCTAATCCACCAGTTGTTCCTAATTCCATTTCCATTAATTCCGCTTTTGATAAGTTAAATAAATATTTTTCTTCTCTTTCTACTCCGTTATAATCTGTATATTTGATTGTTTTAGTAATCATACTAATTCTCCTTTCTAATTTAAAAATAAAGGAGAGTCTTTAATTTAGACCCTCCTTTTAATATTATAAATATTTATTATCCTTCTGGATTTTCTTCTTGATTTTCTGAGTTACCATTAATAATAGCTAATACATCATTTGGTAATAATAATGTTGGTTCAGATTCTGCTGTTCCATATAATCTGTTTTTGATAGTTGTTAATTTAGCAGAATCAACTTTTGTTGAATCAATAACTAAAGTTGCTGTTGGTTTGAATCCTGTGCACTCTACTGGTGTTGTAGAAATTTCCCAGCTAAATGTAATAGCTTCTGGGCTATCATTTACTGTAGCATATGCTTTCTCTGATGGAGCAGCTAAACAATTATAAACGATATGAATCTTGTATCCTGCTTCAGCATCTTCATCTGTACCAATCTTTGTTTGATAACATAATGCAAATTGATTTCTCTTTTGTTGTCCAACTTGAACACCTGTTCCTAAATCTGCTTCACCGTTGCAAGCAGCAAATTCATCTGGATATGTGTAAGCTTCAACTGTAGCTCCAAATTCTTCTGCTGATTGTAAGTTTAAGTATTTAATATTGTCAGCATATAATGCTGTTGCTTCTGCACCTGAAGGATTTTCAGATACTTGTGTTAAACCATTCCATACAACACCATTACCATATTTCTTTGTTGTTGTATTAAAAGGATATAAAACACCTTTGCTGACACCTGTCTCGTAAAATTTTTCACCTTGTTTGTCCCAAACTAATTCCATATTCTTCCTCCTTAATAATATAATGTTATTACATCATGATTTAAATTATTATAAGTATAATGACGGTCAAAAGAAGATAAAGGCATTTCTAATATCTTTTTTATAGCCGCATTATCTGGTTTTTTATCTATAACCGTTATTTGATACTGTGTTCTATTGTGATATTTAATATTATCGGCGTTAATGTTAATATAATCGTTTACTGAATATATTATCGCTGGATATTCTATTTTTAGATTTTCAGGAGGTTGATAATATACATGTTTTGAATTTAATATTAATTCTAATTCTGTTTGCAAAGTTAATCTATTCTTTTTCATTTTCGTTGTATAAACCTCCTAAACTCAATATTATTCTAGGATATTCAACCTCAGCACTAGTTATACGCCATTTAACGCCGTGTAATATTACGTATATCATATATTGGAAATTATTAGTGGCATATGGATCAGCTACAATACTTATAGTATTATTAATAGTTATATTACCATTAATATTTTCTGTTTGTTGATATCTACTAATATTTCTAGTAATATCACCATAATATGTTTTTTCAATAATTTGTTCTTCCCATATTCCAGGTTCTGTTTGTATTGTTTCAAAGAAACCTATTTTTCCAGAAAATTTTGCCATAATAATTTTCCTCCTATTTTTTATTTATTAGCCTTCAGCTGGTGTATTGCTTTCTTGTGAATTATTTCCTGATGCTTTCTTTAATACAATTGCTGAATATGGAACAGTTAATGCTCCTGAACATCTTGTTTCCATTAAATATTTCATTTGGTTGTAATCGATATCGAAATCATCGAACATATTAACTGATCCACCTTTATCAGCACCCATTGTATAGTCAGCCATGTTTACAATTACACCAACGATATCTTGGTATGCTTCTTGTTCCATTTCTGGAATTGTAACGATTTCACTAACTCTTAATGCTGTAGCTAATTTATCTACAGATTCATAAATAGCTCTTCCATTTTGATCTTCGATTAATAATAGATCTGTTAAGTAATCTTCTGTTGTGAAGAATGTTGGTTTTCCTGATCCTTTGTAATCTTTTCTAGATCTTATAGCAGCTCTTACAATACCTTTTGTGAAACTGTCATTGTCTGATTGGCTGTTACCTGTTTGTTTGTAATCTCTTCCTTCTGTAATAGTATATTTAATTGTGAATGTGTCAACGTCTTTTACAATTGGAATAATATTTGCTTCATTAATTTTATCATTATCAGATACATCTCTACCATCACCTAAAATTGCAGCTAATGCTAGTTCCTTATCTAATTCTTTTCTCATTTCTCTCTTTTGCCATGCAACTACGTCAAAGTCTGTAATATCTACAACATCATCTCTATCAATTTCATTCTTGATATATACAGTTGTTGGTGTTACAACTCTATTTAATGCAGCCATTTGAATATTTGTTTTCTTATTTCCCTTGATATAACCTTTAGCTCTTGCTTGTGGTTCTGTCATTTTTCCCATAGTTACTTTAACTCTTGAGAATGGTGTGTGTTTAACAGCACTCATTACTTTTCCTACCCAAGATTGATCTTTTTCAATCATTATAGGTTCTTTATTTAATGCTGTAGCATCTGGGAATAATTTACCGATATCTGTGATATTATTAATAGCGGCATGTTCGATAACACTCTCTTTTAGAGATCCATATCTCTTCATATCTTTTATAGCATCTCCTAAAATTTCTGAGTGTTGTAATACTTCATTATCGTTATCTTTGTCGTTTTCAAATACATTGTGTTTCATGTCTTCTCCTCCATCTTCTTTATCATCTTCTTCGTTTTTTGCATCTTCAATAGCTTGTCCAACTATTGCATAAACAGCATCTTTTTGTTTATCAGATAATGTATTAAATACATCTTCAACAGTTTCTTCTTTATTAACTGTCTCTTCTTTCTTTACATCATCTTTAACTTCTTTTTCGTCCATTTTTTCCTCCTTTTTATCATTATCTGCGTGTTCGACTACTTCATCTTTATTATCTTTATCTGAATTATCTACATTTTCTGTATTATCTTCATGTTTTTCTGTAGATTGTTCTTGAGAAGTAGTATTTTCTTCTTCATCTTTAACATCAATATGTTCTTCTGTGTAAATAATAGCCTCTTCCTCTTCTGTACCATCATCACTATGGATAACAACTGAATCTATATATGCGCCAGGATTAGCTCCTGCTAATACTAAACTTACTTCTCTTATGCAACCATGAATAACATTATTCATAGAAGTCTTTAGTTTATTAGCATAAATAGATAATTGATTTACATCGCCATTACGAACTAATTCTTTAGCTACATTTCCAGATTCGGTATTGTTGAATTTACAATAAGCGTAAACACCATCTTCTCGGTTCTCTAATAAAGCATGACCCAAAACTTCACTAGGATCATCATGACGGTGATTCCATACTAATGGAACTTCTTGACCATTATTTTGTTTAAAGGCATCTTTTCTTATAGTACGACCATCAGAACATTGGATATCATTTCTAGTAGCCCAACCGCTAAAATCATACTCCATTTTGATTACTCCTTTCTTAAAAATTATTGGTCTGTGTATTCTTCTGGTGCAGAATACTCAGGTTGTGATTCGTCAGGATATTCATATCTAGATTCATCACTAGAAGGCTGCTTAATATTACTATTCTGTAACATATTAGCCTTAGGGTCATCAGAAGGCTTAATACCTACAATTTGTCTTATTTCATTTGATGTTAAGATCTCATTTCTAGTAAACTTATCTGCAATATCTGCGATATTAGCAAGTGGTACTAGTTTGAATGGATCTCTGAAATAAGTAATTTTCTTACGTTGAGTAATAGCAGTCTTTGATAAAAATTTTCTAGTCATTTCTTCTGTTATAGTCGAAATGATAGGTTCAATAGTACGAGAATAATAATTTAACATAGTTTGTTCATCAGCAGTACCATCTAATATTGCTTGAGTTATACCTAACTGGCTATATAGCATACTCGTTAAGTATTCAACTTGCGCCATTAAATTGTTCTCCAATGGTCTATTTAACTGAGTAATTTTCTCAGTACTATCGGCATAAGCAATTCCATATCTAGAACCAGTTAATTGATTCTCTATATCTTTTCTTCGCTTTTCTGCTTGTTCTTTTCTTAACTCTGATCTGATAGTATAAGGTAATTGAATAATTAAATCTAGTTTTCCAGAACTTGTTTGTTCATCAACAGAATCTAACAATACTAATTTTCTCATTAATCTCTGTAATGTTGAATTTGGTTCATTCATTACAGCGTATAATGGATTTTCAATTATTGCTATATCTTTTTTATTAACTATAATATCTTCTTTATTACCTGTTCTATCATTATATAAATTAACTTGAACTTTAGTTGGATACCATTGCGTTATTTTTCCAACTCTCATTGTTAATATATCAAATGATCCTTTAACTGGATTATTGGTTGTATCTACTGGAACTACTGCTATGCATCCTTCATCAAACATAGACATAACAATATCTTGTAAAAATGCTCTAGATGTTTGGTCAATATTTGCTTCTACTGTTAAACATCTATTCAAATCAGTATCAACATAATTTACTAATCTATCGTTTTCATCCATTTGACATTCTCTAACATTTAATGCTGCTACATCTAATGCTATTCTATTAAATACTGATGTAACAATAGTTCTTTCATTACCTCCAGATAATCTTAATCTATCTGGTCTATAATAAGACCCTGAGTAATCATATGACATTGTAGGAGTTTTATTTCGGAATATATTCCACGCATTTCTTAATCTGGAACCTAAAGTTAATTCCATAATTAATTACTCCTTTCTTATTTATTTTTTAAAAAAGAATCTATTTGTTCCTTTAATTTACTTCTATCTTCAGAAGATAAATTATTAATTTTTCTTTTTGTTTTATTAATATAATAAATATTATTTGCTATGTATTTTCTACCTCTTTGAGCTTTTATTTTTGCTTTATCTGATTTTATAGAATATTTCATAGCTTTACTACCATATCCTTTGGTTTTGGATATCATATTTGCTCTCATTTGATGTTTAAAAGATTTTAATTTGTATCTTTCTGATAATTTTTTATAAAAATCTCTAGAAAGATCATCATCTTGTTGAGTTGACTTATATTCCATTTTAGCTGCTTTTTTATTATATTTTGCTACTTTCTTTGCAGATTTATTAGCTTCTTCTAAATCTAATTCAGAATGTGCCTTTTCTGATTTTTTATAAAATTTAGCAGATTTTAACTCATATTTTTTAATCTTTTTATTTAATCTTTCTATTTGATTTTGTTTAAATTTTGCTCTTCTTATACCCCATTTCATACCAAGCACACCATGATGATATAGTTCATCTGTGTAATTATATTGCCACATATGTGCCTCCTATTCAAATGCTTCTCTATTTAATTTATATGCCACATAGGCATCCATTAGTGCTGCTACAGCATCAATCTTTTGATCATAACGTTTTTTATAAAGCTTTCTATTACCATTAGTGTCTTCAAGAGTTATACAGTTACCCATAGTAAATGTCATAAGTTCTTCATCAAATATTAACATTCTATCTTCAGCTAACTTCTTTAATTCACCTAATGGCACTGATTCTGTTTTAGCACCTTGTATTACTTTTTCTATACCAAATGGTCCATTTTCTTTTTCCCATCTATCCACAAAATCTTTAGCATTGTAAGGGTCAAATCCAAAGCATCTAACATCATATCCTCTTTCTATTATATGTTTATCAAGATCTTCGTATACTTCCATCATGTCTAAAACTGTACCATTCATAACTATTAAACTACCTTCATTTATAAATTCTTGATATTTACGTCTCATAGCTGGAGATAATTTATCTAATGTTCTTTCAGTTATATAGTTTCTAGTTTTAACACCATAAGCACCGCCTGATAATGGAAACAAAAATGTAAAAGCACAGAAGTCATCACCTTGTGATAAATCTGCACCAAGAGCACATGGCATTTGCCAGAAATCTCTCTTTTTATGTTTCAATGTTTCCTCATATGTAAAGAAATATGTATAACCTTCCATTGGTATACCAAATCTTTTAGCCAAAATATCATTTCTTGTAGCTGGAGCTTTTTCTGCTCTTTCTACATCTAATTGATAAGTTTCATAACTTACAATTTTACCTAAATTTGGATTTGCCTTAACCCACATATTTGGGTCTGCTACTTCATCTATACTATCTAATTTATACCACCATATAGAAACGTGAGGGTTGTTATATTCACCTTTAAGAATATCTGATAACTCCATCTTAATAGTGTCTCCTGGTCCATTACGAACTGTACCTTCAGAACTTACGGCTACAATTAAGTAGTCATCGTTTTTTGAGGCACCTTGTTCTAATGCACCTATAACATCTTCTTTAACATCACCTGATAACCATTCATCAACAGTATTAATTCTACTGTTTAAACCTTGAAGTTTATCGATGGTCATTGGTTTAATTTCTAACAAAGAACCAGTTATAAAATTTTCTATACCTTTCTTTGTAGATGCTAATTTAACTCTATCTGCTTTTGAACCAGTTGTATTATTTATTGATCCTTCAGTTAAAAATTTAAATAAAGGACCTCTGGCTCTAGTTATAGATGTTCTTATAGGAGCTAAAACCTCTTCTGCTTGTTTCATTGTCGGTGCAGTATGAACTTGATGAGTGGTAGATGAATCAATGTTTAAAAAATAACTTTGTATGTAAGATTCATACTGAGATTTTGCTGAACCTCTTGCTATTATAAGATATTGTTTGTTAATCAAACGTTTCTTAATTCTTCTATTAGCATAATGTCCAACATGTCCATTTTTTCCTGGTATATAAACACTTCTATCAACAAAATAGTACCATCCAAATATTTGTTCTGCCCATAATTTAAATGTATCTAATAATACTAAATCGTCTCCATTTGTAAGTGTTAATTCATTTTCACAATATTTTATAAAACCTTCTACCGCCTGATCGTCATACCATATTCCAGGATTTTCTATAAGAGAATCTATACGATTCATTTCCATGGATATGGTTTCGCAAACAGGTATTTCACCTCTTATTACAGCATCTCTAAACATACCATAATATTTAGGTGTAGCTGTATTAGACAATGACATACTTATATTTTCTCCTTAAATAATTATATTATTTCTTTTTTAATACCATAGAATTAATGTATATCTTTCCTAAATCATTTTGTCTTAATAATACTTCCTTAGAAGCTACTTCTACATTTTTAACAGCTTGTTTAGTAGCTTGTTTAGTAGCTTGTTTAGTAACTTGTTGTGTTAATTGTTTTGTAGCATTTGAGGTGTCTTTTAATAATACATTAGAAAATGCATTCTCAAAATATTTTTGTCCTATAGTTTTTGCTGCTGGTACAAGCATACTTGAAAATACTGCTGATACAAACTTTTTACCTATAGATGCATCTTTCTTTTTATAACCTAAATTAGTATTAACTTCTTTTAAATAATCATTTTCTAATTTTAAACGTTTTGTAGCTCTTTCTAATTGGCTATTTGTTGCTTTTTTGTAATTAACAGTATTTTTTACAGCATTATCTACTCTATTTCTCACATTATTCTTGGTATTCATTGAGACGTCGGCTTGTTGCTTACGTTTAATAGATGCTCTTCTAAACCTTCTCACAAAACTTGAAATAGGTCTATGCTTTCTATGCCCCCATCTCATTCCTATTACACCATAGTGGTATAACTCATCGGTGTTTTGATATTGCCACATGTTATACCTCCTCTTTGTCTGTTTCGTGGTATAAATTTAATCTCCATTCTAGTTCGTCTATCATTTGATTATTTGCATCTCTTATAGCTGAACTCATAGGTGGATCAAATACCATTTTTACTTTTAAATAAATATAGGATTTTACAGAATTTAATTTAGAATCATCATTTAAATAATCTTTCCATGTAGTATCTTTATCTATTTCAATTCCTTCATCAGGTCCTATTCCTAATTGATTTAATATTGTAATAACAGAATTTATATGTATTATAATATCGGCATCAAAGTCTGTATTTTCATCATAAATACCTAATAACTTTTTAATAGATGTTAAAATTTTTTCATCCATTGTAAACACCTCCTATTTAATATCTATAAATTTTTTCATACAATATCCTTCTTTATTATCTGATATCATAACTTTGTAAAATTCTTTATCTGAATCATCTAATATTTGTACAACATCGTTTCGATTAATGATACTTAGAATATCACCATCTTTTTTAGGTTCAATACGAACATTTAATTTATTGCAATTTACTATTCCTTCTTTTAATTGAATAACTTCTGGAGTTTCTTCAATAACTTCTGGAACTATTTCTACTGGATCTTCAATAACATTTGGTATATTAACTTCTGGAACTATTTCCACTGGTTCTTCTACTTTTTTATTTTTTTGTTTTTTATTGAATGTAGAAAATTTTGAATAATCTTTTTTGTTCATAATTTCCTCCTTTTCTTTAATGTTTCCATGGACTTGTATCATCCTTGGTCCTTGCAATTGGATCTAATAAAAATGCATCATCTAAATTATAATGTATAGCATCATGAGTTAATTTTGAAACACATACTAAATTATCTAAATCAAATATTTTAGATGATCTATTTAAAATATCTTCTTTAGTAATTGGATTTATATGATGAATTAATATTTTACCAACTATATATTTATCAGGGTAAGCTAAATCACAACCATTATCTCTTAATATAACTTTATTTCTAATTGATTTCCACTCAGGAGATCTATAAAAAACTTGATTTAAGTATCTATCATATCCGAATGTAGAAACACCAACTACACCGTCTAATTTTAGATAGTTCAATCTTTCTTCAAAACTTTTAAGTTTAATCATTTCACTATAAGATTTATTTTTCATTAGATTCACTGTCCTTTGAATCATTATGTCCACCATAATCTCTCATAGCAGCAATAGCATTTGCATATAATTCTTCTGTATGTTCAGCAGTTTTTAATGCACTGATTTTAGCATCGACTAAACTAGTCTGTTTTTCTAAAAGTTCTTTTTCTAATCTTTCTTTAGTGGTTCCCAATTTTAGATAATGTGTTATTACTTGAGATGAAGCAGTTCCTTCTCTAAGTTGTTTTTCAGCTAACTCTGTTGCAAGATAAATTAATTGATCTTCCCTTGCTTCCGGTGTGATAGCAGGGGCCATCTTATGAATTTTATTCTTTGATGTATCTTTTTCTATTTTCTTAGCCATTTTGTATCTCCTTTCATATACAATTCCTGCATTATTATATAGTTTAGATAACAATTAATGATGTTGGGAGTGACTTATAGAGCACTTTATACCTAGTTTTAAAGTATAGAAAGGAGAACAAGTATGCCATTTTTTACCAAACAAATTTTTTACAAAAGATAGAAGGATTTTGTTTTCTAAAAAGAACTATACTAACTCTATAAATCACTCCTAACACCATCAATTATTTCTAAAAATATACCCCCGGAGAAAATATAAAG
>OCVV011346406.1_pt1 | contig 25174 bp, 32 predicted proteins | sample 1539721 | NCBI WGS metagenome assembly OCVV01 (sample SAMN02144230, study PRJEB22623) | gut metagenome | biome: sheep rumen | host: Ovis aries | place: New Zealand
CTCTGAGGTTAGCCCCTCTGAGGTTAGCCCCTCTGAGGTTAGCCCCTCTGAGGTCAGCCCCTTCGAGGTAAGCCCCTCCGAGGTCAGCCCGCATATTTTCCCAGCCGTCACAGTCTTCATTTAACCAGTGACGGTGATTTTCAAGGATCTTGTCCAACTCATTTTTTGTTAATGCTGCCATACTATCACCATCCCTATCAGTGCAAGCGCTATAAACGCCGCTTTTGCTGTTATCTTGACGATCAGCACAAATTCTTCCTTGCCCATTGACAAACTCCTTTCAATGTGGTAAACTGTATGCAGAGGCTTTCCCGAGGGCTGTCACCCCCGGTACTCGTTGATACAAGTGCCAGCTTGGAGAGTATGCTTAACACTGTATCAAGTGCGCTGTCGATCTGTTTGAGCAGGTCGGCAGTTTTCTTTTGCCTCTGCACTCTGTTTACCTCCCGTCCCCGTTGCTGTGAAGAATGATACCGATAATGACAGCATTCATCACTACCTGTATTGCTGACAGCACTATTACAGCAATGTTCATTTTCTGCTCCTTTCCAAAGGGGCTTGACAATGAGCAAGCAAAGTGGTATAATACGCCTTGGGGTCGGGGGTCTGCCCCCCTCCCCTCGGTTGGCTTAATCGAATGCTTTATGATTTCCGTGGCTAACGTTATCACGGCATTGATTAAGTTTGCTATCGCAGTTGCAAGCAGTATCTTTTCCACACGGGAAAGCTGTTTGCGACTGCTTTTTTTATGCTTGCTCATTGTTTACCCCCTTTCGTTTGGTGTGATTATATAATAACACGTTCGTATTAAAATGTCAATAGGATTTAATCCAAAAGTATTGCTAACTAATATTTTTATATGAATATACATAAAATTTATAATATCTTTGTGCATATTTACGCTATTTGAACAATTGACTTTTAATACATTCGTATGTATAATTATACAAAGAAAAGGAGGTGATAAAATGGAAACCAAAGACATCCTGAAAGACCTAAGACGTCAAAAAGGCTACAAAAGCGCACAAGAGTTCTGCGAAGCGGCAAGTATCAGTTATGGCACCTATCAGAACTATGAAACGGGCAAACGTATTCCTACGGCTGATATTCTTTGCATCCTCGCCGACTTTTATGGTGTTACGACCGACTATCTCCTTGGACGCACCGCAGACGCGGGCACGCTCCTTGACAGGATGCAGACAGATGAGGAGCTCCCATTTGAGGCCCGTGTCCTTGCTGCGGCATACCTCTCTCTGGGCAAGGAGGACAGGGCGCGGCTCATGGCTATGGTCGAGGCGCAGCGGGAGAAGCTGTCCGAGGATGACCGCATAGAAGTCCGGACGGGTGATCTGCCCGACCCCCAAAAAGACAGCACGGCATCATCCTCAGCGTGAAGCGTACCCACCCAATACCATTGAAAGGAGGTAAATGATGAGGCGCACATCCACCGCAAAGTGGAGCGATAAGTACAGGCGTTGGCAGATAAACGTCCAGAAAAACGGCATACGGCGGAGCTTTTACAGCTCCGCTCCCGGCAGAACGGGACAGCGTGAGTGCAACGCAAAGGCTGACGCATGGCTCGATGATAACATCACGGGCAACCGCCTCAGAGTGCGGCAGGCGGCTCAGATGTACATGGAACATCTGCAGGCATCCACATCAAAGAGCCATTGGAGGCAGTATCAGAATTATGTCGATAACTATCTTGTAAAGTATGCGGGGCATCTTCATGTAGAGGATGTATCGGAAATGACCTTGCAGGACGTTATCAACCGTGGCAGTAAAAAAGGACTGTCCCATAAGACCTTGCTCAATATGCGGGCGTGCTTTCAAAACTTTCTCAAATTCTGCCGCCGCTCAAAGATGACCACCCTTGTATGTGAGGATCTGATCATTCCGAAGAACGCCCCAAAGGGGGAGCGGAGCATACTACAGCCTGCGGATATACTCACACTGCTTTCGGAAGATACCTATATCACCCCGTCGGGCAGACAAAAGCAAGAGCCTTGTATCTATGCCCTGCGGTTTCAGGTGCTGACGGGTCTGCGCCCCGGTGAAGTCCTCGGACTTCGCCGCCGTGACGTGGATCTGAAAGCAGGAACGGTCACCATCAGCCAGGCAATAAACTTTTACGGGGAGATCACAGACGGCAAAAACGAGAATGCACAGCGCACCTTTGCACTCAATCCACTGACTGAAGAAGTGCTCCGCTCCTCTTTGAGCAATGCCGTAATATCGCAGTATGTATTCTGCACCGAAACAGGGGAGCCGTTCCGTGAACAGCTGTATAACAAGCACCTCAAACGCTTTTGTGAATATCACGGGATGCAGTCGGTCACTGCCTATGAGCTCCGACATACCTTTGTTTCCATCACACAGCACCTGGACCTGTCGGAGCTTAAAAGTCTTGTGGGGCACAGTGCCGCCATGGACACCCTCGGAACATACGCCCATGAGCTTGACGGGGAGCGGCAGGCGACTGCCCGAAAAGTCTATGACATTTTCATCAGGGCATTGGAAAAAGAAAAGAGCGACCACACCAAAGAGGCGTGATCGCTAATATAACACATCTGTGTTATAAAGTGTGTTATTTTTCACGTACAGAAAAAGCAAAAACCCCTTGCAAACGGCGGTATATAGCCATTTGCAAGGGGTCATCATTTGGCGCAGAAAGAGGGATTTGAACCATCAATTTACGGCTTTTGCAGATTTGCCGTTTCGTGTCTATCCCTCATCATACTGCGGTTTGCCGTGGTTTTGATTTTTATATTTTTTTCTTTTACTTTTGCTTTTTTTGGAAAAAAGTGTGTTATAAAGTGTGTTATTTTTTCGTCCACAGAGATTGTTTTTTTATGTACTTGCAGAACTCTGCTCCGTTATCTCTTCCTGCACAAAATTCGTCTTGTTGCCTGAGGCATCCACCGTCCAGCTGAGGCGGTATTTTTTATTTCCGTAGTAGATGATCTTTGACGTGTCGGTCTCCTTTTCCACTTTCGTGGGCAGTGTTTTATCCATGATAGCACCATCAAAGGATGTAAGCCCCTGTTCAGTGACTGTAAAGCCGTATTCCGTGCCGCTGTTTGAGTTAATGAATTTCAGCCCGTCACGGTTTATCTTGGTGTTGCCGTTCGTTTCACCGAGCTTCAGTCTCTCAGCAAGTTCCCGTGAAATTTTGCTCGTATAGTAATTTGACGGCATTTCAGGTGCAGCGAGCTGAGCAAATATCCCGTTGCGTGTGATATTGAATATACAGTCAGCAGTGTGATAGTGTCCTCCGTCATCTCCAAAGGCTACATCAGACCACGGGAAAATATATCCGTCCACCTTTGCCTGACAGCTCCACCCCTTGTAGCTCTGCACTGTGGTGTAGTAATTAGCTACCAAGGCCCTGTTGAGCTCATCACATCCGAGGATCGTATCCACAGATAGAATGCTGTTGCCTATACCTGTCCCGGTGCTCCATACCTTTGAGCCGTTTGTGAGGAGCACCCGCTGACAACTCACCGTGTCATCTGAAATAGCGGGGGTGCTGTATTTTGTAAGCGTTGCCGTTGACCTGTAGCTATATAGATACGGCTTGAAGCGCAGTCTTTTTACTGTGTAGGTATTAGCTATCCAACAGCCGCCTGCCGCCTCGCCCAGAGCTGAGAGAGCTTCACGGATGGTCCTGTTCTTGAATAATTCCTGCGGTATCGGCAGCGAGGCGATCGTTGACATTGCCCCTTCATATGCGAGTGCCAGACCGCTCGCTGTTCGTATAGCGTTGACTATATCGGAGAATGAGGCGCACCCGTTGCTGTCGACAGTTATCTCAGGCATATCCGCATCAGTGAACATCCCGCAGTCGTAGCATTCCACTGTTTTCACCGCAGAACTTACCATTGAGGTCTGATACGTATAAAATATAGGGACTGTGCCCGCCCCGCTCAGTGACACGACTGCCCCGAGCGGTACAGAGGTTTCTTTGGGCACATTAAAGGTCAGCTTCTGCATTATGACCCCTTGCCGCCCCATGTCGGGGATGTTGTAGGAGATCTGCACATCATTGAAGTACCGCAGGCTCGTTCCGTCGATAGATATAGCGAGGTCAAAGACCGCCCCCTCCTATGGGGGCTGTGCTTTTCAGCGTCATGGAGATGTTCCAGGTGTCTCCCTTGTTTCTGCTTTTTGCTTCATAAGCGACCTTCTTGAAGTTGTTACAGGTAATAGCAGGATTGGTGAAGCTGACCGATACACTGCTTGAAGAAAGAACATTTGACAGTGCCTGTGCTGTCACCGTTGGTACACTTGCAAGCCGTATATTAAGTGTCATTTCCTCGCCCGCATCCTCTTCTACCGCCGTTCCGTCCCAGTTGATAAATGAATTTTCCGACTGCGCCGCCGAGGTGTTTACGGAAAAGTCCGTTGTATAGCTGTCAACAGCTATCGTGCCTATCCTAAGCTGTAGCATCAGTTTCCGCCCTCCCTGTTTCTCGATATTGAATAATCAAAGGTATATCTGCCGATCTTGTCGCCGTTCATCACGATGTTACCGCCTTCAACATTGACCGTGATATTTTCTCTTGTATCCTTGTTGTAGTAAGCCCCCGCCATATCGGTGACAGTCGAGCTCACAGGCTGATACCCGTGTGTCATATCGACTGCTGATATTTTCAGCATATCCGAAAGCGTAAAGCCGTCCGCAAAGCCCTCACTGAATGACCGTCCCGCAATATAGCCCGCATCCTCGGCGGTGAGCGCCATCTCATCAAGCACCTTTGCATATTCGTCCTGCAAGCCCTTCAGGTCATCGGAATAGAGCTCCTGGGCCATTTCCTCAGCCAGTGCCTGCTTTTCGTCGTAAAGTGCGTTTATCTCTTTGCGCTCTGTTTCACTGAGCCCTGCAATATATGCCGCCATAGCCGCCGCATCATCGCCTGACATCGAATTGAGCTCATCTATGAGACCCTGCGATGCCCCGTCCGCTTTAAGCTGCTTTATGTCCTCGTGATAGCGTTTCATCTGCTCGATCTGAGCCGCTATGTCCTTGACCTCAAAGACCTTTGTTTCGTTGCCGTCCTTGTCCTTTTCGGTGCGCACCTCAAAAACGGTATCAAGAGAAAGGAGCTTTTGCCTGTACCCGTCCTGCATCTCGGCGAGCTCGTCATACTTCCCCTTGTAATAGCTTTCTATCTTTTCAAGGCTTTTGAGCTGCTTCTGCTCCTGCTCATCGAGTGCCTTTGCAACATTAGCGGTCTGCCTGTCGAGCCATTGCTTTTTTTGGGCTGTTTCCTGCTTGGAAATCTCTATTGCCTGTTCAGTCGCCTTTTTGTCATCCTCTATCCTGTCCTGCTCATAGGCATACACCTGTTCATAGTAGCTCCAATGTTCACGCCTGCTTTCATCGCCGTACTCTGCCAGCAGGGAGAGCCTCTCTTTGTACAGTGCCTCATCCGAGGCGATGAGCCCGACATTTCGGTTATGTGTCAGCTCCTTCCACTTTTCGGAAAGAGCCTTGTCTATTTCCTCCTGTGCCATAGCAACGGAGGTAATTTTGTCATTTTTGAGCTTTTCTATCATCTCTGCACTGCTGCCGATAGCCTTTGACATGTCCCTGTTGGTCTCGGCGTATTCCTGCGCCGCCATTCTGTGGGCATCCACCGCATCAGACATTCTTTGCCCATCATCGGTGTATTCGTCGATATTGCCACTGTGCTGTTCGATTATTTTCTTCTCAGTGGTGACAGCAAGCCCTAACCGCTGATTTTGCTCCTCATAGCCCGCTATCTGCTGATCTATCTTGTCAAGCTCGAAGGGTATATCTATTCCCGTCTTGGATATTTGCCCTTCCTTTGCCATCATTTCAAGAAGATGCTGCCGCTGTATTTTCAAGCCCTCTATTTTGTGGTTGTTCCATTCTATTTTAGCGGCATCTTCATCATATTGCTGTTTAGCGTTTGCCAGTGCCTGTCCGGGGTCGGTCTCATTCAGCTGTGAAAGAAGATCATAACGCTCTACTATTTCCTTGTTAGTGTCGTTGAGAGCTTCCTTTAATTCGCCCTCATAGCCTATCATCTCAGCGGCATTGTCGATGTAGTCCTTTAAAGCCAGAGCGCAGACGGTAAGCCCTGCACCGACAGCCACAAGCGGTAATGCGCTCATAGCCGTGCCGAGAGCCGCCGTACCCACAGCCGCACCCTCTGCCGCAACGCCCGCTCTCGTCATAGCTGTCCCTATGCCTTGTATGATCCCTGCAACATCGGCTACGCCCTTAAAGCCCTTGTAGGCAATAGCGAGCTCACCGACACGCAAAGCCGTTTCACCTATCTCATCAATGTGGTCTACAAACCAGGTTGAGGCATCTATCAGCTTTGGCAGACCCTCATCCGCCGCAAATTCAGCACCTTTCACCGCAAGGTCGCCGAGCTTTTCCGCCAGTGTTTCGAGCGGCTCGGAAAGGTCGCCGTCAACGCTTTCTTTAAGCTTGTTGATGACATCAGTTATCTCTGTCACAGCATCCTTCGTAGGGCCGGAGAATTTATCAAAAGCCGCAATACCGAGCCCTTCGAGAGCGGAGTTCATCTCAGTTATCCGTCCTGTCAGATTGTCGTTCATCGTGTCAGCCATATCCGAAGCCGCACCCTCGAAGGCTCTCAGCTCATCGGCGAACGCTGAAATGTTTTCAGTCCCTGCATTTAACAGCAGATTGACGCCCGCCAAACTGTCAGCCGTGAATACAGCACCGAGAGCCGCAGTGCGTTCAGCAGTGCCCAAGCCTTCAAGTGCGCCATCTATCTCGGGGAGCACCTTAGCCATATCACGGAAATTTCCCTGCGCATCCGTTATAGCGATGGAAGCCCCGTTGATACTTACAGCCCCGTCTTCCATCTTGTTTGTAAGGTCCCGCATCATCGCTGTCAGCTTAGTGCCCGCCTGTGAACCCTTTGCGCCCTGATTTGCCATCATAGCGAGCATTGATGTTGTGGTCTCTACGCTCTGCCCCGCCGCATTCATATTAGCGGCGCAGTTTCTGTAAGCCTCTGCGAGATTATCCACGGTAAGATTGGCGTTCGCCTGTGCATAAGCCATCATATCAGCAAAATATGAGGACTTGGAAGCCTCCATATTGAATGCAGACATATAATCCGTTACGACGTCCGATGCCTTTGCCAGATCCATACCCGAAGCCGCCGCCAATTGCATAACGCCGTCTATACCGTCAAGCATCTGCTCCGTGTCCCAACCCGCAAGAGCCATATAGCCGAAGGCATCAGCCGCCTGCGAAGCCGAAAATTTTGTCGAAGAGCCGAGAGCCTTCGCCTTTTCACTAAGCTCATCAAGAGCATCGCCCGCAGCACCCGACAATGCCGCAACATTGCTCATAGATGTCTCAAATCCCGCGCCTGCATTAAATGCACCCTTCAAAGCCGCCTGTGCCGCATTGGCAACAGTGCTTGACACTGCGGTAATAAGCGAAGCGGTCAGCACGCCCGCCATGGTGTCAAGTGCGCCCTTCATCTTAGGCGTGTCCTGTTCTATTCCGCTTGTGTCTATCCCCGTGTCAAAAATAAGTGATCCGTCCGCCAAGCTTACCCCTCCTATCCGCCGTAATAGGACATAGCCTGCTCCATGCGCCGTTTGTCATTGGCATTGAGCGGCAGAGCGTAATATTCCGCCATATCCTCATATCGTTCTCTCAGTCTGTCCCCGAAGTCGGATGTATCGGCGACACGGTAAGAGCATATTTCATTGAATTTTGTATCGTGCAGACCGTTAAATAATGCACGGAATTTCCACCAGTGCATATATTCAACACTCCACAGGTCTATCCTGTACTGCTCCATAAATGCCGCCGCAATATACCCCATATCCGCCTCAAAGGAATACGCACGGCGAGAGCTCAGAGCTATGCGCCCACCGTCGCTCTTTGCCGTGTCCGTTCTGCCACAGCGATAAAACCAGAGTACAAAGCCCGTTGCCCTCAGTATGTCCCGTGGCATTTCGTTTGTGAATATCAGCCGCAGAGCCGTGGGCATAACGGCATCCTCGGGTACTCTTGTATCAGTCAGCAGTGTTTCGAGCCTTATCCATTGAGTATAGTTGTGCTCAAAGTGATATGCCTTCCCGTTTTCGGTGTACTCAGTCGGCAGGCGCATACTTTTCGAGCACCTTTTTTGTCACAGCGGCGGAAGCCTTGTTCAAAAAAGCCCACAGAGCACCTATCTCATCGGTATCTATGCTTTCAGTGTCAGTATTGCCGTATCGCTCGGCTACAAAATCACGTCCTAAATATAGTGCTATCCCGTCAAGTGTAGCTTCTACCGTCTCTATCGTGCTTTTTGAAGCGATTATCCTTTTGTTTATCTCGTTTGAGTTGTCTATGAAAAATGCCGTCTTTGTAGGTATGCTGTATGTCCTTCCGAATACACGTACCGTAGTATCTTCGGGCTTGTAATCAAATTCAAACATATTTCCACTCCTTTAAAAATAGGCGGGGCACAAGGCCCCGCCTGTCGTATCACTCACGCTGATGCAGGTGTGAATGTGCCGCCGCCTGAGCTGTTAGGCACGAATGTCCCGAATGTAGGATCACTCTGACCGTTGAGCGCACCCGCTATCTGCATCTTGTTAGAGCTCTCCGTAATACCCGAGGGAGCAACTGCAAGAGTTTCAAGATATGCGTTATAGCCGCTCGTCGCATCTCCGTTGAACCTTTCCACCGTGAGCATCTCAACGTTGCAGTCGGAGAGTACCTTTCTCTGCTTGTAGATGTCGTAGACCTTCTTGATAGTCGCATCGGCGTACATAAGATCACAGTTGAAGTTGTAGGATACATTGTAGGACGTGGTGTCTGTCTGCTCTGTATCCATATTGATGTACTTCTTGCTTTCCGTCTGTGCACTTGAAGCATCATCAAGCTGTGTCCAGCCGTCGCCCATACGTACCCACATAGGCTCAGAGGATGTGCCCGTGTTCATATAATGCTCTATCTCCGTGCGCTTTACTATTGCGGGTAATGCCATTTAAACCGCCTCCTCATAATACTCAAGGCGAATGGTTATGCGATACGTGCATTTCCTGCCGTCATCGTCATACTCAAACGCTTCGCCTTCATCTGTTTCTATCCCGAGAGCCTGAAAGCCCTGCGGGAGTATCGGCAGATCTCTGACCTTATCGAGCAGAGCCGCCGTATTTTTTACCTCGTTGCCCAGTCGGATATTGTTTATCCGCATAAGGTCGTTCTCACTCAGCCGCCCGAGGTAGAGCGAAGCGTGCAGGAGCTTGACCGAGCTCCCGCTTAAATACATTCTGAGTGTTTCAGTGTTGTCGGTGATGATGCCTGCGGTGTTGAAGTCATCGCCCCGCCAGTCAACATTGATGGAGAACCCGTCAAGCACGGAAAAGCCCGCAAACCAGTTCACTAAGCCCTCAATTATCGTTGTGCTCATTTCTTAGCCTGCCCTCCTGCTATCCTTGCTGCTCCTCTGAGTATGTCGCCGCCGTGTGCTTCCTTCATCCGTGCGAACCATAAACGCCCACGCTTGCCGCCGCCTGCCGTGCCCTGTAAGCCGTGCCCGCTGTTTTCATAATACTGCTTGCGTGCGTATGGCGTTTCCTGATGTATCTTACCGCTCCCGACAACAGTGTGTATCGTTGCTGAGCGTATGAGCATACCCGTTTTAAAGGGCGTGTACGGGTCCATCCGTCGCAGACATTCGCTGTCAATGAATTTCTGCGCCGCCCCGCCTTTGTTGAGCCCTCTTTTACGCAGTATCTCCGCCGTGTCGTTTATGTACACCATCGCCTTCACCTCAAGTCTATATGCGTGTGCTGTGCTCTTTTTGAGCCGTAATTGCGCAGTATCACCTCATGCACCGTCAGCGCGTTGTAAAGCTCGGCATCGCTGACAGTGTCCACCACGCCGAAAAACATCGCATCGCCCTTTCGCACATCAGCGGTAGGGGAGGGAATGAAAACGGTTGCACTGTCCGTGTCCTTTTCACGGTGTCCTGCCTCCGTCCTTGACCTTGCCCCCTGCCACATACAGCGATAGGTGCCCGCATATGTTCCCGCTCTGAAGACCGAGCAAAAGCCGTTAGTCCTCATACTGTCCCCCTGTACATGAGCCCTGTGCGTCCGAGATATTCCTTTACGGTGGTATACAGGGAGCTGTTGCCCCCTGTATCATCATCTGTCGCATAGGTAACAGAATATTCCCCGACCGTCTCGGAAGCCACAGCCGCCCCGTGTATCCCGGACGTGCCCGCCTCGCAGATAATATCGGCGCATTCACAGCACGCCTTGGCGATAAGGAGAGCCGTGCCCTCATCACTGAGGACATCGGCGTTTATTCTCCCATAGGTACAGCTGTCGATATAGTCGGAAGCCCTTTCCGCATACCTGTTGAACTCACTCTCGGACATCTCGCCGCCACGGCTCACATAGTAGCTGTATTCAGCGTATGCCATAGCGTTTACTTTGCCAAGGAGCAGTAGATACCCGCCTCACGGCCGCTGAGCACCGTACACAGACCGTAGTTTCTGTAAGCAAAGCAGTACATATCCGAGCTCTGGTTTTCCTCAGGGGTTATCACCTTTGTTACAAGGTGCTTGGTAAAGCACAGTACGGCGGGCTTGTGTACGATAAGGTAGTTCACAGCCCCCTCTCCCTCAAAGCCGCCTCCCTCTTCACCGGCGGAGGTGCCGTCGTTGAGGGTGACGCTTGCGTAAAATCTTCCGGGAGGTACGGTTATGATCTCATCGAACCCACTGAGCACAGCTTTTGACTTGATGGTGTCCATATCGTCGAGCATACCCTTGAGGGCGGGAGTGATAAAGAGTATTCTCTGAGTGTCGGGTACTTCCGCATCATCGAGGGCATTGATGGCCTTTCTTATGGAGGTAACAGCCGCAGCTCCCGTGGAAAGTGTCTCCGTCTCAAGTCCTATATCCTCGGTGTTTATTATGCGGGCAAAGCGGAAGGCATCGATCTCAGGTACTACCTTTGTGCGGATGAACTCGCCCGCCAGTCTGCCGAATGCGATGTCGAGGCTCTCCTCGTTGTCCATTGCATCCACTTCAAACATACGCCCACGCTCATAGTTATAGCGGACGGTGCTCCATGTGAGCTTTACATTGCCGTGGACATAGCCTGAGTTGCGGGAGTAGTCCCCAAGACCGTCAAGGGTCAGTGAGGGTATCACTATTTCGTTTGCCTGGTTACCCTCACGCACCCAGGCGTTGTTCGCTTCGAGCACTGCGCTCTTTGCTGTTGACTGGTACAACTCATTGAGCACGCCCGAATACTTCTTTGCAAGTGCTATTGTGTTCATACTTTTTCTCCTTTCGGTGAATGATATAGTAAAAGCCTTTTAGCTGTTACTTCTTAAGTGGCAGACCCGCCGCCATTCTCAGAACGCTGTCATCTGAGGCGGGTGTGCTGTTTCCCTTGGATGAGCCCGAAAACCTCGGTGAAGGCTCGTCGCTCTCAAAAAGGTACGGGTTTTCCTTCATGACCTTTGCCATCTGCTCATCAAGTCCCGTAATGCTCCCGTTTTCGAGCTTTAACTTGTCCATGTCAAAGAGCGCCCTCGCCGCCTTTATGCTCTTAGCCTTTGAAGCGGTGAGCTTGCTCTCAAAGATGTGATCAAACTGCATCTTGCTAATCTTAGCCTCACTGTCCTTGACCGACTGTTCATACATCGCCTTGTATTCGTCAGCCGCCTTTTTCACGCCCTCGAAATCGAGCTTGCCGAGCTCCTCAATCTTCTTGTTTGCGGCGGAGAGCTGTGCCTTCACATCGTCGTAATCGGCATATTTTGCCGTTTCCTTGCCCGCCTCAGCGATTATCTTGTCAGCACTTTCGCCCTCGATCCCAAGAGCCTTTAAAAATTCGAGTGTCATTTGTGTTCCTCCTTATTTTTTCTTACTTACCATTGCAAACCCGTCGCCGAGTATTTTCTGCAATGTTTCAGCCTCATTCTTCGACCCACACCACCGGCACACCCCCCATATCTTGTCGCCTGCCTCAGCAGCCGCCTTTGCTCCGGCAGATGCCGCCACAGAGCCGGAAGCCTTTGACCTGTACCCCTCAACAGCGCTCAGGAACACGCCCCAGTGTGGTATTATCCATATAGGGCAAACCTTATAGGGGTGGGGGAGAGTGCAGCGGGCATTTTTGTCAAGCCCCGCCCCCTTGCCGTCTCTCACGTTGAGCCAGTAGGTGTGAGTAAATACCGCCGATGTGTCAAGCCCGTACTTGTCAAGCAGCCATGCCGTCAGCCGTGCGGCGTTTTCCTCCGCCTTTGCGCTGTCCCCGATGACCTCTATCGCAATGGTCGCCGTGTTGCCGTCCCCGCTGCCGTCGGTAGAGTGCCACCCCTGCCAGTCAAGGGGAAGCCCCTGCCACGCCTCGACTTCATCCACGTAAAAGTGTACCCGGACGGTTTTCATATTGCCATTGACCGTTGCCCGGGTGTACTGCTCGCTCATGGTGGTGCCGTTTACCTTGATAGCATCCGTGTTGTGTATGGTGATGCCCAGCAGGGGCTTGACCCTCTTTCCGGGCATATCTATCTTGTTCGGATTGTGAGCCGTCAGAAGATATTCCTTGACCGTCACACCGTTTGCCGTATAGGTCTTATCCGCCTGTAAAAAAGCCATTACATCACCCCGTGCTTCACTCTGTCGGAAAGCTCCGCCTTTTTGGCGTTGTTCCACCTGTCCACCGTGCCCGTAAGATAGCCTGTTATGCGCCGGATGCGCTGGAAGGGTGTGATATGGTATACAAGATCCACTTCATCCCCGTCAATGGAGATGTCCAGCTGTTCACAGCCCTCTCCGTACTTTTCCTTTGCCATGGCAACGTACTGCGCCCGCTCTCCTACGGTCATTTCGCCGCCGTAGACATTTACCCTCATAACACCGCCCCCTTATGATTCATCCGTGTTGATGTAGCGTTCAAGCCTTGCAAGTTTCCGCTCCCGCTCTTTCCCGATGTCCACATTGGAGATGCCGAAAATGCGCCGCACCTGTTCGCACATGATTAGAACGTCCGCTATTTCCTCGCAGACCCCGTACACATAGCTTTCCCCATTGTACCGTGTCGCCTTGGAAATAGCCTGAATAAGCTCTGCACATTCCTCGCAGGCCTGTAAAAGCTGCTTCTTGTCCCCATAGTGGGCAATCGCCCTGTCGTATATGTCATTCATCGTCCTTATGCTCCTTGTCTACCACGCTTTGCGCCGAATCAACAAGTCCCTCTGAAAGTACATAGCCTATCACCGTAGCGCCTGCCATGATGATAGCAGATATTCTCTCTGCTTTTTCCGTGTCGCCTGTGAAGTAGATGATAAGCAATGTAATAAGCGTAGCGACACTCAGCCAGAACTTCCTGCTTGTCAACTTCCTTTTCCAATCCATTCAATACACCCCCTAAATTTAAACGCTGTTGCCCCGTATTTCAATTTTAACATTAAAATCTTAAAATTACCCTTTTAAATTTTAAATGCGTTAAACGCTCGATTTGACCCCTTAACGCACACCGTGCGTAAAACGTGCGTTAAACGTGCGTACTCCGATGCTTTCACCCGGCTATGACCTTGTTTTCAAACTTCTTATAAGCATCAAGATACCACTCGTTCTTGTCTCCGTTGAACGTGAGTTCATAGTACATTCCGTCGTACAGTGTAGAAGAAATCAAGTATTTCCAGTTCTGTAAAGCCTTGCATTTCCATACGATGTAGACTTCAAACTCAACCGGAGCATCGCTCTTGTCAAGATGAGCGCTGATGTAGTCTGTAACTATCTGTATTGCTTTATTATCCATTATCCTTATCCTCCTAAGTGTCCTCTGTGAACGTGTGCATTTTTTGCACAGGTTCAGTCAAATCCGTTTTCCTGCAACCGTGCATACACGGCTTTGATGTGTTCTATCGCCAGTCTGCACGTATTGTTTCTATACGCAGGGTGTGACACGCAGTACCGCTCATAGGTGTCCACGTCCTCCAACGTCTGTTGGAAATACTCCCTGCTGTGATGTATGCCGTTGATAAGCTCATCGTCAAAGCGGAGAATGTGTGTCCGGGCAAGTGTTGCCGAATTGGCATCAACTTTCTCGTTCACATCCGCCACCGCCTTGATTATGCTGTCCAGCTTTTCAGCGGTCTTATCCCTGCGGGATATGAGGAACTGTACCAGTCCCCATATCCCCGAGGAAGCTATCACCGCAAGGACTATTGTTGTCAGTGTTTCCATAGTTGAACCTTAAAGTTTGCCCCTGTGATTCAATACTTTATGCCGATGATTTTGGATATATGATAGTTACCACCGGTGCTTACTTTTGTGAACACTGTGCTTGATGTTGCGGAATACGTCCCCCATGTACTATCAGAGTTATACCACATCGTATAGACACCGCCTATTGCCATGACGCTTGTGTGTTTGGAGGTTTCGTATTGTGCGGCAACACCCTCTGCAGCGACAGTCACTATCACCAATTCATCAAAATTGCTCCACGCTTCGCTCAGAGTGATAGTATCAGGATTAGTAGTGCCCTCGTTTTCCCACAGCACCGTCTCGGTGCGTCCACGACCTATCTGCACCCACGAATAGGTAGGTTCAGCCGCTCCGTCTGTGGCAGCAACGTAAAAGCATCCTTGCGTGTATCCGTTACCTGTCGCGCCTACATACATGGCTATTTTGCCAAGCATACTTTCTGTGATAGTTGGCATAGTGGCGTATGGGATTGGAATTGCTACATTGTTTATTTGGATGTCACCGTTCACGTTCATAGATGTGGCGTCGACCTCTACGATGTTAGAACGTGCATTGTTATTTGTACCGTTTCCAATTTCAAACAAAGAGTTGTTTGAGTTTGCGTTATACCTTCCACATCCAAACATTGAGTTTTTACTTGCGCTTATATGATAGCCAAGACCAACAGCGTTGTGTCCGAATATATGAGTTCCTTCTCCAAAACCCAAAGCATGATTGCTATTATCCACTCGTGCGCTACCCAAAGAAATGGATGTTTTGTACATATCAGTCCATCTTATCAGACTTGCAACACCGTCACTCGTCACGGCGTTTGTGCTGCCCTTTTTGGGTACAGTGTCAAAAGGTCGTCCAAACTCAGACCATGCCGTACCGTCAAACACGAACTCAGTATAGCCGTACACTACCACATCGCCGAATATAGCCGTATAGCTTTCACCGTCTATGATTATTGGGTTTGTGGTAGAGCCGCTTTCAAGGGCTGTGGTGGTAGTGCCTTTGTAGTGGGTGTTGTCGCCCCCACTATCACCCCCTCTCTTCACAGTCTTAAAAGGGTTCACGTCCCCCATATTGCTTGCGTACAGCGTTGCCGTCCCACTACCTGTTAAGTAGTAGGTGTCAATGTTCATTCTGTGATGGATAAACATCCTGCTCTCACCATCGGGAACTGTGATAGTCTCATCGTCCCCTGCCTGAGCCGTGTCTGTAAGAGCAACGGTAATGTCGCCCCCTACCGCCTCCACGGAAAGGGAAGTGCTGGGGAAGCTGAACTTTACCGCCTCTGCTGTGTCCACCTCAACAGTGGTGTAATGTGCTCCTGATGTTACTTCTTTCATTGGAAAATACCCCCTTATAATGTCGGCGAATGTTGACCATACCGCCGCCGTTTTGTATGTGTTTACCGCTTTGAACGGTACATATATAGCTGTGAGATTTGCATTTTGTGTGAGAGTGTGTTCCCATAGTTTCGGAGGTGTTGCTCCGAGCATTGTGACCTTTGTAAGCTGTGGACACCCCGACAGCGCATAATCAGTAAGTGCTATGTTTTCGTCAAGTGTAGCCTCTGTTACATATGAACAGAAAAAATGTGGGTCATTGTAATCGTCCGCATCTATAGCTAATACCATATCATCACTGTACGTGAGCGAGACTGTGTACAACCCTTCTTTTGTGACTTCATGCCGTCTGCCTGATATTTCCGAGCTTCTCGCCGCCGTCTCCACAGTGCCGTCACCCCAGTCAACAATTATCGAGCGGTCGGTTTTGTATGACGATGTAAGCAGCCCCGGCAAATACACAACAATGGTGCTTCGGCTGCTGGTCTTATCGCCTGCATCTTGAATATATTCGTTGCCATGTTATCATCTCCTTATGTGCTTGTAGTGGGTGATATTATAATCGCATCCTCAACCGACCGGGACTGTGTGCTGTATGTCGTTTCTGCCCAGTTGCGGTTTAAATCAGCAAGAAGTGCATTGTATTCGCTCCTGCTTAAATTTGACCATGTTTTGGCACCTATCCCCGGCGTTGTTGATATGCCGTTTAATGTTTTGGTAGCACTCACAGTGTCGTTGCTGACCAGTGCAACCGTTCCCGGAGTTGTGTTCCAGTCTACCGACCATGCCTTTGCCGTGTAGCTGTAAAGATTTCGGGGAAAGCTGTAGGTATATGTGGCGCTTCCGCCCTGAGTTGTGTTCAAAGATATGAACGTTTCGGCGTAATTTGTTGCCACTATGTCGGAAGCTGTTACAGCAAGACTATCGGGGTCATACTCAGCCGCTTTGTATGCAATGTAGTAATAGTCCGTATGTGGGGTTGCGGAGTAATAGGCGGCATTGTACTCTGCCTGTGTTACAAACTGACCGTCTATTGCCCACCGCTTATCAATAGGCGATGTTTGAGCATCGGGAACATAGTTATAATGATAAACCTGGTTATGGTTCCACGGCTCGAAATATGCAAAGGACGATTCCACCCATGTGATTAATGGCTCACCATTCATATAGAGTGTTACCAGCAGATACACATAGTATTTTTTTGCCTGTGTGTATTCAAACTGCATTGTGCCTGCACTCGTTCTGCTTGATGTTCCATCCCCCTCGTATATCGTGGCGGTACCTGCTGAACCCCTGTATGATTGGCTTGTGTCCATTTCATCGGTCATCAACAAGCCCAGCCGCCATGTATAGTCGCCGTATGTTATGTCTTGGATAGTGACCTGATTTTGCAGTATATCGTCCCAGCTGATTACCGTGCCTGTGGGTACATTAACCGTTACCTGGTTCCATCCGTCAACATCCGCCTGTACGCTTTGAGGTGTGTACACTCCGTTAGCTGTAAACTCAGCCGAGCCGAGTGTCGCTGAGCCGCCGCTGTCTTCCATTCCTGCTATATATCCCGCAATAAAACTCATTTCCGTGCTCCTTTATGCTTAATTCACAGGCATACCTCACCAAGCCCTCGCAAAATATGTGCGATAACGTCCACTGCCGATACATTTATAACGCTGCGTATCGGATATTCCCTTCTTGCATAATAAAAGCGCATAGCCCGTAGGCTATACGCTTTTGACTTTATTCTATTGTACCACGGCGGATTGTGGACATCCAAGGACATCTTGCACAGAGACGATATAATATCACCGTGCGGGTCAGATCACCTCCGGAGAGGGAGGTGATACTATGATAAAATTACGCATCTTCAACGAAGGAAACTTCACTGCTGATGAAATTCTGAAGATTTCAAAAGCACAGCTCCCTTACGGATGGAAGGTCATTTCTCTTACCCCAGTAGTAGGAGAAATGTATGATTTCATCATGATAGTCAAGCACTAATGTGATGTGATTGAACGAACACCCGACTCGGAGAAGACCCGCCCACCTCCTGCTGTGCTCCAAACGCAGCAGGAGGTCTCGGTAACGTACATATGACCTAAACACCCTTGATCACACCTTCGGAGGCATCGCCCGCACATTACCCGCCGCCTGACGTACTGCAAATGCGTCGGGCGGTTTTATATCCATCATCCCCAGCTTGCCGGAAAATGTGAACGTTGTTCCTCCCAGAGCTTTTTGTATTTTTCAACGGCTTCTTCCCTTACTTTTGCAGGAGTGTTCGGATCATCAATTATTTTGGCAAGCTCATTCATTTCCGGAGTTGGCTGTAACATCATAATCGTTCACCTTCTTAAACTATTAATTGCATATATAGCAACGTTGTTTGTGTCACAAATAGTAAAGCATTCTGCAGCTATTTCAGTGACGGCACCAGAAAGCAATCCTCTGTGTGCATATTCGGATATCTCGTTTTTAATATCTACCCCTGAAAGTGTATCAAGTATCCTGCTGTCAATAGTCTTCTGAGCTTCATTATAACCTATTCCGTCTGATTTTGCAAGTCTTTTTATGCTATCATAATAATATTTATGTCCGAGTTCATGCAGAATTGGGGCGTATTCGGTCTTGTTTGCGAACATATCCTGCCTGTTCACATATTCAAGTATCTTTTGGCGTGTATCGTACTTGCTGTTAAGGAAAAGCGTGTCCGAGTTGCGGTCATATCCTCCGATAGCGTCCAATTTACCGCTGATGCCGTGCTTTTCAAAATCCACAACGGCTACCGGCGGCAGCTTAAAGTCATTGGGGAGCTGCCCTTCAACGCTGCCCATAAGGTCGTTTGCAAGGCGTACAGCTTTATCCCTGCGAGTGCTTTCAACATCTGTATACATTTCGTATTTGCTGTTGGTAACTCTCTTTACAGGGATAATAATCCTTGTATCATCTAAAGACAGATTTTCAGCCTTTGCATATTGCGGGCGGAACGAGTTGGACATATAGTCCGTGTCCCTCTCAGCCCACACCGTCTTCATACTCGTTTTCCTGCCATACCCATTGACCTGCATTCGCTCCTTCTGCTCTCTTAACCCCGCCGCTTTGCTGAAATCGTGATACAGCTCATTTTGCCGTCTTAACCGTACAGCCTTGACCGTGAGCCTGTCCTTGTCGCCCGTAGCCTCGGCGGCGATGATCTCCCGCTTTGTCTTCCGTATCTCCCGCTCTATCTGCCGTTGCTTCTGTGAGGCCTCATAGGCAGTGTATGTCCTGCCCTCATACTCAAAAGGCGGCGGATCTATGCTTCTGAGCTCATCCTCGGTGTAATTTCTTTGAGATACACCCGGGATGAACGGATAGAACGTGTGGCGGCAGTTAGCACCCATAAGCCCTGTTACCGTCCCATAGCCCGTCACGGCAACGAGTGAGGGGTATCGCCTGTCACGCCCCGAATAGCTGTACAGCCGCCCCTGCCACAGTGCGTGCTCAGGTCTTGCACAGGCGTGAGCCGATACCTCAACAATGTCGGTATCGAGCTCTCTCATATTGTGAGCCGCTATCTCGCCCGCCATCTGAGAGACACCCGTGAGCACCGCCCGCCGTACCGCCACATCACAGTGATTGCGCACACCGCTCTCATAGTCAACGAATTGCAGACCGCTGTCCGTCAGCTTTTTCGTGGCGTTGCGCACCGCCGTGATATAGTCCGTTGCCCCTGTTGATACCTGCATATGTGCATAGTCAAGGGTATCGGCGTATGTCTTACGAACGCCGTTGAAATGTCTGTCATACGCAAAGCCCGCCGACCGTGTGAGGTTTTTTAGCTCCCCCCGTGTCTGGTTTACAGCCGCCGTCACCAACTGCCCTGTAAAATCATTGTATTCATAAGGCGTGAAGCCTTTGCCTTTTGCGGCATAAGCCTTTTTGTAGAACTCATCGGAGACCTGAGCCGCATCGAACACCATCCGCTCCACCTCATCATCTGAGGCATTTAGCGTTTTCTTCATCAGTCCCTCGATATATTTTTCACCCGCTCCCAGCTCCCGCAGGCGTAGCATCTCATATTCGGCGGTATCGGTTATCATCGCCGTTTTCTCTATCCTGCGGCATATGTCTTTGATGATGTCGCCTTCAAGCTCTTCAAAGATACCCACGAGCTCATCGGGCATACCCTGCAGATATTCGGGTGTAAGCACCGTTCATCACTCCAAGCCGTCAAATTCATCACCAAGGGGCATTTGCGACGGCAGCATATCAAGAGCCTGCTTCTCCGTATATCCGTAGACCTTCATCAGATAGACCTCGGGGCGCATAAGCCCTGCGGCTACCTCCTCCATCCATATCCGCCGCTCGCTCTCTATGTCTGTGATAAGGCTGTCATCAAAGTCAAAGGAAGCCTCTACCGCTCCCGCAGGGCACAGCCCGTACAGATCGCAGTAGATGTTAAGCACCTCAATGAGGTCTGTCATCGTGTTCTTGATGTACTCCTGCGCCTTTGATACCGTTGAATAACTGCGCTGCTTGGACATTTTGAGCTCTGTCGCCGTCTTCTCGGTCATATTCATATCCGAGAATGTCCCGTATGCAAAGCCGCACAGAAATTCAAACCGCCGCAGCAGAGTGTTGAGACCGTTCACCAGATTGACATCCCTGATAGCGGGGGAGAATGGCTCGTAAAAATCTTCCTGCCCCGAGGATATGCCCTTGAAAAGCCGCTTGTTTAGCTTTGGCAATTGGTTTCCGGCCGCATCGCTGAACATCGTCACATCTGCAACGATGGCAAGCTCTGACCCCTCGTATTCCCATATCAGTCTTGAATACTGCTTGTCTATCTGCTCGATAAGCCCCACAGCGGGTGCATATATCGAGCACCCCAGAGGCGAATACCTGTCTATGTGGTTGCCACCCGGCATTTTCATGTAGGAGTAGAGCGGGCGTGTGATGTTTACAAGTTCCGTCGTCTCCTCTAAGTCAGCCCATTGCGGGATCTCGTCGAGCCGCACCTGCCGCCCGAGCTGTGTCTGTTGATTTGATACATACGCCCTGTTGGTGACGGTGTAGCTCATACCCTCTGACCTGTGATATTCAAGGCGGGTGTAGTATTTGCCATCCTTCATGAACTGCTCTGTGAATATGCAGGCGGTAATGTCGCCTGTGCTGTTGAACTCGCACGGAATGAAGCTGTCCGCCCTTACATAGTCGACATAGAGCCTGCCGCCGTTTACATACGGCTTTAACATGACACCGCCTAACGCCGCTGCGAACTCTACCCATTCCATGGCATCAGAGCATATGCTTTTGTATACGTCCGAGAGAAATTCAGCCCTCGGCGAGCCCGTTAGCTCTGACTTAAATTCAAGCGTAGCCATCCGTGCAAATTCGTGTGCCGCAGATTGAGCCAAATTCCACGACTTCACATCGCCGCCTACCCATTCCGCTTTGTCAGCGTACAGCGCCGACCATTGGCTTACGGCATCGCTCATCAGACTGTTAGTCTCTATTTTTACGCCCAGCTTCTGAGCGATGTCACTGCGGTTGAACAACTTTCCAAACACCCCTTTGATAGCCGATATGATGCCCATTATCTGCCCTTCTTTCTCCACACCGTACTCATAGCGTAGCGCACCGCATCTATGAAGTGATTGTCCCTGTCGGGATATACATTCAGTATCTCGCCCGTGCGTGTGCGTTCGTATTCGTACTGTGTGAACTCCTTCGCCGCCTTTGGGCACGATGTATTGATGATTATCTCTTCAAGGCTTTGAAGCCATTTCATTGAATACTCTACTGTTCCTGGACCTTTTTCCGCCGCCCTGCAATTAAAGCCGTAAGCCCTGTAATCAGATATACTTTTAGGCTCTGCGCTGTCAGCGATGATAAGGTCACCGTCTCCGACGCCGAGCCGCCTCAGCTTTGACGCCGTCTGCTCATTGCTCTGCTTGTTCGCCCCGTATTCTTCAAGGATATACAGCCGCCTCTTTGCGGGCTCATATGCGCATTTCACATATGCGAACGGATCAGGATACCAACCCCAGTCGATACCTCTGTACAGCCGTTCAAATGTTTCATCTATCTCACGCACCGTAACACGCTCGAACACCTGCCCGCCCGTTCCCGTCGGAATGCCGAGATATTCGTGCTCATACGCACGGGGAGCGGTCACACGCAGATATTCCGCCTCATCTATGAACACGGGCGACAGCCACGCCTGCGGTATATCCAGATATGTGGTCTTTATGCAAAGCCTGTCCTCACGCTGTATCAGAGCATCCACATTCGCCCACGACTTTGAGGATATAGGCGGGTTGTACGTCTCAAAATTCCAGAAATCGTCGCCGCCTCTTTGCGTTGACTGCAACACGGAACGTATCTGCTCACGCCCCGTAAATTGATCCTTTTCCTCGAAGTGCGTTACAGCGATATACCCGAAGGGCGGCTTGATGGATTTTAGCTTCATCTCATCGTCAAGCCCAAAAAAAATTATTCTTTGCCCCGTGGGCTTGTAGATAAGCTCCATCGGCGATGTATGCGCCGTGAATTTATCTGAAAGGCCGAGCATTCCCACCGCCCAGATATATTGAGCAAAAACAGAGGTGCGCAGAGTGTTCTTGTATCTGCGGAACACAGCGGCGTGCGTGTCCTTATGGCTTATCAGGAGTAAAACGACCTCCACCGATACAAAGGATGATTTTCCGCTTCCACGCCCGCCCGATATGTCGTAATGCGTGTGCACCCCCGCCATAATGTCCCTGTGTGTCTCAAAATACACAGGAGCGATGACGTCTGACAGCTTAACGGATGTCATCGACTATCACCGCCTCAGATACGCCGCCCGTATCATCCTGTTTCATAAGCTCCAGCTTCTCCCTTTCGATTTTGAGCCGTTCATCCTCTCCGATAAGCTCTAAGATCTGCTTTACCGCCCGCACGTTACCCGCCTTGGCTGCCTTTACGAGCCCCACTAAAATGAGCATCGCCTGATTTGCCTCATCAGGGTCAATGCCATATTCAGCAAGCAGTGCGATGTCCTTTTTGGATACGACCTCGCCCTTTAACAGCTCCTTGAGCATCGTGCGCATCAGCTTGTTACGCCGTCTTGCCTTACCTGAAGCGATACCGCCTTTTTGTGTTATTTCTCGGAGTTCGTTCGGAGTCCTCTCCGCATTTGGTATCAGATTTTCATTGTTCACGGTATCACTTCCTTTCATGCAAAAGTAAAGCACCCGAGTGGGAGCGGGTGCTTTACAGAGAATGATGTGAGAGCATTGAACCATAATTGCTATGATAGTATTATAGCATAGGTAAAGCGGACAAAACGGACACGCCCTCACAAATTTTCAATAAATCTTTTGTGCATTTTGCGCACACTTTCAGCCGTTCCGCCCATTTCTATCCCTATCCTTACCCACGACCACAGCTTGACGTGCCGCAAATAGAGTATCTGTTGCATGCGGTAATCATTCACGGAAGCAATAAAAGCCGTGATCTCCACCCGTGCAGTCTCAAACTTCAACAGCTCATCATCAAGCAGTGCCTTGTATTTTTCCTTTTGGAGCGCAATACTCTCTGCGGGAGCGGATATGCCCCCACTGTGCCCGTTCCCCGACATTGCAGGCAGATCGGATATTTGCACCAGTTCCTGCCGTAATGAGGTAATGCGCTTGTCTATCCAGTACAGCTGATTTAATTCCTTGACAGTCATTTTTTCTCCTTAAATGTGCAAAATGTGCAAATGAAAACATACTTTTTAAATTTTGATTTGAAAATTAAAAACATAGGAATTTTTTTGCACATTTTGCACATTTTTATTTGTTTATCCTCGGATCATATTCCTCATTCAGACTATGATCTTTAATGACATTATGCGCCGTTTTCCCGCTTACAGTGGCGGTTTCTTGCAACAAATGCCGTTTCCGGAGCTCATCATAAAAGGCTTTTTTGAGCATCGGCGAGAAATTGCATTCCTTGCACCACAGCCGATAAGCCTCGTAAGCGTCTTTACCTGTAACGCCGTTGCTCATCGTGTTTATCTGCAACACCTCATCGATATACCGTGAGATCTTATCCTGCCCCTGCTGATATTCATTCGTAGCCGTGCGAACGCATTGCGGCTCTACAAGCCCCTCATCACGATACATCCTGTAACCATTCAGCAGCCAATTGAGTATGCCGCTCATGTTTTCGGGCTTGCTCAGGGTCTCCTTCAAATATTTATCCTGTTCATGCCGTTCAAAGTGCCTGTTGAACTCAATGACCTTCACACGGTCGGAGGTGAATACCGTCTTATCGTCTATCTGCGGCAGATAATTAGTGTTAAAAAACAACTTGAATTGCGGCGTAAATTCTACATCTGCCTCATACAGATGCCGTGCCACGATAGTGTCACCGCCCGTGATCTGTTTGAGCACAGCCGCATTGAACATCATGCCCTTTGGGGGCTCCGATGCGCATAAAAAGCGCACGCCTTTGAGCCTTGCGATGTCGGGAGAAGCCGCCGAAGCGTCACGCCTTTTTAGTGCAAAAGTTGCAGGCTCTGATGTGGCGGCATAGCTTCCCATAAGATTACCGATGGTTTCCATCAATGTGGATTTGCCGTTTCGGGTGGTCGTGCCTAACAGAATAAAAAAGCATTCTTCACGAATGAGCCCCGATAAGCTGTACCCGAGGGCTTTTTGCAGATAGCGTGCTTTGTCCGTGTCCGACTGCATGATCTCATCGATGAATTTTTCCCACCGTTCGCACCTTGCCCCCGGAACGTATGCGGCGGACGTCTTCATTCCCAGCATATCATCGGGCGTATGTTCGTGCAGTGTCATCGTATTCAGATCAAGAGTACCGTTTGCAACGTTCAGCGTGAGATTGTCCGTGTCAAGGTCTTCCCACTTGAACGCCCGGTTTTTCTGCGCATCTTTCAGGATCCTGTCCCTCGTGGTAGTGCTTGCAAGCTTTGCCGCATTCGATACAAAAGCCGTGTCACGCACCGAGGCACTGAAAGCACATAATGCCTGTCTGAGCTCCTCCATATGCTGACGTGCGAGAACATCGCCTGTATCTCTCTGCCATACGCCGTTGGAATATGCCGCCCACCCTTTGATAGACGGTGACCACCTGCACACGCCTCCGTAAATGTCTGTAAACAGCTTGCTATTGCCACTGTCATTAAATTCATACGATGTAGGGTCAATGTCGGTGGTTATACGCTTATATGCAGGCGTGTCTAAATTCACCGTCACACGCACGTCCTCCGCCTTGTAATATGGCGTGTTCTCCACCGCCGCATTCAGTAGCTCAACGGTCTTTGTTTCCCCGATCTTTGCCGATATATCCGAAATATCGCCCTTTTCGCCCACATCGGGATATATTGCCCCTGCGGATATAACCTTAACCGAGTCGGCTACTTTTATCAATGCTTTTGCGGCGTTCTGCCCGTATATGCCCCCTGCCTCATCGTTATCGGTGATTATGATGACGTCTTTGCCCGTTAGCGGCTTGCTGTACCGTGCAGACCACGCACTGCCCGCACCGTTCGGGGTAGACGTGGCGGTAAAGCCCAGCCGCTCCATGGTCTCAACGTCCTTTTCACCCTCCACG
>OCVV012832292.1_pt1 | contig 25125 bp, 24 predicted proteins | sample 1539721 | NCBI WGS metagenome assembly OCVV01 (sample SAMN02144230, study PRJEB22623) | gut metagenome | biome: sheep rumen | host: Ovis aries | place: New Zealand
CCAAATTTGCGTAGCAAATTTGTGTGCAAAATTGCCGAAGGCTTTATTTTATAGGGAAGTGCGAAGCACTTTCCTATAAAATAAAAAAACAGTGTAGTTTTACCACACTGTTTAAATATTTTTACATATCTTCTATAACTATTTGTTCATTCTCATCAAATTTATACTTTGGAAGTTCTGGCAATTCATCCAAACTAGATATTCCAAATAATTTCATAAATTTTCCTGTTACTCTATATGTGATTGGTCTTCCAGGTGCATCTAGCTTGCCAGCTTCTTCTATCAAATCATATTCCAATAATTTATATACTGTTCCATCCACATTTACCCCACGAATTGCTTCTATTTCCGCCCTTGTAATTCTAGGATTGTATGCAATTATTGAAAGTGTCTCAAGTGCTGCTGTTGAAATATTTGGTTTAGCCCTATTATCAAAAAGTGGATAAATGTATTCATAATACTCTTTTCTAGTACACAATTGATATGCATCTTCTACTTTAATGAGCTCTATTCCACTATTGATTTCGTCGTAGTGATTCTTAATACTCATCATTATTTTTTCAACATCTTCAGCTGATATTTCAAGAATATTGGTTATCTCTTTGACTTTTACTTCTCTTCCAGCAGCAAAAAGCATTGATTCAATTATTGACTGTTCCTTAGAAAATTTCATTTTTATCTCCATAAAACTATTGGTTTCAACATGTCAATTATGTCATTTTTTCCATAGATTGTCAATTATGGGTAAAATATAAGATAAATATTGAAACGAAAATCTATGTTATGATATAATTCTAGACAAGCGAGAATGCTTGTTTTCTTCTCGCATGGAGGCGCATATGAAAAAGAGTAAAGTTAAAAGAATTGAGTCTGATAAATTTAAAAAGCCAGATAATATAGAAGATATTGAGGTGATTATTGGAGATACCTCAATACTTAATATTTCTGAAGTTGGAGATTATATTAGCGCAGTCAAACCAGAACCTACTGGAGTAAAAAATGCTTCTATTATCATTCCAAAGGAAAAATTAACTGAAAAACAAAAAGAAGAAAAAAAATCATCTAGCGAATTAATGATTCCAAAGAATGTTAAAAAAGGTACTGCCAAAAAGGAAGTAGAAAAAAAATCTTCACATACTATCAAAGTTATGCAAAAAAACAAGATTACTCCTACTGATACAAACCCTAATAAGGTAACCGACATTGAATCTCTAGAGAGTGCTGAAGCTCCTAAGAAAAAGGTAAAAATTAATCCTGAAACTGGTATGCCTATAAAAAAGAAAAAGGTGAAAATTGACCCTGAAACTGGTAAACCAATTAAGAAAAAGGTCAAGATTGACCCCGTAACCGGTAAACCTATAAAAAAGAAAAAAGTTAAAATTGATCCCGTAACTGGCAAACCAATTAAGAAGAAGAAAACAGTAGAATAACAAGAAAGAGATATTTTGAAAAATCAAAATATCTCTCTTTTTTACTCTACGTTTAATACTTTTTCTATATTTTTAGTTCTAACATTCGTACCATAAAAATCTTTCTTACTGCAACCAGCTCTTCCACCACCTGCACAAGCACATGCACACGCACATCCGTGGCCTCCGCCACCTCCGCTGCCGCCACCAAGTAGTCCGTCAAGCACTGAACCTATAACATCTGAAGAACGTGTATCTCTATATCTAGAACTTCCATAGTAACCATATCCACCATGAGAACTATAACCTCTACCAAGCCCGCCTATTATAGAAAGAACAAATCCTCCCATACAACATGCAAAAGCAAGTCCTCCTATTTTATAAATATTCTTTAAAGCTGTATTTGGATCAGCTGTTGTAAAACCACTCAAATCCATATTAGCATATGGAATATTCATAGTTGAATTTACAGTATCATATGCTTCTCCTGCACTACTTACCAATTCTTCTGTAAGATTAGCTGGATTTGATACGTTATTTGTACTACTAGAATACCTAAATGCATTTTCTATATATTTAATGTTTGCTGTTATTTTTTCACCTTTTTTTAGTTTTCCACTCCAAACATAATAGCCATCTGAATTTAATTCCTCTGTATCAGCACTTAGTGCACTCTTTGAATTCCATAATATTTTAACATCGTTAACTTTAATTTCTTCAAACCATCCTGGAGTGAAGCTAAAATTACAATTGCCATCCTCCAAAGTGTACATATTCATTTGATGTATTGAAAAGCTAAAGTCAACTATTTGTTTTCCTTTGTATGGCTGTTTAAATCTAACTTCAACTAATCCCTTATTTTCTTTAAGTGATGCAATATTGCTAGTAAGTGCTTTTAATTGATTTAAATTTGAATTTGGAATACCTATAAACACTTCTGTAAGATCTTCTGCATTATCGTTTAGTATTTCCCATTGAATATCATACCTTATATCTAATGAAGCATCTTTCCTTGGATTAATCGTAATATAGTATTGATTAATTCTATCTACATCCTTATCAAACATATCCATAAAAGCTGCATAAGATGCATTAATGCTTCCAATTATCATTAAGAATAAAAGGGCAACTGCTAATAACTTTTTATTTCTAATCTTCATATCTCTTACCTCCCCTCAATGGACAAGTAAGACTATTCTTTGCAGAATTTTTCCTAATCTTCTTGCACTTTTTACTATTCCAAATTTTCTTCCATTTTACTTTTAGTATATTTCCCATTGATGCATTTTTTGCAAGCCAGCTCTGACATGGCACCACATTTCCATCAGGAGTAATTGCCATATTGCTAAGACATGCTCCGCATCCCGGAACATCAAGCTTTAATCTTTTTAAATCTTCTTCTAACATCCACCCCGGTGATGTAAAAGCTAGTTCCATTTCCACTTCTTCAGCATATTTACATGCTTCTTCCATAATCTCGGTCATTTCCTTTTTGGTTAGTTGAGTAGCAATAGACTCCTCAGTAGTAGCATTACCCGTCACAATCAATCCAGAAGAAGTTGCATATGTAAGTCCAAGGTCTTTTGCAAACTTCAATGTTGATACGTAATCTTTGTTTAGTTCACAAAGTGGAGTATTAATGCTGACATTAAGACCAGCTTCAAGTGCATTTCTTATGCCTTCTACTGTCTTATCATAATTATCACTTCCAACAAGTTTATTGTGTATCTCTCTATCATATGAATAAAGAGTAACTTGCACACTATCCAAACTGGCTTCATACAATTTTTGGCATAACTCCTTTGTTAGAAGTACACCATTAGTATTTAATCTCGTTACAAACCACTTAGCATAATCAACAAGTTCAACTAAATCTTCTCTAATAGTTGGTTCTCCTCCTGTAAATGTCAGTTGTGGTATACAGTTTTTTCTACAAATATCAATAACCTTTTTCCACTCTTCAGTGGTTAATTCTTTAGTTTCAGAATATTCTTGATTTGCTGCATAACAATGCATGCATTTTTGATTACAATTCCAATGATTATCTTTCTTCAATGAAGATATCATTAAGTCCATTCTATGTGGTGCTTTCATATATTTCGCATATTGGCCAATTGAAACCTGACCAATATTTATATTGGTTTCATTTCTGTTTGAAATAGCGGTAAATAAATTTACCATATTCCACAAATCCATTTTTACATTTTCAGGATATGCATCCCTATATACATTCCTAATTCTGTATATTGTTGCATCAACAACCTTGGTTAGATTTTCATCTGAAATTTCTTCGCCTCTATACTTATTAATCTCTTCTATAAATATTGCAAGCAGTATTGTCCAAGAAGGATTAAGTGGTATAATATCTTTTCCATTTACAATAACTATACTTGGGCGCAATCTAAAAAAAGAAAATTTAGAAGGAACCAAGTGTAATCTCACAACACCTGGATTATTAGGATTAAGAGTAGTATGTACTACTCCTTGCAAATGTTTCTTTTCAAAATTTTTCTCGTATAAGTTCATTTATTTCTCCTATTTTTATCTTTAGAATTAGTACATAAATTCACTAGGCACTACGTCATAATCACTAAATCTATATGCAGAAATGAATTCTATATCGCAAGTTTTGTATGGTACGGGATCTTCTCTATATTCATTCTGTCCAAACATGTACTTAGGAAATGTTTCTGAAGGTATATATTCGCCATCAGGATTAACATCTAAATACATTCCTCTATCTTCCACACGTATTATTTTTCCTGTTTCATCTTTATATGTAGCTCTAAATAATGCTTTTAAATCATCTGGAGAATTATTCTTACTATAAACAAAATACGACTCCAAGTAATCTCCATCCTCAATCTCATATTCGACTTTTTCTTTATCATATTCTTCAACATCTCTATGAACTGACTTATCTATGATAAAATCGTATCTTGAATATTTTATATTACTCAATTCTCCAATCTCATATGCGGTTGATTTTGCAGGAATATACTCAAAATACACATCATCATTAGCTATAGCTTTTCCAGTTTCATCATAAAAAACAACTTGCATAGTAATATTAGCTTCTGGGACGGAATTGTTATTGGTAATCTCATATGTATATGCAAGTCTATTTTCTGAATCAGAGTATATATTGCTTAAAACAATATTACCTCTTCTAGTCGTATTAAATTCTTCAATTTTCTTTTTTTGCTCTTCATGTGCTTTTTTTTGATTTTCATCTACGTCTACTGTTTCCGGTTTGTACTCAAATGATTTTGGCGTGCAGGAATAGTTTCCTGCAAATAACAAGCTAGGATCATTTTCATCATTAATGGCATCATCCTCTACAACATCTGGAATTCCTTTATAATAGAAATTACCATTATCTGTATTTTCTATCTCCGTTGGATTTGCATCGATATCATCATATTTACTATACTCAATTCGATACATATAAATTAACAATCCAACAATCATCACTAATAGAATTATTACTAAAATTTTAAATAGAGATATTCCACTTTCTACTTGTGGTTTCTCATTTTGTCTTTCGTTATCCATATACCCTCCATACAAATTGTATCAAGATTTTAGGAATGTATAAAATTCCATAATACACACCCATTTAATTCTATCATATCCGTAGTGCCTTGACTATTTTTTACACATTTTGTAATCTAAATGTAATATATTTTCTACTCATTTATTATCAAATAATTTACCATTATTCCCATCTTCATCTTGACAAAGTGCCTCACAGCAATTATAATATTATTTGTTACGTGACATGGCGAAGTAGCTCAGTTGGCTAGAGCATCCGGTTCATACCCGGCAGGTCGAGAGTTCGAATCTCCCCTTCGCTACCAAAAAATAAACTCTATGGTTCATCCATAGAGTTTATTTTTTCGTTGTGATGTGGAAGTGAGCAGAACTCTCGGCGAAGCATTAGCGCCCTGAGCTTTGCTTAGCAAAGCGAAGAAGTGCCCTTGGGGCATTCGAATCTCCCCTTCGCAATTATTCAATATTTCTAAAGCACAAAATTCTGAGAATTTTTTCTTTGTTCAAAAAGGCTGGGAAGTGCTAAAAATAGGCTTTTTTTATTTTTATCATTTTTCAAATTCTTTCATTCCCTCTCAGTTTTGGTAAGTTTATTTACCAAATCACTTACCCAATTTACTACCACTTTTTAAACTTGGTAACAATTTACTTACCAAGCCCTGTTTTTTTGTAAGTAATTTTATTGTATCCTTTTATTTTCATGGTTTGTATTGATTTTAAAAAAATCCAAGTATATAATTAGATTGAAAATAATTCGCGAAAAAAACATATTCTAATATGGAGGAGGAGAAAACTATGGAAAAAGAAAGCAAAAATCCAGTTCAATTATTAAAAAATATTAAAAATGCAATTATTTATGTTTTAGCTTTAGTAGGACTTATTTCTATAGTATGGTTTTTAGGTACTCACTTTGGTGTAAAAGTACCTTTTATTAACAATATTAAAGAAGTAAACGTACAATCTACAAAGCTAAATTTTGAAGATGTTGGAGAATTAGTAACTCAATCTGCCAATACTACTGTTGTTATCGATAATAAAGATAGTAAAAAAGTATTGAATACTAAATTAAAAATACCATTTTCTGACAGAAGATTATTATTTAGTTACAATGTCAAAGTAGATGCTTCAGTTGACTTTACAAAAATCCAACAAGAAGTGATGGAGAGTAAAATTATACTAAAAGTTCCACATGCTAAAGTATATAGTGCTGAAACTATGAAGGATTCACTAAAAAAATATATCGAAGAAGGATCTTATTCGCTAGAAGAAACTAATGAATCTTTAAAAGCTATTGAAGATCAAGCAAAAGTAGATGCTGTTAATAATGGACTATTAACTCAAGCAGATGAAAATGCCAAAATGCTTCTTATTAACTTTGTAAAATCAGAACCATCTTTCAAAAATTTTGAAGTTGAAATTGAATATTTAGAAGAAGTCCCAATATCAGTAGATCAGCAAACCACAAATAATTAGTATTATTTCAATGGAGGTAAGTATGAAAAAGGAAGAATTTGCAACCAAGGCGAAAAATGTATTTAAAAAATCCAAAGAAGCAGTCGTTAAATCTTTAGATCAAAACAATGATAATTCTTTTGATAAAGAAGATTTGAAGTTAATCAAAAGTAAAATTGGTAATAAAGCCAAAAATACAGCCGACACTATCAAAGATAATGTTAATACAAAAAAAATGGAGTTAGATAAAAAAAGATTACAACCTGTCTTTAAAGAAGAAATAAAAAGTGAAGATTTCAAACTTCCAAATATAATTTGTTTATCAGACATTGATAAAAAATATCAAGATAGTGAAGTATGTCAAGGTGCTATAGGACATTATACAGATTATCAAAAGTTAAGAATTATGACTATTTTTAATGAACACGTAGATTTATTTAATCTTACTTTTGAGCCTAATAATAGTTCACCAATATATTATAAAAATCCTTATATCGAAAATAATTATATTGCATTAGGAGATTATTTTGAATACATTAATACTAATCAAGTTCATGAATTGGAGATGATTGCTAGCAAATTAGGTGCTACATATTTTAGAGTTGATTTAATGGAAGAGAAAATAGTTTTTAAGAAAGAGTCAAAAGAAAGAAATACTAGTGGAAAATATGTTGCTCAAAGCGGTTCTATAGATGTTGAAACGAAAAAAGAGACAAAAGAATCAAGAGCATCAGTATTAAGAATGTCAAAAGAAGATCATTTAGTAGGTCATGAACCTGAACAACCAAATTTAGTATTCTTGAAAAATGACAATGATATTAAAAATTTAGTTAAAATGAGAATGGAAAAAGGTATTAAAGAGAAAAATGTTTCACTATCATTAAACAAACTAATTGGAATAAGTAAAAATGAAGCCGAAAGTATGGATGGTGCAATGAAAATTTTAAAAATTTCTGGCAATTCAACTTTTAAAAGTGAATATAATGAAGAATGCAGAAAATATTTAGAATATACAATTAAATTTTAAAACAAAAGAGATGGTAACTAAAAAGTTACCATCTCTTTTTTATTCAATCTCAAATTCAATATCATTAACTGATAATTATCAATATCCTCATCATTAAATTCTTAATTTTTAGCAAATCACATTTAATAATCAATTATTCTATTAAAAATTCAGAATAACAGCAAAGGAACCATAGGTATATTATTACCCATGGCTCCTTGCCTCGTTGTGAATTACGTTAGCAACTGGCAATCAGTCCAGTCTATAATCCCTCACTACCGTGTTTTTCGGTACAATAATATCGTAGCGATAGAAAAAATTGTCAGAATCATTTTCACTTAAAGCGAGTATAACAGCAAGTTTTGGATGATTGTATGTTAATACTCTCTTGTGAGCTACAACTCTTGGACGAGAACAGAACTCTTTTTCAAGGATACGCGCGTTCTTGATCTTAATTCCTTTTCTATGAATAGATCCATCCTCCGTCTTACAAAAATACAAATACATCTTTTTTTCTTTTACTGAAACAATATAAATCAAAGATGATTCGTTTCCAGTTTCTGAGGTTCCGTGATATATTCTAATCGGTACAAGATCATCGGTATTATATCCACCGTCTAATTCTTTTTCATCCGACAAGATAACTGATTTTGCAACATCACAAAGTATCAAAATTATAATAGACGTGACACCGGTCAAAAGTGGTATGAAATTGTAAGTTGCGTTTGCATCAAACATCCGTTGCATGTAATATAGGTCCCAATAACAAACTGCTTCGAAAAATCCCATAACAACACCCATTGTTGCTAACATAGATATTATACACAACATGTTTTTCTCCCCCTTTATCTATGACTAAGTAGATGAAACATAAAACTATATAAAGATGCGGAGTACCTTTGCAACTGACAATATCACTCCTGATTTCACTCCAGTTGCCTATAACTTCTTACGATTGTGCCTTTCGGCACAAAAATATCATAGCGATAAGAACAATCATCAGAATCATGTACTCCAAAAGCCAGAAAACCAGTCAGTATCGGATGATTGTATGATACTATTGTTTTATGTTTTACGACTCTTGGACGAGTACAGACCTCTTCTTCATGAATAGATGAAGCCTCGGCCTCAATGGTTTCCCTATGAAGAGATCCATCTTTCATCTTACAAAAATACGAATACACATCTTTTTCTTCAACTAAAACAATATAAACGCCGCCAGCCCCTGAAAAACCATGATTAGTTCTAATCGATACAAGATCATCAGTATCATCTCCACCGTCTGATTCCTTCTTATCCGATATAAGGACTGCAAGTACGTAAATACCGAATATCACAATTGCAAGGCACGCAATAGCGAATATAATTGGTGAAAAATTGTATGTCGCATTTACATCATACACCCGCTCCACTTTGTATGAATCCCAATAAAGAATTGCGTCTAAAATCTCAAAAAAGAAACCAAATACTGCAAACGAACAAATAATCCACAACATTTTTATCCTCCTCTATTTGTCGCTAGGATGATGCTACATAATGTTACTATAAGAAGAGTACCTCACTCATAACTGAGTAAAGTAACTGATAAAAAAGCTTTATCACCTTATATTTTACCATATTTTGACTATTTTTTCAATTTTCAGTCTATCCATTTCTCTATTTTCAACTATTAATAACTAGTAGGACTCAATGATCCTAAAAATCTATTTACTATATTTGTTACTTTATAGTTTTCCCAGTTGTCACTTGTAATTCTTACTCTATATATCACACTATTTCCATCTGACAATGGTTCAGTATGGAAATAGTCTTCTGTTCTATCTGATAATGTATCATTACTTGATGAAGCTAATGCCCAAAAATCATCTAGTCTATTTGTAAATCCTGCACCAAGTGGTCTCTTTCCTGATACACTATAAATATATTCATTTATTTGTGTTTCATCTGAATAATTCACAATTGTTGGCTCATATATTTCAATTTTCATATTCGATTCAATTATAGTATTAGTCTCTTTATTGATTCCTACAGCTAAGCCCTCAATTACTGTTGCAATCGTTCCTTGGCTTGAGCCTCTCATGTTTCCGCCTTCTTCTTTTAGTTCAAAAATCGTTGGATAACTTAATCTCAATCCTGGTGACCAATAATCGCTCCAACTTAAACTAGATGCATAATTATCAACTTTACTAATATCATATTTTGAACTTGTATTATTTTCCTTTATAGTATTTACTGCGTTTGAGTTTTGAGGCCTTGTGATTTCAGGTTCTTTCTCAATAGTTGATACTTGATTTTTTGTATCTTTTTGATTTTGTTTTACAGTATTTGTTTTTTCCATTGAAGGAGTATCCTCATTTTGTTCTGACGCTTTGTTCTCATTTTCTTCTAGTTCTTCTGTTTTTTCTTTTTGTAAACCACCACTTACTATATCTATTTCTCCTTTATCAATATCAACCAAAATTTTTGCAAATGATTCATTTGACTTATCCATAAACTCCATTGTCAATTCCTTTGTAGATGAAGTCATTCCCTTAAGAACAATTTCTTTATGATATGATACTTCTTCTCCATCCGATGTAGCTTTAGTTGCAAACACTTCATCTGACAAAACCTTATCATTCGCATTATCCTTAACTATTACTTTTGATATATAATTTTCTCCTGTAAGTTCAGTAACTAGAAGAAACAACTTTGCTTCATCGTCCTTTATTTGTAATTTATTTACTTGAACTAAAATACTATCTGATAAGTGTATATTTGAGTATGAAAGTGTGATGTCTCTGTCAATTAATATCTCGTCTTTTTCTGCATAAGTTGTATCATCTTTCACTAAATTCCTTATCATAAAGAATATATTGTTATACCCTTTTGTGGCTGCGTAAACATTTGCAGTTATAAATCCAACAAACAAACAAGCTATAATAATGATTATCTTTTTCTTGTTTCCCTCTTTTTTCATTTATATTTCCCCCTTAAAAAAAGATTTTTGTTTCTTCTACACATTAGACTACAATATTTTTAAAATGGTTCACAAAAAATGCTTTTTGTTTAATCTCATTTTAGCATATAATTCTATACGTGAAAATTGTAATAATTTAAATTTTATGATTTAATAATAACTAGAAAATAATAACAAAAGGATATAAACAAAATGTGGAATAGGAAAGAATTAAAAAAGAATGCGCTACACGTGATAAAAAGGAATGTATGGACTATACTTTTTGTTGGCTTTTTAATGTCAATGGTCTTTAGAGAGTATACTATAACGAGATCATCTAACGATTCGTTTGAAACAATTAATAGAATAATTGTTTCAGTAGAAAATGGTGAAACATTAGAATTATTAGAAGAAAATGAAGCTGGTGATAAACAATTTACTGAATATGCTGATGAAGTTATAAATCTTGCATTATTTGGTTCTAAAGAGGGAACTATAACTAATATCAATGACAAGTACGATATAACGCATGGGATTTTTTATAGTTTCTTTGACTTTATCACAAGAAGCCGAATGCAACTAAAAAATGTAGTAAATTCAATTACTAATATCGAAGCAAAATTAAAATTCACAAGAGTCATTCTTATAATTACTTCTTTCGCTGGATTGCTTGTAAAAATACTATTGATGAATCCAATTTCAGTTGGTGAAAATCGAATCTTTTTAGAGAACAGAAAATACAAAAAAACACGAATTAATAGGATCATATTTACCTTTACCAAAAGACGATACTTTAAAACTGTAAAGTCTATATTTAGGAAAAATCTATACAAACTATTTTGGGATTTAACCCTAATAGGAGGTTTTATCAAAGGATATTCATACAAAATGGTTCCATTTATAGTTGCAGAAAATCCTGAGATAAGTGGCAAAGATGCACTTAATATCTCAAGACAAATGATGAATGGCAATAAATGGGAAACTTTTAAACTAGACTTGTCTTTTACCGGATGGCATATACTTCAGATGTTAACCTTAGGACTTGCCGGTCTATGGGTTAATGCATACACAAAAGCAACCGAGGCCGAACTATACTATGTTTTAAGAACCAATTACATTAAAGATAAAAAAGATGGGTTTGAACTACTAAATGATATAAAACTATTTAATAATGAAGAACTTGATAAATACCCAGATGAGCAAATTCATAAAAAGAAAATAAACTACAAATACAACTATAGACCATCATCTATAGTACTATTTTTCTTCACATTTGCATTTGTTGGATGGGCTTGGGAAGTTTTACTATATTTGTTTAGAGATGGTATCTTAGTAAACAGAGGGACATCTTATGGTCCATGGCTTCCAATATATGGTTTTAGCTGTACTGCAGTAATTTTACTAGTTACAAGATTTAAAAAAATTAGAAATATGACGAAAAATCCATTTATTATGTTTTTATTTATAATGATTTTCTCTACACTTGCCGAGTACACTACTTCTTGGTTTATAGAAACGACATCTGGCTTAAAATATTGGGATTATAGTGGTGTATTCATGAACATAAATGGACGAGTATGCTTGGAATGTTCATTATTCTTTGGAGTAGGTGGTTCACTTTGCTTGTACATAGTCGCACCGTTCTTAGAGAGACAATTTGAAAAATTGACCTTAAAAGTTAGAATTACACTTTGCTTAATTCTTGTAACTATATTTGGAATTGATGAACTTTATTCAATCAAACATCCAAATCAAGGTGAGGGAATCACCAGTTCTGTAAGTCAAGAAATAAAATAAGTGAGATAAAAAAATAATAATTTAAAGGAGATAGTATATGAAAAAAATACTAATAATATGGCTTATACTTCAACTATTAACACTTTTGGGCGCTATCATCATAAGACCCACGCATACTATCGTGAAAATGGCGCCTCCGGTAAATCAAATAAAAAGAGACTATGTACCTGAAGGTTCAGCTATAGATGAATTGAATCTAGCAGAAAAATTCCATCGCATATTTAATGCATGGATAACAATCTCTCAAATAATAAACATTTTCTTAGCTGGTATCATATTGGTAACTTTAGTTTTAAACGCATTTATCAAAAAAAGCAATTTTTTGATAAATAAGAAATATATGCTTATATATGCTATTACTTTATTTTTGCTTACAAGTCTGTTAGAACTTACTAAATGTTTTTGATTAATAATTTGCCTTTAAAATAATATAATAAAGAAGTTGGGTACTCCACTTTAGAGTACCCAACTTTTTCAAAATCAAATGCAACAGACTATTAGGCTTCAGTTTTCCATTCGATGTTTTCTTTGCGCAGTTCAGCTACATAGAGCCGGTAGCTTTCCATGAAATCATCGCTCCAATAGTCGCCGTCTTCACCGAGAGACTCAAACTCTTCCATAATGTGATCACAGATTGTTCGAACTTTTCCAATAAACGGATCTTTCTTGTCCAGAATAATCTCATATGCCTCCTGGCCGTGCTCATACTTTCTAATCATGTAATTTGTATACCGACCATTTCCATCTGCACACGGAAAGGAAATCTGGAAAAGATCACCATAGTGTTCGGTAAAATAGCTACCTGAACTATCCATCATGTCAGTGAATTTCAACTCTTTCTCAGCTGCATAGTCAATGCCAATAACTGTAAGAATTGCATCAATTGCTGAATAAGTTTCTACAGTGGCATCTTCTTCATATTCATCTTTTACCTCAAGAGTGAATTCATCTAATTCCTCGATGTTCATCCAAGCTGTTACAGCATAACAGTTCTTTTGATCTCTAGGCAGTTCTTTTCTAATAACTTTCATATTGTTTTCTCCAAAACTTCTATTAGTTGTTAATAGTTACATTTATGCTCAAACCAAAAAGTTAAGGATTACTCCTTATACTAATTAGTACTATAGGGGAGTTGTGATTCTAAATCACGCTTGAAGTATTATATCACGTTAAAGCTTGAATTTCAAGGACTTACGAACTTAATCACTAGTTATTTCTCTTTTAATACTTTTTTTATAACATATTTATAATCTTTGAAAAAAAAGGCTAGATATTTTAAAATATATCTAACCTTTTTTAGTGAATTTTTATTTCTTCTTTTTCTTATTCTTCTATTTTTCCTTCATACTTTCCTTCAAACTCTTCAAGTATAGCCAATAGTTCCATATCCAAGTATGTTTTAGCCTTCTCTCTAATTTTCATCGGTATACCATAGTATGCTTCTGCTATTCCTCCAGTTATTGCTCCAATTGTATCACTATCTCCACCGATGGATATCGCATTTCTTATAGCATCTTCAAAATTTTTAGATTCAAAAAATGCTTCTAAAGCTTGTGGAACAGTATCTTGACATATTTCGTTAAACTGGTAAGTCTCTCTTATCTCATCTAAAGTAAAATCGATGTCGTAATAATTGTCTACTATGTATTTTTTTATCAAATCTATTGATTTTCCCATCCTTGCCAAATAGATTGCTACTGCCGTTGCTTCTGCTCCTTTTATACCTTCGGGATGATTATGCGATATTTCCGTTACTGCTCTTGACAGCTTTTTTACTTCTTCAATTGAGTTCGCTACAAAGCCACATGCACTCACTCTCATGGCCGCCCCATTACCAAAGCTATTATATGGCTTATGATTTTCTGTCATAATCCAACTGTAGAAATGTCCACCATACCCACATCTTGGGTATTTTCTACCTATCGTCACCATATTACTTATCGTGATATCTTTCAACTTCTCATAATCGTTGTTGTATTCCAAAAGAGATTTTGCGATTGCTAAAGACATTACACTATCATCAGTAAACATGCAATTTGGTGCAAATAATTCAAAGTTTTTCGTTCTTATATTATTAAATTCATAACGTGAACCAACTATATCTCCAACTATTGCTCCTAGCATTTTCCCTCCATTTATATTATTTTGTTATTAAAATTTTAAGCATTCTTATATTGTTCTTTTAACCTTTGTATTTTCTCCATAGGAGTTTCCCTTTTTTCGCCACTTTGAAAACTTTTAATTTTCTCTTTTATTTCTTTAATTCTGTTTTTATTATTTAATTTATCCATTTTTACATCCTCCTTCTATAATATGGTGTGTAAATTTCGCGAATTCATTTTCTTTTTACACAATATCTGCCTTTACTTCTTCACCAGCATTTTTCTTTTTCTTTTTTTTGCCTATTCTTGTTGGTACAGGTATAGTTACTCCTAATCCAATTTTTATTACCCAAACAAAAAATAATAAAACTAAAATTGGAATTACACATGTGGTAATAATGAATACAGCAATTGCATCTATAAAGTTGCTCAATGTTTTCTGTGCTTTTTCTATACCTTCAGTTACTCCAGTAGTTACCTCTTCTTTTACATTTTGAGTAACCTCTTGTGCTTTACTTACAAGTCCCTTTAAGAAACCTTCGTTTTCTTCCTGACCTTCTTGTTCTTCACCTTGTCCTTCAGCTTGTTCTTCTGTAGCCATTTCTTGGACTTCTTCTTTAGTTTCATCAGCATCTAGACTATCTGCACTTTCAATAGCTATATTAATTGTATCTTGATAATTGTTTTCTATCCATGAAGCAATATATACACTTAGTGGTACTACTGTAAACAAAAGAATTCCAAGTATAGCAAGCTTTATTGCTAAGTTTTTAACAGGATCCTTTTTCCAAAATACAAATAATAATCCAAAACCACACGCTATTGGTATTAAAAACTTAAATGCAACTAAACCAGTCATGGTTAATAATAGTTTTTCTAGATATAACACTACTGTTATTACCAATAAATATGATGCCATATCCATTATTTCATTTGCAATTGGTGTTGTAGCATCTCCTGGTATTGCAGAAATTGCAGTTGAAGCTGCTGCTGCTGCACCTGTTAATTTTACTATGTTCATCTTTTTCTCATCTAGTATTTTTATTGAATTTTCATGAAATTTCGGATCACTTACTCTGTCTGAAACTACAAATATAGAAACTGCTGCAACAGCTATTAAAAGCAATACAGCAATAACTTTCCATATAACACTTTTCTTTTTTTCCATTAATCTCCTCCTTATTGATTTTAGCTATTAAAATTTAATCATATTTTTTATTTTTATTCAATGGAAAAATGAAACCTGGGGACGTCCGTCAAAAGTTCCAAAATGGAACTTTTGACGGACGTCCCCAAGTCTCATTTTTGAAGGTCATCCCCTAATTTTAACAAATTTTGTATTGTATCTGGAAATCTTTCCTCACTATATCCCGAAAGACCTCTCTTATAATATCTTTCAAGAACACAGTAAAGTGTACTTACATATAAATTGTCTCGATTTAAAGAAATTCCAGACTCTTTTTCATATAATTTAACTAATGAATCTATGTCTTTTGGAGATATGGCATTTGCTTCTAATGCACTTTGAAAGAATTTACCCAAATCATCTTCAAGGTAACTTTCTCTTAAATTAGAAAAATCGAAAAAGCCTCTAAACTTCCCGTCCTTAGTAACAATATTTCCCATATATAAATCAGAATGTATTGGGTATGTTGGAACATCTTGAACACCTATTTTCATAGTTCTTTCTATACATTTTGCAATTCCTCTCTGGTCCCTATCGCATTGAGTTTTTATGTATAAGTCAATTAATCTTTGATAATCTGTCCTTTTTTGCATAGTAACACTAGACTTATCAAAATCTTTGGCCATTGAGTGCATTTGTGCAATATTGGTAATAATTTCTTCTATTAATGGTCTTGACAGCACTGGGGTGTAATCTCCATCCATGTGCTCAGAAGCATAAAAAACAGTACTGCTGTCGTGACTTTGAAACACTTCTCTACTATTTTGATTTAAAAGCCTTGGTATTGAAATACCTCTATTTATTAAATAATCCACAAAATCCACTTCTGATTGAACCTCGGAAATATCTCTTGTAGGGAAAAATTTAAAATAGTATATTCCGTCATCTAACAATGTTGGTAACGTGTAACTTCCATTTCCATAATATATATTGCCGATTTTATTAGGATTAATCTGTTGCTCTTGCAACATTTCTATTGATTTTTCTCGTAAAATGTCACTCACTATTCTTTTCCTCTTCTTTATTACTAATAAGTCCCTAGCCAATTAACTAGGGGCTTATTAGTTTATTGATTTTCTTCATCTAACTTTTCAATCTCTTTTCTTAGTTCTTCATTCTCTTTTTCAAGCTCTTCTATTTCATCATCATCTAACAAGTCATTTGTCATTTGAAGTTCTTCTATCATAACTGAATAGATTTTTAGCAAATCCGAATTAGAATACGAATCCATAGAATAATCACCATTTTTTATTCTTTTATATGCTTCTTTTAGTTTTTCTGGTGTATTTAGAATACTTTCATTGTTTGTATTTTTTATTGATACTACTTCATTAGATAAATCAATATTATCAAAATGAATATCTTCAATATTATATTCTTGTACTCCACCATCTTTGAATGAATTATATTTTTCACCTAAATCTTCTTCTGTTATGTCACTATCTACGTTAATTACATCCCCGTCTATTCTCTCCTTATTTGCCTCGTAAAAAGCTTTAAGCCATGATGGATCAATATGAGACTCAATCATTTCTTGTTTTTTTTGCTTTAATTTTTCTTTTATAATATTTAAAAAGCTTTTTCTAAATTTCATCAATTCTTTTGAATCATTGTTCATAAGTTCTATCTCCCATCTCCTTCTCCATTATTATGAAGGGCTTTAAAATTAGATAATTTTGCCTCTAATCTTTCTTTCTCCAATTTCAAATTTCTCTTTCTATCATTGCGAATATTTTTTGTTTTTAATGATTCATTTAATTCTTTTAATCTTTCATTAATGTCTATAATATCAATAGTTAGTGTACTTCTAAGCTTAGGGCATCTTGAAAAGACTTTATCATTTAACTTGTCAGGTGATGCCTTAAATATTTTATCAAAAGTATTTTTTACTTTTTCATTTTTACATAGGTACGGACATAATCTATATAATTCAAATGCTTTGTTCATACCAACAACCAGTTCTTGTTTTACCTCTTTTACAAGCATTTTTCTTTCTTTTGCAACAGTTTCAAAGTACGTCTCATCGTCCATATCCCCTTCTATGCATGCCTTTGTATACTCTCCAAGCACACTCAAAGACTCATGTAATTCTCCATTTGGCTTTACTCCGTTTTCATTTGTCCCAAGAATATTTACATTTACCTCTCTATATGGATTAATACTAAATTTTTTGTATTTTGAATTTATTGGTTCACTATACACATGAACTGGTATTTCTGCTGCCATAAATCCAAATTTATTCTTTTCATTTGCATATCTTGGATCTGCTCGGTTCAAGCTTGTAAAACCATATATATCTGTCTGCGTTCCAGTTATAATATCCCTACCTTCTGAATTCAATCCAATTTTAAAGCAAAACTCTTCTGTAAGATACCCCGCATCAGTAAATTGTTTAATAGCCGTTTCTGCCGCTATACTCTTTTCGCTGTACTCTTCACGCGTGCGCCCGTTTGTATCATATCTTGTTCCAGTATCTCTATGAACTCCTTTTTCATTAAATCCATTCATATCAAACCCGTCTATATCAAAATAGCCTTTTCCTGGAATATAAGCATATCCATGTACATCGCTAGAATCTAACTTCCCAACCTCGAAACCACTAAATGCATTTTTACCTTTATCAAATGCAGTTATATATTCTGTTGTTTTTCCACGAACAATTGCTTCTCTTTTTATTATTCTTAATTGTGATAAACTTCCTCTTCCACTACCGGTAAAAAAAGCTGCCTTGGTATACAAATTTTGACCATTGCTTGATAAAAACCCATGACTGTCAATTTTAGTTTTATTTAATAATTGATAATACTGCTTTCCTACTGGAGAAATTTTACTATAATCTGGTTCGCCTGTTTCTGGGTCGACAAATACTCTGTGGAAATATCCTTCTCTATCGACAACTACATCTTTTATCTCTTTATATTCTTTAGTCTTTGGATCTATATCTAAAAATTCAAACTTTTTATACCCATTATAATCAAATCCAGCGAGATCATATGTAGTGCCAGTTAATATATTATTTCCATCGGCCATAAAGCCTCTTTCATCATGTATAGTTCCTGTGACTCTATGTATATTTTTATCATTAAATCCTCTTCTATCGAAACCTTCTTCATCACGTCCTGTAATTTCATTAAACTGTCCTTCTCTATATCCAAAAACATCTATACCTTCTGGATTATATGGAGTCCCAGTCTCAATGTGTTGAAACATCAAATTTTCCAAATTACATGCGACTACAAAACCATTATCATCTATTTCTATGCAACCATCCTTATAATCATTTAAACCTTCCTGACTTATTCTATCAAATATGCCTAATTCCGCCAATTCTTTAATATTAAATGTTGAAAAACCTATTCCAGCATTTTCATTTCCTTTTTTTGAGTTTAATAACTTCCTTGCATTCCTTAAATTTTGGGCAATTGGATATGAACATAAGTTTCTTCTGGCTCTAAACAAATCTAACTCATTTATTTCTTGTTCTATTGTATCACGATGCTCTATAAACTCTGCTCTATCTAACACATGATCTAGATTTCCATTAATAATATCTGCATGTAAAGGACTGTAATATTTCCTTAGTATGTTTAAAATTTGAACAAGTTTCCCATACTCAGCCGTTAGTTGTCCTCTAGGTGGTATCTTTGCACTCATTGTTCTATATGTTTCTGCTAATAGATTCTGACATGGATTTAATCTAAAGGCATCTATCATCTGATCCTCTGTTAAAACCTTGTTAATCCCCTGTCTAAAAACGTTATTACAATAATCAAATATTACTCTTGATTCTCTTGTACCAGCGGACAGAGTTCTTCCAACTTCTTGTAAAAATCTTATCGATTGACCTCTTAAAGAAATTTTCTCTCCTGCCTCGCAAATTGGTTTTAGCATAAAAGCACCAGTCAATCTTTTTACATGAATGCCTTCATCCAACTTTTGAGTAGCCGTTAAAAAACATAAATTGGTGTTTTCATCTACTACTCTATTATCAAATTCTACTAAATTCTCTGCATTTGTTCTAGCATCCTGCCCTTGACTTGATAAATATTTCTCTTCGATCTCTATTCCTCTATTATTAAGAGCTCTAGTTATCAATCTTTTTACAGTTCTAAACTGCCCTTTTAAATGTGCGATTATAGGATTATCTCTTTCATTTTGAACCTCTTCTTGTTCTTCTTGTTCTTCTTGTTCTTCAATAGCATGCCCATCAACAAATTGTCTAGATTTACTAAATGTAATATATTTTCCATGTAAGTTGAATTTTCCTTCTTCTATTGCTTTTCTCATTACAGCAACATTTTTTTCTAATTTTATTCTCTCTTGTTCTGCTCTATCTCTTTTATGAAAATCCTCATAATCTTCCCCAAAAATACTTTTATTTATCAGTTTAACTTTTTCTTCAAATTCATTTCTCAGTCTTGGATTAATACAGTAATTATTTGCTTGATCAACTAAATATTTATATTGTTCAGTATCAACTAAATTAGCATCAAAAGCAATAATTTCTGGAGGAGCAACAATACCTTGTCGCACAGCTTCAGGTAAGCCAAGCATTATAGCATAATCTTTTCTGTTATCAAGTTCTTCTTTAGTATATCCTCCAATTATTTCATCCCAATATCTAATCATATCGGTATCATCAACATCTCTTTCAGGTGTTGCAGAAATTGATAATACTTGAATCTTCTCTTTTCCTTTAGAAACATCATTATTCTTTGGTATTATATCTTTTCCATTAACATTATCTTCTTCTATGTTATAACCCAATAATTTTTCAACATTTGGTTTGAATGTATTAGCTCCAGATCTATGTACTTCATCTAAAATTACCAAATCAGGTGTAGCGGTATACTTATCAACTATTTTACCATTTTTATCTACATAAAGTTTGTTCGAGTCAAGTCCTTGATAACATACTAAATGAAGATTAGGGAAGGCCTCTTTAACTAATTCTTCTATTTGACGTATACTAAAATCACTCACCTCTGCCTCTGAATACCCCAAAACATATTCCACTATATCTTTTTGGATTTGTAGAAGAATATCTGTAGTAGGAGCTACATATAAGATTTCTGCATTATTTACAACTTTATCAACTATATCATATTCTACTTTTTGTCTTCCATCATCTCCAACTTTTTCTGATATTCCATGATAATTTGGGTTATTACCAGCTGCAATCATTTGATTCATTGCAACAAATGATTTGCCACCTCCAGTAACCATCATTGCACCAGCAGAGCGATGATTTTTATACAATTCTTTTAAATTTTTACATGCACCAACTTGATGACCATATAATTCAAGACCCATTTTTCCCTCATTTTCCTTTTTTCATTAATATCTTATACACCAATAATATTTAATCACATATATATATATATTACAATTACAATAAAATTACAAAAAAGAGGGCGCCAGAACTACTGGCACCCTCGACGTACATATTACCTGGAATGTTTTAGAAATCCGGACCAAAAAAAGTTTTCATTAATGTTTCTTTGACTTCTCTTTTCACTTCAGGCCGAATCTCAGTTTTGATTTTTTCTCTTTCTTCAGCTGCAACTTCAGGTCTAATCTCAGTTTTAAGCCTTTCTCTTGCATCCTTTTCAGCCTGTGCCTCAATAGCCGGCATCTGTTCTCTCACGATTTGCGCTGCTCTCGTCTGAACTTCAAGTTCCAGTTTGGATTCGAGATTTCTCAGTCTTGCTCTCAAGTCTCTGTTTTCTTCGAGAAGATTGGCATTTTCTCTTTCAAGAGAACTATCGCACGCACATGCACATGCATGACAAGCAGATCCATCACAACTAGGCATAATTATATCCTCCTATTTGATTTAAGATTGTTTTTACCATATACAGAATGACGGTTCTAATAATGTCACAAGTATAATTTCTATTAATCTCTTGATTGTGCATCTTACAACCACCACCGCATATTTCAGCAATTGAGCATTCCTGACATTTTTCTGGCAACACATAATTGTATCCAATCTTATAAGCTTTTTGATCTTTCAGTGCTTGGATAATGTCATCACAAGAATAAATGCTACAAACAGGTTCCTCGTTAACAAGTGTCTGGCAAGGATAGATGTCTCCATCTACTCCTATTGTGATCAGCTTCTCACCGGCTGTACAACCTTCGTAATTGGTGTCGATTTTAAGATTGTTAAACTTAAATCGATGATATATGTCATAGTTATTAGCTGCCAGTACATCTACCACCTGCTTCATTTTATCGCAAATGATATCATAGGCCATCTCTCCGCAGAAATAGTGATCAAGGTAAACACCCCATCCCAAATTTCTCTTTGAAATCCAGTCTGCTAATACTTCAACATCACCAAAACTCTTGGTATCAATCACAGTCGAAATATCAATGTTCTCAATACCGATTTCCAGCAGTTTATCGATGTTCTCTTTTACAACATCGGCCGAACTACGTCCATCGATATATGGTTTGGAAAAAGAATATCCATCTAAGGAAACTCCAAATCCCATTCTGTCACGGTGTTCTTTGAAGAATTCAAGCATATCATCGGTCAAAATGGTCAAGTTAGTGATAATAGTAACAAAGCCTTTTTCCCCACATTTATCAAGAAATTCTTCGGCAAAACCTTTCCACTCATCAAAAACAAGTGTAGGCTCCCCTCCAGCAACCCGATACACAACAAAATCAAGTTCATCGTTGTCCAACATTCCTAAGAATTTTCTGTTAATCATGTCATAGGTTTCTTTCGACATTTTTTTGTCGTTCCATTTGACGTAGCAGTATGGACACCGAAGGTTACACTGATATGTTGTGTAAATCCATGGTGACATGTACCTCATTTTTTTCCTCCTATCAATATTGTTATTGTTCCAAGTTGCATTCCCAGGTTGTTAATAGGAATAAAACAAATATGTAATTTGTTGCGCGATATTTTATCATGTTTTTATGTAAATTGCAAGTGAAACTTGGGGACGTCCGTCAAAAGTTCCAGTTTTGGAACTTTTGACGGACGTCCCCGAGTTTCATCTTTTAACTTCTAAATATTCTGTTGGACAATAATCATCAGTAAAAACAATCTCACTATCTGATATATTTAAATCAATCAATAAATCCTTATCTAATCTAGCATCTCTATCTGTGGCTATAACCATAAAGTTTTGCGTCGTTGCTTCGTCCTTTGTAACAACTGGAATCACATATACATTTTTAAATATCTTTTTAATTGTGTTGACTTCAGCCTTTATAAATCTTGAATTATCACCACTTATACTTCCTGCAATATTATTTAAGTATAGTCCACCATCATTCAAAGATCTCTTTATGTTCCTTACATTTTCTATTGTAGTTAAGCTTCTAGCCGGTACTTCTCCTGAAAAAGCATCGTTTAATATCGCATCGTATTTTTTTTCATTTTTATTAAAGTATAACCTGCCATCTTCATTTATTAGTCTTAGTCTTTCTTTTTCTTTATTATATTCTACTAGCGCATCGTCTAAATAGTAATATTTCTTTGCTATTTCTGTTATTTTCTTATCAATCTCAATAACGTCCATTTCAATTTTGGGATAATGACTTATTGCATATTTTGGATAGCAGTATCCAGCGCCACCAATCATTGCAACATCCTTTATTTGAGGATTAATATCAAACATCAAATCATATTTTTTTAAGTAATCAAAGACTAACTCGTTTCTCTTTTCCTTTTCTATAAATGTTCCTGACTCAAATGCTCCATCAACTCTTAACAGTCTTACGGGCTCTCCTTCCATCTCAAGATTTGTCATTACTGCATTTCCATATTGAGTATCCATAGTGTATGACACTCCTATCTTATTGCTCATTATTCTTCTTTCAATGCTATTGCTATATACAAAATACCCAATAATCAACAACACAATAAGCGATGAAATACATACTGATAACTTATGTGTTTTTCCAGTATTTGTGAATATACTTATTACAAACAAAACTGCTGCAAGTAGAAATGTCAAATTAACTACTCCCATATTTGGAATTAATAAAAATCCACCTAAAAATGTCCCAAAAATGCCTCCAATTGTGGATAAAGAATACAGTCTTCCAGACACATTTCCTACTGTATCAATATCTTTAAGCTTTATTTTCAATATTATTGGTATTATCATCCCTAAGAAAATTGAAGGTAATAAAAATAAAGTACTTGTTGCGAGTATTGCGCCAATTTTAATTAAACCAATAGCTGATAAGGTCTCCAATACTAATTCTTTAATCAATGGTATTATTAGAAGCCACCCTCCAGCAATCATATATATTATTTCTAGTTTTTTCTCAACATCTTCCCTATCTGCAATTAATCCGCCTAAATAATTTCCTATGCTGCTACTTAACAATATAATTCCGATGACACTGGTCCATACCACATTTGAATTCCCAAAAGCTGGTGACAGAATTCTAGATGCTACTAATTCAATTATCATGCATACTGCTTCAGTTATAAATAAAATGATTTCATATTTATATTTTTTCATTTTATACTTTTCCTCCAATTTAACTACGGAAATGTTTTTATCACATCATAAATATTATTATGTCATACTCATTAGACTCATTGTGCATATTATATCATTAAATCTATAATTGTCTTTAAAAAATATCATATTTAACGTAAAAAGGTGCTCGAAGGTAATACCATCGAGCACCTTAGTTTTCAAATTATTTGAATACGATTTATAGTCTTTATAGATATATGTTTTGTTTCCTTTAAAGTTTGAGATTAATCTTCTCTTAACCACTTTATGCCATAATTAACACCACGTTTTACGAAGCAGAAAGTTCCAGTAAGAACACAATAGCCATGATTTGCAAAAAGCAAATCAATCACATCCGCTATAAACATATGATAAGTTTCACCTGTTTTCTGATTTCTCCAAACTGTAACTTTCTTAGAGCATCCATGCTCCATTTTTAACAATTCAAATGTTGCCTTGAACTCCCTATTGGGCCGCCATACAATGGTCTTAACCTCTGGATCCCTTCCAGCATAGTGAGTCACATACACTTTGGTAAGAGAGCCCTCTATATAGCACTGCTCTTCCTCTTCTGGACTCAACTTACAATCATCAACATAGTCCATCAACTTTCCATCTTTATCAAATGGATAACAAATAAATAGTTTTCTTTTAGCCATTTTTCCCTCCTGAAACTCAGGGACGCCCGTCAAAAGTTCCATTTTTGAGACTTGGGGACACCCATTAATTTATTATTTGTTTCATATTTGCACTATTAATGTTACTGTTGAAATATCTCTATAATGTACAATATAATCGCTCAAGCTAGAGCCATAATCACTAATACAACCACTAACTCCTAAAATAAAAACTAGCATCAACACAAAAATCCTTGATTTTTCATTGAAGCACCCTCCTTAAAACAATCATTTTACTATGTCGTCTATTCTCATCCTGTAAAACAAGAATTTACAACTATAATTTTATGTTAACTGTATAAAATTATATCACGAAAAATCCAAATCGTCAAAGTGGAACTCGGGGACGTCCGTCAAAAGTTCCATTTTTCTATATTAAGTAAAGAGAAAATTGTGCTATTAATAGATTCTCTATTCGTAAGAACAAAAGGGGACATTACGCAATACTGAATAATAATATTTTTCGTCAAATGTCCCCGTCTTTGTTCGCAGTGCGCCAAATTTGCGT
>OCVV011351361.1_pt1 | contig 25086 bp, 24 predicted proteins | sample 1539721 | NCBI WGS metagenome assembly OCVV01 (sample SAMN02144230, study PRJEB22623) | gut metagenome | biome: sheep rumen | host: Ovis aries | place: New Zealand
GTGACGACAGGGCCGTTCACGCCGTAAATCACATTCGCCATCGTTACACCACCTTCATTCCGCAATTTTCGATGAACCACTCGCGCTGTTCCTCTAAGCGAGCGTCCAGCGTGTCGTCCATCAAGATCCCGAGCGCGGGGCAATTCGCCTTGATCCCGCCGATCAGGATATGCTGATCCACGGCGATCTGTGCGTCGGGAAGGACGCTCTCGATCAAAGAGCGTTTCTCCTCGTCGGACGGCGCGATGCTGACCACACACTGCGCTGTGCCACAATGCGCCTTGATCTCCTCCAGCGAACGCCTGAGAAAATCGGCATATTCGCCTGTTTTGGTAAAGGCGGTCAGCTTCTCTCTCGCCTGAGCAAAAACCTTGTCGGCAAGTGCCTGACGCTCACGGAACAGCTCGTTGCGCAGTTCAAGCTGCTTTTTGGCGAGATCATTGACGATCACAGCCTTTCTGCTTGCAATATCAGCGCGGATCAGGTCATACGCGTCCTGCAAGCCCTGCTGTGTCGCCTGTTCTATTTTGGTGTTTTTATAATCCTCGATCTCCTGCGTGATCTGCGCCTTCTGCTGTTCGGCGTATTTGTTGATCGCGTCGAGGAACTTGGATTCCTTTGTTTTTGTGTTCATATTATTCCTTCTCAGGTAGGGCGGGCTTGCTCCCGCCGTTATTTATCCTGTTACTGTTGTTATCAAAAGGGCTCACGCGTCATTTCATATCCACGCCGATGGCATCCTTGACATACCTCGAGATACTGTCCTTGGTCTGTCCGTTGCCGTGGCGGTCGGGGATCTCAATGATCAGGGGTCTCGGGCGGTTGAGCTTTAAGTCATACACCGTCTCTCTGACCAGATTGAGCAGGGTAGAGGTCATCAAAATGACCGCGATATCGTCCTCCTGCATGAGCTCGTCGAGCTTCTCTCTGACCTCATGCTCCTGATGGATCACAACGCCCTCCACACCGGACATCCGCATGCCCATCAAGGTGTCGTTGTTATCGCTTAACAGATACATCCTCATGGTATCAGAGGCTCGAGATGATCATGATGGAGATCAGCATACCGTACAGCGCACAGCCCTCGCCGAGCGCGACGAAGATGATCGACTTACCGAAGTTCTTGGGATCCTCGCTTGTCGCGCCAATCGCCGCGGGAGCGGAGCCGCCGACTGCGATACCGCCGCCGATACAGGAAAGACCGGTGGACAGACCCGCCGAAATGTAGCCCAGTCCCGTTGCGGAAGAAGAAGCCGCCTGTGCCGCAGTGGAAGCGTCAGCCGCATGAGCAACGATCGGGGTGATCAGGCAAAATGCCGATACCGCGAGGAAGGAGAAGATCTGGGTCAGCACCGCGCGCTTGGGGCTTTTGCCGTTCTTGAAGGAACGGATGCAGAGCAACACGGAAATCACCAGAAAAGCGGCGGGAATAAACATCAATAAATACTGTAACATAGGTTTGTACCTCCAAATATTAATTAGTCATTGTGAGGCTGATTCGACAAACGTATCAGCCGTGGCAATCTCAATTTTATGTTAACCTGATCACTGATCACTGACCACTGATCTCTAAACTATCTGATTCTTCACGTTGACGGGCTCATACTTTCTGCCGTCGCCGATATAGAATCTGCTGAACATCTCGTAGTATTCGAGTCGGAGCACCTGGATGCCGACGAGCAGTGCCTCGAGCGCCGCGACCAGAATATTGCCGAGGATGATGGTGATGGCGGAGCCGACAGGCCCGAACATACCCGCCATGACGAACACGACCTCCATCATGCCCGCGTGCACCAGTACGAACGCGCCGACTCTCAAGAAGCTCATCGTGTTGGTCACATAGCTGAGCAGCACCTCGAACATCTCGAAGAAGTTGTCCACAAAAAACGACCCGAAGCCGTCCTCAAAGAGCTTTTTCTCTCCTCTAAGCTTTTTTGACAGCGGTTCTCTGAGAAAGATCAGTACCAGCGGCAGGACGATCAGCCCGATAATATACGCGGGCGACATGATGTTGACGCCGAGGAGCATGGTCGAGACCAGCCCCGCGACCAGCGCCGTGTAGAACACCAGTCCGCTCACGCCGTTCACGCCGAACAGCGCGCCTCCGATATCCTTGCGCTTCAAGCACGATACGATATTGAGGATCATGGCGATCATCAGGAGCACCACGCCGATGCCGACAGCGCCGAAGATCAGCAGCTTTGTCGTATTGCCTTCCATGACATGGATCGGTTTATCGTTCAGCCCGAACAGGGCTTTGTAAACAGGATTGAGCAATTCCTCAAAGCCGAATACCGAGCCGAAGATGAAGCCGAAGATCGTCGAGCTGATCGCACAGGGGATCAGCAAAGCGCCCAGCGGCATCTTCTTGACCTTATACATGATGATCGCGGCGATCAACAGCAGGATGCCCTGACCGACGTCGGCGAACATGATGCCGAACAGCAGGGTATAGGTGATCGCGATAAAGCCCGAGGGGTCGAGCTCCTGCGCATTCGGCAGACCGTACATCTCGGTGTAATATTCAAACGGACGGAAGAAGAACGGATTTTTGAGCTTGACGGGCGGAGAATGTTTGATTTCATCCTTCGCGTCGGTGAAGGTCACCTCCACGCTCTCGATGGAGGTGAGCAGGCTCTCGATCTGACCCTCATACTCCGCGGGGATCCATCCGACCAGCACAAAGCTCTTGCGGTATTTGCAGGCGTGATTCTTGATGGAGAGATACGCGTGCCGCTTGCACAGCGAGGTAAAGATCTTGTGGATATCCTCCTCATGCTCCTTGGTGTAAGCGGCGATCTCCTTATCAAGCGACGCGATCTGCTCCTCGAGCTGTTGCTTTAATTCCGTTTGCTGCTTGACATAAATCTTCGGCGTATCATGGATATCGCTGAGCTCCACGCGCTCAAAATACAGCCGCGAGAAGATGCGGTCGATCTTGTCCGCCTCGGATACGGGCGTGACATATACGCCCCAGTAGTACAGATCGTCGTGCGAGCAGGGGAAGAACTCGACATACGGATTCTCCTTGTACTGATCGAGCTTAGCGTAGCTATCCTTGGTCAGCTTGCCGAAGCGCGTGTAGATGTACTCGCAGTCGTGGATCTTCTTGACGTCCAGCGTCAGATCGACAAAATGCTTTGCCTTCTCGATATTTTCGCCACACACGGCGCTCTCACGCCGCAGCGTATCACGCCGCGTAATCAGATCGCCCAGCTCCTTGGCGGTATCGCCGACAAACCGATCCGCCTGATCGAATGCCAGGCTGTCCTCCTCGGGCAGATCGACGATCTTGGGCTTGATACCCGCGCCGTTCATCAGCTCACGGAGCCTTTCGAGCAGCGGTTCAAATTCATTGGACGCGTTGACGGGAAGCAAGCTCTCGTTATTCGAGTAAAACTCCGCGACATCGTCCGGCTGGAAAACGCCTGTCCGACCCAGTGCGGCGGCGACGTCATCCAGATAGCTCATCAAGCCGATGGCGTTGACGAGCTTCATTCTTTCCAGTGCCATATTTTCACCTCAACTTTACAGGATGAGTATTTCTAAGATTTTATCGGGCTCGAGCTGATACCGAACGCCCTCGACGACGGCGATGATATTGCTCAGCTCCGTTAACGATACGATATGATAGGCGAGGAGCACGATCTCGGGATTGGTGGAGAAGTACAGCTGATGCCGGCACATCTCGTACTGTCCCTGTACCGCCATCTCGCTGTCGGGATCGATGGATCTCGCTTTTTTGCCGACGGCGGTATGCCTGAGCTCCTCGCGGATCTCCTCGTATTCCTCCTTGGACAAGATCCTGTCCAGATTTTTTCCCGTGAGCTTGCCGAAGCGGAGCAGGTGCTTTCTGACCTCCTCGTTGCTCAGACGGTAATTCTTCTTGAGTCGGATGATACGGGAGTAGTTTTGGTAATCGGACAGGGTGTCGAACAGCTTTCTCAGCTCATTTCTGTCCTTTTTATTCTTGACAGAGCCGATGTCGGTGTACAGCTTATTGAGATTATCATTCTCGAGCGCGTCCTCAATGGCGGCGAGGTCATAGTCGCCGGTATCATCGGGCGGGAACTGCCGCAGAATATCCGCGTAATCGGTGTGCTCCAGCACGCTGAGCAGTTCCTTGTGACCGTGGACGGCAGAGAGCTTTTCCAGCGCGATATCCGTATGCTGTGTGAAGTACAGCGGCAGAGAGAAGAGGTATTCCTGTGGACGGCGGATGGATAACAGCGTGATGAACTTCATCAGCTCCGTGATCTCCGTGCTTCTGAGGATGTATTTCGTCACGGGAGAATCGCCCTGAATATACTTGCACAGCGATAGCAGCCCCTCAAACTGCCTTTCGCGAATGAGCTGTTCCAGATTGCCGCGGTGGATATCGCTGCCGATCTTATCGAGGAACAGCTGATAATGCGTGTAGGATTTCATATACTGCACCACGTCGCCGACGGATTCGCATTTGACCATCGCGCGATAGTCCTTCTCTCTCAGCCGTTTGCCGTATTTGGTTTTGATCTTGGCGATAATCGCCGAGGCGGGATTGATGATCGCCATGCGCTCACCACCTTTCTGTGTTGTTGAAGGTCATGTAATACTACTCCAAAATAAAAAGATAAGGCTTTTATTAAGGATAAGTATAAGGTCACGCCAGGGATCGTTTCACGATCTCATCGACCCAGCTGTCCTTATTCTGCGTGTACAGCCGATTCATTTCCTGCTTCATGGCTTCGTTATGCTCCTTGGACGCCGCATATTTCTTGTCGGCGTTCTCACGGTCAACGGCGATGTTCTTCTCGATACGATCCTTCGCTCTGACGATGTAATCGTTGTAGATCTGCTCCTTGAGCTGTTCGACCTCGGTCTCGCTCCTGAGCTTTTCATCCTTCGCCTGTTGTTCGATCTTGCGCGCCTGTTCATCCATTTCAATGATGCGCTTCAATAAATCCTGCATGGATCACACCTCGATCTGTTTGATTCGATAGGAAGCCCCGAAGCGTCATTCGGGGCGGTAGTAGGTTTATATGATAGATAGACCTGAATCACAATATGGTCAATCGGTATCAGTTTTTCAAAGATTGCAGGGGAGCAGGCAATCTGCCTCCCAGCCGGATAAAGCCGCTCGGGTCGCCCTTGCGCAGCGGCATGACGGGACCCGCGCCCAATAAGCCGCCGAAGTTGAGCTCATCGCCGGCTTTTCTGCCGATGGCGGGGATCACGCGCACGGCGGTGGTCTTGCTGTTCACCATGCCGATCGCCGCTTCATCCGCAATGATCGCGGAAACGGTCTCGGGGGTCACGTCGCCCGGGATGACCAGCATATCCAATCCGACGGAGCACACGGCGGTCATCGCCTCGAGCTTGGTGATATCCAGCGCGCCTTCCTTAACAGCGTGGATCATGCCCTGATCCTCCGACACGGGAATGAACGCGCCTGACAGTCCGCCGACATGGGACGACGCCATCACGCCGCCCTTCTTGACGGCGTCATTAAGCAAAGCTAATGCCGCGGTGGTGCCGTGACAGCCGCAGATCTCGAGCCCCATTTCCTCTAAGATATGCGCGACGGAGTCGCCGACAGCCGGGGTAGGGGCGAGGGAGAGATCGACAATGCCGAACGGCACGGCCAGTCGCTCTGACGCCTGCCGTGCGACAAGCTGACCCATACGGGTGATCTTGAACGCGGTTTTCTTGACGAGATCGGCGACCTCGGTGATATTCTGACAATCCGCCTTTTCGAGTGCGGCGCGTACCACGCCGGGGCCTGATACGCCGACATTGATGACGCAATCCGCTTCACCCACGCCGTGAAAAGCGCCCGCCATGAAGGGATTATCCTGCACGGCGTTGCAGAAGGTGACGAGCTTTGCCGCACCGATACAGTTGTTGTCGGCGGTCAGCTTGGCGGTATCGACGACGGTTTGACCCATCATCCTCACCGCGTCCATATTGATACCGGCTTTTGTCGAGCCGATGTTGACGGAGGAGCACACTCGCTCGGTCACGGACAGCGCCTCGGGGATGCTCTCAATCAACGCGTAATCACCCGCGGCAAAGCCCTTCTCCACCAATGCGGAATAGCCGCCGATGAAGTTGACGCCGAGGGTATTAGCGGCTCTGTCCAGCGCCTTGGCAAATTTTAAGATTTTCTGCGTCTGGCAAACGCCCGCGACCATGGCGATCGGGGTCACGGCGATCCGCTTGTTGATGATCGGGATGCCGTATTCGCGCGAGATATCCTCGCCCGTTTTGACCAGATCCTTCGCGTATCGGCAGATCTTATCATAGATCTTGTCGCACGCCTTGTCGATATCGCTGTCAATGCAGTCGATCAGCGAGATCCCCATCGTGATGGTTCTCACGTCGAGGTGCTCGTTATCGATCATATTGATGGTTTCTAAGATGTCTTTGGTTTCAAGCATACGGCGCCTCAGATCTTGTGCATACTGTTAAAGATGTCCTCGTGCATCACGTGGATCTTCAGGTTATTATCCTCGCCGACCTTCTCCAGATTCTTCTGGAGCTGATCAAAGGCGACGGTCGCCGTGCCGATATCCGCGAGCATGATCATCGCGAACATATCCTGCAGCACGCTCTGGGTCACTTCAATGATATTGACGCCGACTTCGGCGCAGGCGGTGGACACCTTGCTGAGGATGCCGACGCTGTCCTTGCCGAGTACCGTGATAACTGCTTTCATATTATACCTCCAAAGGGGTTTTGGGAATCATTGATATGATGGGACAAACGCATATATGCTGATTTTCGTTCCTTATTATACACTTTTATTTCGACTGTTGATGATTGTTTGGAATTAAAAAATTATAATTTTGTTACCATTTTGATAGAATTGACGGTCATGCTTCATTTTATGATGATAACGACCAATCGATCCGACTGAATCAAAAAAGAGAGCGTATCGCTACGCCCTCTCATCCTTATGATATTATAATGTTTTCGCAAGCTCTTTGAGATACTCCCTGAGTCCCTCGCCGACCTCGGGGTGCTTCAAGCCGACCTCGATGTTCGCCTGCAAAATGCCGAGCTTATTGCCCATGTCATAGCGCTTTGAGGTGAATTCCACCGCCGTCATACCGCAGCTGCGCGCCAATTCCGCCATCGCGTCTGTCAGCTGGATCTCGCCGCCCGCGCCGGGTTTGGTGCGATCGAGGATCTCAAAGATCTCGGCAGGCAGGACAACGCGTCCGAGGATGGAATAGAGGGATAAGACGTCCTCCTTGCGCTGGGGCTTTTCGATCATATCGGTGCACTTGAACACATTATCGTGGATGTTCTCGACCTTGAGGGAGCTGTACTTCTTGATCGCTTTCTCTGATACGGGCTTGATGCCCAGCACACCCTTGCCGAAGGTGCCGTATGCGTCGATCAGCTCCTTGGTGGCGGGGATATCGCCGATGATAACGTCGTCGCCGTACATGACGACAAAGGGATCGTTACCGACAAAACTGCGCGCTCTGGATACCGCGTGACCCAGACCCTTGGTCTCGATCTGGCGCACATACTGGATGTTCGCGAGGTTGTGGATATCCTTGATCGCATCCAGCTGAGCGGTTTTGCCCGCCTTTGTAAGGCTGTCTTCGAGCATCGGCGTTTTATCAAAGTGATCCTCCATCACGCCCTTACCGCGGTTGGTGATGATCAGAATGTCGGTGATACCCGACGCGACCGCTTCTTCGACGATATACTGGATGGCGGGCTTGTCTACGATGGGGAGCATTTCCTTGGGCATCGCTTTGGTTGCGGGGAGCACTCTGGTGCCCAGTCCCGCGGCGGGGATAACTGCTTTTGTAATTTTCATGTTAGTGTCCTTTCTCTGATGATTCAGATGTTACATTAGACCTGTGATAATAGTGGGCAGATAGAGGATGATCAGATAGGTGATCATCAGCGAGATCGCGAGGGGCGTGTTGACGCCGCCCTTGGTTTGCAGGACGGTTTCGGGATTCTCACCCTCGGCGGCGGACGCTTTGATCTGATTGATCTGCTTTTTGCAGTGCTTGAAGTACATGCGGTTGAAGCAGATGCCGAATACGATCATCATCGTGATCCGCACCAGCTCCACCAAAGTCGGCAGATACAGGATCATCTGCTGTGACGTTGACAGCCCTGCCATATACTTGCCGAGCTCCGAGACAGCCAAGCCCGATGACATGGAGTTATAGTATGTCGTCAAAAACTCACTGTAAAGCGAGCTGTATACGATCGAAAAATAGGCCTCAACCGCCATCAGCGCCAGCTGGATAAACGCGAAGAGCGCGCCGAGCTTGTACATCTTGCGGTACAGGAGATATCCGCCCGTGAACAGCGCCGCGGCAAAATTGAATTTGCTCTTGTTCATCGTCTTGATGTTGTGGAACACGCGGAGAAAGTAGGGGGGATTCTGCTTAACGTACTTCGCGGCTTCACCCGCCGTAACGCCGTCTCCTAAATCCTCGTCGGCAGGTACGCCCGCCAGCGGATCCATGAACGGCATATTGAAGGCGGTGTTGCCGTCCTGCTGATTCTGCTGTTGTCCGAACGGGACACCGAAGCCGACGCCCTGCGGAGGGGTCTGCTGCTGGTTCACAGCTTGTCCCGGGGAGAGGGGAGTGCCGCATTTGCCGCAGAAGAAATGACTGCTGTCATTTTGATGTCCGCAGGAGGGGCAGATCTTGACGTCCGCCTTCTTTGGGGCATTCTCCTCCTGATAATCATAGCCCTGTGCGTGCCGAGCCTCATGACAGCAATGACCGAGGCTCTCGTAGCACTCCCGATGATGCGGGGTTCCGCATTCGGGGCATACGACAACATCGTCATCCGCGTGAAAATACCTTTGACAGACAGGACACTTGTGTCCGATATAATCCATAAACGGCTCCTTTATCATAAATGAAGTGAAGCGAAAGAATCGCAAACTGTATATTTGTCATATTATTATACCAAACATTCTGCTATTCTGCAACTTTATTTTTTTAGAACAATATTTATGACTGCGCAAACAGATGAATTATGCAATATTCATCTTTACAATCCACTGTGTTTGTATTATAATTGTACCTGCTAATTTGATAAATGAGGGAATACTATGCTGCAATTTGAAGAACTGAAATTGAAGTTAGAGGGCATGAAGCCCGAGATAGATGATCTGGCGTCCGCGCTGGGACTCGGTCAGATGAGAAGTGAGATAGAGCAGCTCGAGAACCGTGCCGCAGAGCCGGGCTTCTGGGATGATATGGAGAATTCTCAGAAGATCCTCCAGCGCACCGCGAACCTCAAGGCAAAGGTCGAAAAGTTCGAGAAGCTCGAAGCGCGCTATGAGGACGCGATGGCGCTGATCGAGCTGGGGGATGAGGCAGAGGATGAGAGCCTGATCAAAGAAGCGCAGGAGGAGCTCGACGGCATTCGCGCGGATATCGACCGTCAACGGCTCGAGACCCTGCTCACAGGCGAATATGATAAAAACAACGCGATCCTGACCTTCCACGCGGGCTCAGGCGGTACCGAAGCGCAGGACTGGGCGGAGATGCTCTATCGCATGTACTCGCGCTGGGCGGCCGCTCACGGCTTCAACGTCAAGGAGATCGATTATCTCGACGGTGATGAAGCGGGACTCAAGAGCGCTGTACTGCTGATCGAGGGCGAGAACGCCTACGGATATCTGAAGGGTGAAGCGGGCGTGCATCGTCTGGTGCGCGTGTCGCCGTTTGACTCCGCAGGGCGCAGACACACGAGCTTTTCTTCCCTCGAGGTCATGCCCGAGATCAATGATGATATCAAGGTCGAGATCCCTCCCGAGGAGATCAAGATGGACGTCTACCGTGCGTCAGGCGCGGGCGGTCAGAAGGTCAACAAGACCTCGTCCGCTGTCCGCCTGACCCATATCCCGACAGGTATCGTGGTCGCCTCTCAGGTGGAGCGTTCGCAGTATCAGAACCGCGACGTCGCGATGAAGATGCTGATCTCCAAGCTCATGGAGATCAAGGAGCGCGAGCACCTCGAGAAGATCGAGGATATCAAGGGTGTGCAGAAGGAGATCACCTGGGGCTCCCAGATCCGCTCCTACGTCTTTATGCCGTACACCCTCGTCAAGGATCACCGCACCTCATTTGAGACCGGTAACGTCAACGCCGTCATGGACGGCGACCTCGACGGCTTCATCAACGCGTATCTCAAGGCGTTATCTCTCGGAGAATTGCAGGGATAATCATAAAGAACTACAGCCTCCCGGGCAAGGGAGGCTGTAACTGTTATTTGAGTATCTCAACCGGCACCGCGATCCATTCGCGTACAAAGTACGTCGGATAGGCGGATAATCCGATCATATTATTATGCGTGTTCACCGCGCTGACCTTGAAGGAAGCGTCGGTTTTGTGAGCGATGATCCGCGCACGAAGTTGGTGATAGCTGTCGGTCACGACGGCGACCTCGTTATTCAGGCTGTGATTCCTGATAATCTCAAAGGAAAACCGGATATTTTCCTCGGTATTCCTCGCCTGATCTTCTATGTAAATGCGATCGGGCTCTATCCCCTTGGCGGTCAGATTGTCGTACATGCACTGCCCTTCGCTCATCGGCTCGTCCGCGCCTTGTCCGCCCGTGACGACAGCCTTCGATGACGGATGCTGCGCCAGATACCGCTCCGCCGCGTCGATACGCTGCATCAAAAGCGTACTTGCGCCCCATGGCTTTACCTGTGCGCCCAACACGACCGCCGTTTCATCCCTTGAAGGCTTCACGTTCATCGCGTAGATCATAAAGCCCGATACGATGACCGCGTAAATGACAAAGGCGCTTGCTCCGATCTGTATGATTCTGAGCAGCACAGCGGTCACGGAGTGCGAGCATAGCATCACCTTGAGCTTTTCATAAATACCCGCAAAGCCGAATCGGAAGATGATCGCTATACAGATAACGGCGCCAAAGACACTGCCGATGTTGCGCACACCGAAAAAGAAGGGTGAAATAAACCAAAGCAGAAATAGGCTCGCGGCAGCGGTCAAAAGGATACGCAGCAGCATTTTTATCATGATTCCTGAGCCGCTCTGAGCGCATGCGCGAGCTGATCGGGACAGGAGGTACCTCTGCCCGCGCAGTCGATGCCCTCTAACCGCTCGATCGCTTCATCCACCTCCATGCCCTGCACCAGCTTGCCGATACCCTGCAAATTGCCGTTGCAGCCGCCTAAAAAGCGACAGCTCTTGATCACATCATCCTCGATCTCGAGCTCGATCATGCGCGAGCAAACGCCGCGGGGAACATAAGTATATTTCATCAGTAACACCTCAAATCAAATGATAATGAAAAAGGCTCGCCTGCGCGAACCTTTGGAGCGGATAACGGGGCTCGAACCCGCAACATCAACCTTGGGAAGGTTGCGCTCTACCATTGAACTACATCCGCAAATCCTACTGCTAGTATAATACGAAAGACGATCGAAGTCAAGCAATCGACAAAATATCTTTTATATTTCCAATAGCGATAGCAATTCAGCGAATTATGTGTTATACTAGGATTCAATCTCGTTTTAGGATGAAAGCTATGTCATATCAAATCAATCTCGGACAGTGGAGGAGCGTATTTGCCGTACCCTCGTCCGTTGTCGATCAGCATATCAAGATCGCCTCCGAAGCCCAGCTTAAGGTTCTGCTGTATCTGCTGCGCCGATCGGATGAAGAAAACAGCGCCGAGCAAATCGGCGACGCATTACGGCTGTCGGCGCAGGAAGTACAAAACGCCGTGGATTTCTGGATCGAGCGCGATCTGCTTGTCAAGCAAAATGAAACGCTCTCTCCCGCAAGCGCGCCCCAACCTGCGACTGTCGATGCGCCCACGCCTGTACAAACGGAGGAGAGCCCGAAAAAGCCGCGTACAGTCATATCGCGCGCACAGCGTCCCGATCCGATGTTTGTGTCCAAGCTGCTGCAGGAGAACAAGATCCTCGCAGATTTGATGGATGAGGTGCAAAGGGTCTTGAACAAGCCGTTATCTCCGGGAGATACCGCAACTATCGTGATGCTGTACGATTCCTTCGGACTGCCGTGCGAAGTGATCTTGATGCTTCTGACCTATCTTGATGAGATCGGAAGCGCCAATATGCGCGCCATCGAGCGCTACGGTATTCAGTGGGCGGATCAAGGCATCAAAACCGTTGAAGATGCCGAAAGAGAGACGACCCGCATGAAAGATTCGCGCGAGGCATGGGGGAGCGTATCGAAGCTGCTCGGCATCCGTAATGTCGGCAATCCCACCAAAGCACAGATGGAGAACGCCGATCGCTGGGTCAACACCTGGCAGTTCAGCGACGAGATGATCACCGAAGCGTACGAGCGCTGTGTCAACACCAAGGGCGCCTACAATATCAGCTATATCAACGCGATCCTCAAGCGCTGGTACGAGAAAGGGATCAAATCGCTTGACACGCTCCGACAGGAGGAGAGCGCAGGCAGGAAGAAGCCCAAGTCAAAAGCCAAAAGCGGCAAGGGTTCCGTTTTCTCGGTCGAGGGCGCTTCCTTTAATGTGAAGAAATTCGAAGACAATTCTTTATTCGACGATTAATTCTATTGTACAATAACGAGGGAATGCCATGCCTTATTCACAGGAAATCTATCATATCGCGAAGGAACGCTTATCCGAACGTCGTCAGCAGGCACAGAGGATGGCGGACTTCAACCGCGAACAGCTCTATCACAAGATTCCGCGTCTGAGCGAGATCAACAGTGAGCTGCTTAGCATCGGCGCGGCGATCGCAAAAGCCGTGGTCACCAACAAATCGGGTGAGAATGAAAAGCTAAGAGAGCTCAGCGAAAAAAGTCTGCGATTACAGGATGAGCAGGATAAGCTGCTCCAAACGCATCATATCCAAAAAGAGGTCATAGAGCCGCATTATTACTGCGCCAAATGTAGCGATACGGGCTATATCGAACAGGATAACCGCACCGTTGTGTGCGAGTGCCTGCAAAAGCTGATGGCGGACGTCGCGAGCGAACAGCTCAGCGCCGATCTGCCGCTGAGCGAGTGTACCTTCCACAATTTCAACACCGAATATTACAGCAAGGAGCCCGACGCGCTTGGGAAGATTCCCTATAACAGGATGACCAATATCTATCAGTATTGCGTCAAATATGCCGATACCTTCACCACGCACAGCAAGAGTATTCTGATGAAGGGCGGCACCGGACTGGGCAAAACCCATCTGAGCCTTGCGATCGCGAATGAGGTCATCAAAAAGGGCGTGTCCGTCATCTATACCTCCGCTCCGCAGATCCTCTCCAAGCTCGAGCGCGAGCATTTCAGCTATCGCTACAACGAGCAGGAGGATACCTTTAACTCTCTGCTCAAATGCGATCTGCTGATCTTGGATGATCTGGGCACGGAATTTGTGTCGGATTTCACGCGCTCCTGCGTCTATAATCTGTTCAACTCACGGATTCTTGCCAATAAGCCGATGATCATCAGCACCAATCTGCAATTAGAGGAGCTGATCACGATCTACTCTCAGCGCTTTGTATCGCGCCTGATCGGGGCATGCGACAGGCTCGATTTCATCGGCGAGGATATCCGCACCGCTATGAAATAGTTAATTTGAAAATCAAGAATAAAATATGTAAAAACCACTTGACATATCCGAATTTTTGATTATAATAGTAAAAGTGCAATGCGGAATTGTGTAAGGGTAGCACAGCAGACTCTGACTCTGTATGTCTGGGTTCGAATCCTAGTTCCGCAGCCATTGGCCCCGATATTTTTCGGGGCCGTTTTATCGAGGTGTGGCGCAGTTTGGTAGCGCGCTTCGTTCGGGACGAAGAGGTCGCAGGTTCAAATCCTGTCACCTCGACCAAATAAAATGGACCGCTATTGCGGTCTTTTTTATTTGGTCGAGATAGGAATGTGACAGGATTTGAAAGGGCGTTAAGAAAACAGTCCGGCGGACTGTTTTTAGCCCGTGGAGCTAGGTAAAGGTAAGACAGAAGCAGCGTGCGTCATGCGATATGTCGGCTATCTCCTTATGTAACGTCGTCACCTCGACCACTATCTTGGCTTAGAAATGGCTTGAATAAGCTGTTTCTGAGCCTTTCTCTTTTGCGATGAATCAATTTGTCATTTTTTTGTCAACTAACTAAAGTCAGAAATATCGAGAGCGTTTCATGGCGCTCTTTTTTTGTTACAACATTGAAATTTTATCATTTTCAATGAGAATTATAGATCCCTTTTGATATGTTACAATGGTTGACGAATTTGAATTTAGAGGGATAGTATGACGAATTTAGATGAAATCAAAGCGCAGTTTTCAACGCTTAACGATATGCAGCAAAAGGCGATCTTCCAAACGGAGGGTCCGGTGCTGATCTTAGCAGGCGCGGGCTCAGGCAAGACAACCGTGCTGGTCAACCGTATCGCGTATATCATCAAGGCGGGGCTTGCCGAGCCGTGGCAGATCCTCGCCATCACCTTCACCAATAAGGCAGCAGGTGAGCTCAAGGAGAGGATCGATGCAGTCGGCGGCGAGGGCGCCGAGGAAGTATGGGCGGCAACCTTCCACTCCACCTGCGCGCGTATTCTCAGGCGCTGGGGCGACCGTCTCGGCTTTACCAGCCACTTCACGATTTATGATACCGATGATTCGCGCCGCTTGATGAAAGAGATCTTAAAGCAGTTGAACATTGATGAAAAGTTCCTTTCTCACAAAACCGTGCTCAACGAGATCTCGAAATATAAGGATAAGATGAAGGAGCCGAAGGACGTCAAGACCGACGCTTCCTATGACAGCCGCCTGAAGTATATCGCGCAGGCGTATGAGCTGTATCAGCAGCGCTTGCTGACCTCCGACGCGATGGACTTTGACGATCTGATCTGCAACACCATCAAGCTGTTCGATCAGAATCAGGATGTGCTCGAATACTATCAGCGCCGCTTCAAATATATCATGGTGGACGAGTATCAGGATACCAACAAGAGCCAGTACCGCCTGATCAGCCAGCTCTCCCGCGCGAGAAACAACCTTTGCGTCGTCGGTGATGACGACCAGAGTATTTACCGCTTCCGCGGCGCGACGATTGAGAATATTCTCAGCTTTGAGAACGAGTTCAAGGGCGCTGTCGTCATCCGACTCGAACAGAACTACCGTAGTACAGGCACCATCCTCGACGCGGCGAATAATGTGATCAAGAACAATATCGAGCGCAAGGGCAAGACCCTGTGGACGCAGAATCCCAAGGGTGAGCGCATCATCATCCATACCGCGCCGAACGAGAGGGAAGAGGCGATGTTTATCGCGCGCACCATCCTCGACGGCGTATCAGGGGGTCGCAGCTTCTCCGACTATGCGGTACTTTATCGCATGAACGCCCAAAGTAACGCGGTCGAGCAGGCTTTGTCGCGCTCGGGTATTCCGCACCGCGTGATCGGCGGTCACCGCTTCTATGACCGCGAGGAAATCAAGGATATGACGTCCTACTTGCAGGTCATCAATAATCCGCATGACGATATCCGCCTGCGCCGTATCATCAATAAGCCCAAGCGTGCTATCGGGGATGCGACCATGACGAAGGTCGCCGAGATCGGCGCGGGCATCGGAGAGAGCGTGTATTCCGTTATCCGACACGCATCCGATTATCCCACCTTATCCCGTGCCGCGGTGAAGCTCGAGAACTTCGCTAAGCTCATCGACGGCTTGATCGAGGCGGCGGAATCGGGTGATTATTCTATTGCAGAATTATACAACCTGATTCTGGAGCATACCGATTATAAGAATTACCTGATTGCGGAGAAGGATGACTACGAACAGCGCATCGAGAACATCGACGAGCTGTCCTCGAATATCATCAAATTCCAGGAGGATTACGGGGACGAAGCCACCTTGGGCGCTTTCCTCGAGGAGATCTCCTTGATGACGGATATTGATAACTATGACGCAGAAACCGACAGCGTTGTGATGATGACCCTCCATTCCGCAAAGGGTCTGGAGTTCCCCGTCGTGTTCATCCCCGGCATGGAGGACGGCGTTTTCCCGTCGATGGCTACCATCATGGAAGCGGGGGAGCTCAATGAAGAACGCCGCTTAGCCTATGTCGGCATCACCCGCGCCAAGGAGAAGCTCTATCTGATCAAAACGCGTGAGCGTATGCTGTTCGGCTCAACGACCCATAATCGAGAATCACGCTTTGTCACCGAGATCCCGGGCGAGCTGGTGGAGAGAACAGGCAATGAGAATGTTTACGCGAACCACAAATTCGAGTATCAGCCGCAGCAGAAGTTCGATCCCTTCGCAAAGAAAAAGCCCGTCACTAAGCCCTCCTCGAACAAATACAGCGTCGGCAACACCGTTTTTCACAAGGTGTTTGGCACGGGTATGGTGCTCACCGCTACGCCGATGGGCAACGACACCATGCTGGAGATCGCCTTCGACAAGGTCGGCACTAAAACGCTGATGGCAAACTTTGCCAAGATGGAAATTATCAAATAAATCTCAACATTGGTTGATAAATCGGGGCTGTCGCACTAAAAATTGTGATAGCCCCTTAGAGTGCTCAATGACTTTTAATATTCACAAAACAAGAAAACCTCCGTATTATGTAATGATGTAATCCATCAAATACATTTTTGGAGGTTTTACTTATGCCTGATAATGTAAATGAAACGGTAGAAAACCGTCATCATGGCGAGCCCGTCTGCATTGACGCGAGACGTGTGTATGATAGCTGCGGCGATAAAGATTGTCTGTCCGATCTTCCTGTTTACCTCAGTGACGCGTCCCAGACATTGATCGACAATGCCGTCAATGTCCGTATCCGCAACGCGGATGTGCTGAACGTGATGCTGGATATCGAGCCGGTGCCCTTTAACCGCGGCTTTTATTCCATCGACATCACCTTCTTCTTCTCGGTCACGCTCGACGTCTTTTCCTCTCCCAACACCGCCCCGCAACAGGTAGAGGGCTTGTGTATCTCGGACAAAAAGGTGATCCTGTACGGCTCGGAGGGCAACGTCCGCGTATTCTCCTCGGATATGACGGCGGATGATTATGACACGCAGAATATGCCTGTCCGCAGTCTGCCGACCGCGAATGTGCAGGTGGCAAAGCCGATCGCTCTGGCTGTTACTGTCAAAGACAAAAAGCCTTGTCACAAGGTGTGTCACAAGATCCCGAATTTCGTGCTTCAGCAAATCGGCGGCAATATCAGCGAGAGGGGAGAGCGCGTTGTGCTCGCGACGCTCGGCGTTTTCTCCATCGTACAGCTCCTGCGCAATGTGCAAATGCTGATCCCGTCCTACGATTTCTGCATCCCCGAAAAGCGCTGTGAAAGCTCGACCGACAGCCCCTGCGAGATGTTCTCGCGTCTTGACTTCCCGACAGATGAATTCTTCCCGCCGAATGTCGGCGACAACAATTCCGATAACGGCGGCTGCGGCTGCGGATGTAACGACTAGTCATCTATACAAGAGAACCCTCTTGCCGAACAGCAAGAGGGTCTTTCTATGTGCGCAGATTCTTTTTGTGTTGGTTATAATCCCAGTCGATCAGCTCTTCGCCCTTGACGATATACGCCTTGTCCGCCAAGAGCGCCAGCGGTTCATCGGAATAGCTGTCGGAGTAAAAGGCTTCGATATGGTCGTCGGGGTAGATCTCACGAAACCGCTTGACCTTTTCGGCGTGATAGCAGTTGAGCCCGTCGTATTTGCCTGTATGGATATCGACCTTCGACGCGATCACGGTAAAGTGCAGTTCCTTTTCGAGCGGCTTGAGCAAAAATTCGGGTGAAGCGGAGATGATCACATCATCATCGCGGTGGATCTTTTTGTAAAACGCCTTGATCCCGCTGCGCTTCTCCCGCCAGAATCGCTTGACGTCCTCTTCACCGTCGATCGCGTTGAGAAAGCGATACATTTTCTCCTTGAACTCGGTCTTGGTGCCTATATGAAAGACGTAGTATCGCATGGTAGCATACCCGATCAGCGGCAGATACAGGAGCGTTTTCGGGTGATGCCGAAAGCACCAGAAGAAGAAATGGCGCGTTGAATCGCCGTTATAGATCGTTTCATCAAAATCATATACATTCATAATCCGCATAGCCTCTACTGTGAGATTTGTTATAAAACGGCTTTATTATAGCGTAAATCGGCGAAAAATACAACCGTAACCGCGGGAAAATTCATATATTGTTAATGTATCGCCCGGTAAAATATGATAGAATAATGAAAATAATATGGGGGAAAAGGACTTGTTCGGTTATATCAAGGTTGATCAGGCGAATCTGCTCGGCAAAGAATTTGAAGCCTACAAGGGCATATATTGCACGCTGTGCCGACAGCTCGGCAAGGATTATTCCATCTTCGCGCGGCTGATCCTCAGCTATGACTGCACCTTTTACGCGATGATGGCGCTGGATCTCAGCGAAGAACCGCCGTGCTATCAAGAGGGCAGATGCCGATTCAATCCTTTCAAGAAGTGTCATTACGCCGACACACAGACCTTGGCATTCTCCTTGGCGGCGGCATTATCCGTCATTTCCGCCTATTATAAGCTCAGGGATAACCTGCTGGACTCGCCGTGGTACAAGCGGATCTTATACCGATTGGTGCAGCCGTTCTTTGCAGGCTGGCGTAAAAAAGCGGCAAAGAAATATCCCGCAATCGACGAGAGCGTATCAAAAATGATGGAGCGGCAGATCACCGCAGAGCAGGACGAAAAATGCGTCCTCGATCAGGCGGCTGATCCGACCGCGACGATGCTCAGCGAGATGTGCGGACTGTTAGCGGAGCAGATCCCGCTGCGTACGCCGCTTAAACAGGAACAGACAAAACGCATCCTGCAATCGATGGGCTACGCGATGGGGCGCTGGATCTATCTGATCGACGCCTGCGACGACTACGAAAAGGATCAAAAGCACCATAATTGCAACCCCTTTTTATTGGATAACAGAGAAGATCTGTCCGCATATATGCAGGCAAATCTCAATCACGCGCTCTCAGACGCGCTGTTATCCTACGGTTTACTCGACAAAGGCAGGTATGACAGTATCATCCAAAATGTGCTGTGCGTATCCTGTGTGAATATTCAAAAGAAGATCATCAGCAAATATTCCGATACCAAAGAAACGGAGGATTAAATGAAAAATCCTTATGAAGTGCTCGGCGTATCCGAGACCGCTACCGATGAAGAGATCAAGACCGCTTATCGTAATCTGGCGAAAAAATATCATCCCGATAACTATAACGACAGTCCGCTGGCGGACGTTGCGGAAGAGAAGATGAAGGAAGTCAACGAGGCGTATGACCGCATCTGCGATATGCGCCGCAACGGCTCCCACAGCTCCTACAAAACAGGCTCCTACGGCACGGGCAACTCCTACTCGAGGACGTCCTATCCCGATGTGCGCCAATATATCATGAACGGCAGGCTCGACGACGCGATGGAGCTGCTCAACGGTATTCCCGACACGAACCGTGACGCGGAATGGTATTTCCTCATGGGCATGATCTTCTCACGCAAGGGCTGGAACGATCAGGCGTACAGCTATTTTCAGCGTGCGTATCAGCTGGATCCCTCCAACCCTGAATTCAGCGCTGCGTTCAACAATATGAACGCCCGCCGCGCCTACAACAACCCCGGTTACAATACCGCGGGCAACGGGATGGGCTGCTCGGGATGCGACATCTGCACCGGTATGCTGTGTGCCAACTGTCTGTGTAACTGCTGTTCTCGCGGGTGCTGATGATGAAAACCTCTATGAAAGTATCTTTGGGCGGCGTAGTAGCCGCCCTCAGCCTTGTACTGATGTTTTTGACGTCGGTGATCCCCTTCGGCACCTACGCGTTCCCGACCTTTGCCGGCATATTACTGGTGTTATTGGTGATCAATCTCGGGTACAAATGGGCGATCGCCGTCTATTTCATCACGGCGGTCCTCTCCTTTTTACTGCTGTCCGATAAAGAAGCGGCTTTATACTATACCGCTTTTCTGGGGTTTTATCCGATCCTCAAAAGTGTGATCGAGCGGATTCCGTCAAAAATCTTGCAGTATATCGTCAAATTCGCTGTTTTCAACGTCTGCATCATCTCAGCGTTCTTCATCGGCATGACGCTGTTGTCCATCCCGAAAGAGAGCTTCACGCTCTTCGGCGTGTATCTGCCGTGGGTATTTTTGATCATCGGCAATGTGTTTTTCCTTTTATACGACCTATGTATTACAAGACTTGTAACACTTTATCTGTTCAAGTGGCATAAAAAGCTGAATAAAAATACAAAGCTGTAACCGACATTGCAATAACAGTCGAAAAATAGTATCATATAAATAACGAAACTTAGGCGGTGAGAGTATGAAAAGAAGAATCGATTTGATCACAGCGATCCTGCTGGTGATCGCCGTATTGATATCGCTATTTGTCGGCGCATACCCTACGGCTTCCGCCGCCGAATCGGAATATGCCGATATCGGCGCGGCATATGATGAACTCGCCGAAACAGGCTATCCGCATCGCGCGATCTCCTTAGAGGGTATTCCCGACGACTTCAACAGCGATATCAAAGCGGGCGTGCGGCATATTTATCTGAGCAAAAGCACCGCTTATCTCAAAATCAACGAGCGTTTTCTGCTGAATGTCACCGACGCATATTCTCATACCGTCAACGCGCGTGTGGAGTTCACCTCGAACGCGACCTCCGTCGCTGAGGTCAATGACAGCGGCTATGTCACCGCCAAGAGGAACGGTACCGCCAAGATCAGCGTATATGACAGCGTATCGGGCGAGAGCCTTACCTGCACCGTCCATGTCGGTGAGGAACACGCTCCCACCGTCGCGCCGACCGTCGCTCCGACGGACGAGCCTACCGATCCGCCCGCACCGACACAAAAACCCACTCAACCGCCGACACAGCCTCCTACACAGGCGCCCACTACGGCTCCCACGCCTACCACACCTCCCGAAACCCTCTCGTTGAGCGCAAGCTCCGCTACCGTCTATACCGGCAACTACTATCATCTGAAAGCGACTTCGAACGCTGCCGTCAGCTTCAAGAGCTCCGACACTTCCGTCGCAACCGTCAACAGCAGCGGTATCATCACCGCCGTCAAAGCGGGTACCGTCACCATCACGGCAAGCACCTCCACCAAATCCGCTACCTGTCGGATTACGGTCAAGAGCGGCTCCTCGGTCAACCTGTCGCAAAAGTCCTGTTCTGTCGACCGATTCATGACCATCATGCTCAAAAGCACTACCTCGGGCGTTACATGGTCGAGCTCCGACACCTCGGTCGCTACCGTTTACAACGAGGGAATGTACGGCTTGATCTACGGCAAAAAAGCCGGTACAGCCGTTCTAACCGTCAGTACTTCATCCGGCGCCGCCACCTGTCTGGTGACCGTTGAACCCTCTTATCCCGTACAGTTTGCCTATTCTTCGCCGAACTGTGCCGCAAAGAACCAGACCGTGACCCTGATCTGCGTGACCGATACCATGCGTACCGGCGTGCGCTTTGCGGTCGATATGGGATCGTCCACCAGATATGTTGATGCGACATCTAAGGTTCAAGAGGGCGACACCTACGTCTGGAAGGGTACCACATCCTTCTCATCGGCCGGTACATACGACGTCAAGGCGTATTCTCAGTTCAACGGCGGAACAGCATGGTATTCCTGCAAGGACGGTGAAACAACCGCCTATGTCACCAATTCCAACGACATGACGACGACCGTCAAGGCTGAACGGCGCGCTTCCGATCAGCTGATCGATCTGATCGCGACCTTTGAGGGCTTCTCATCCTCCGTTTACATTGATCCGATCACTCATGATGATCCGACCCTCGGCTATGGCGTTCTGGTCTTTCCCGGCGAAAAATTCTATAATAACCTGACCAGAACACAGGCATACGCGTATCTGGTGCAAAATGTCAATAATGCAGGCTATACCTCCGACGTCAACTACTTTTTGAAGGACAAGGATATTGAATTCAATCAACAGCAATTTGACGCGTTAGTGTGCTTTGCTTATAACAACGGCACGGGGCCGTTCTTCAACGATGATGAGTTGATCGACGCTTTAATGGATTGTAAGCATAACGGCTCACGCGATTTCAATTATATCAACAAGCAATATTTTATCGATAAATTCTGCCAGTATCATCACGCGGGCGGCGATTGCGTCTACGGGCTCTTGTACCGCCGCGTCGATGAGACCGAGATGTTCTTCTACGGTGATTATGAGGCGAATTACGGCAACTACAAATATCCGATCAAATTCGAATGCGCCTACGATCCTTCCTTCCATACATAAAATGATACAAGCCCTCATAAGATGGATTGGGTGATTTTATGAAGGGCTTAGTATTAACATTCAGAAACAACAAACAAAAGGTGATCCATCTTCCCGACATCAAGCAGCACGGATATGACCTAAAGCACTTAGTCTCGCGCTTCGGCATTCAGTCGGCGTTTGCCGCGGCATTTGTGATCGGGTTGGTCGTTGGCGCCGCGACCGGACGAGGATTCAGCCGCGAAACCTTCGAAAAGCTGGATCTGCTGTTCATTACTAACATTGACGCGCGCTTGGATATGAGCGTGTTCGACATCTTCATATCCTGCTTTGTATCGTATTTTTTGTTCATCTTCTGCGTCTTTTTATCGGCACTGTCGGTATGGGGCTTTATGACCGTGCCGCTGCTCAGCGCTCTCAAGGGTTTTACCGTCGGACTATCCTCGGCGTTCATCTTCTCACAGTATCAGCTGGCGGGGATCGGCTTCTATATCCTGGTCGTATTGCCCGGCACGGTGCTCTTCCTGTTCACACTGATCCGTTACGCGACACATGGGTTCAGGATGTCACTGCGATATCTGCGCCTATCGATGTTCAACCACGATACGGAAGCTGTGCTGAGAAAGCACTTGAAAATCTTCTTGAAGCATACGATGTTTGCGCTCTTGTCCATCGGCGTATGCGCTGTTGCGGATATGATCCTGTGGATCCTGTTCGCGAACAGATTTCAATTTTGAAGAGGAAGCTATGACAAACGAAAGAAAAAGGATGCGATTCGAGGTATTGCTCGAACGATACTTCTCGAATTTTCATCGCATCGTCTTGACAAATCTGCTCTTTGCGATCCCGTCCGCCGTGGTTTTCGGCGCGTTATACGCACTGAACAACGCGTTATTTCACGGCGCGATCAGTCTGCCGCTCATGCTGACGTCGATTATCCTGCTGTTTCCGTTTTACTCGGGCGTCGTGCTGGTGAGCCGCAATATCGCGCGAGGAGACGGAAAGATAGCGGTTGTGAAAACCTTTTTGACCGCGATCAAGGACAACTTTCTGCACTTCCTCGTGCATGGTATCGTCATCTATATCATCGTCACGTTCAGCGTTTTAGCGGTGTCTGTCTATGTCGGATTCCTGTCGGCGGGATGGTTCTTCTATGTACTGCTGTTTTTCAGTATCATCATCGCGCTTTTGTTTCTGTATACGATCTTCTACATTCCCGTAATGAGCGTGACATACGATCTGCCCCTGCGATACATTTACAAAAACAGCCTGTTGATGTCGTTCGGCGAGTTCAAGAACAATATCTTCGCCACCATTGCGGTCGGCGTTGTATTCGGCATCTGCTTTACGGCGGTAGCATTCATCCGCTCGGCGACTCTACTTGCGATCATGGTCTCTCTGCTGTGGGCATTACTGATCCCCGCGACCGTCACCTTCATGATCATCTTCTTTATTTACGACGGCATGACCAACATTATGCGCAACAAAGAGGATATCAGCGGTGAATTGTCCGAGAAGATTGAAAAGGGACTTAAGGAGCAGGCAGAGAAAGAAGCAGCTCAAGCGACTCAGCCTGTGCAGGACGACTTTTCCGATATCGATATCAGCACGTTGAAGGATACCGACGACTACATCTTCCACAACGGCAAGATGGTCAAGCAGAGCACCCTCCTCAAAATGATCCGTGAGCAACAGGAGAAGGCAGGGGAGAGCAAAAAGGAGTCAACCGATTCTGCTGAATAAGCCTATAGAAAGAACAAAGCCAAGTTCGAGATGAACTTGGCTTTTATGTTTGTGTTTATTTGTTAGGGTAGCTCTCGTGTCTGCCCCTATCACATAGTCAATATGATTATTTCAGATAACCGTTCATATCCTCGGCGATCTTGTCGGTGATCGCCTTCGCTTCATCAGCGGTAGCGCCGATCGCGGTGATATAGATCTTGATCTTCGGCTCGGTACCCGAGGGTCTGACGATCGCGCAGTGACCGCCCTCGGTGGTGTAGGAGAGCACGTTGGACTTGGGCAGATCGATCTTTTCAGTAGCGCCCGTCACGAGGTCGGTAGCGACATGGGTATCGTAATCGGCAATCGATACGACCTTGTAGCCTGCGATCGTTTTGGGCGCGTTCTCGCGAAGGCTGTCCATAATACTCGCCATCTTCTGCATACCCTCGGCGCCTTCAAAGTAGAAGTTCAGCGTGGTATTCAGATAGTAACCGTATTCATTATAGATACCGTCGATGATATCGACCAGCGACTTGCCCTGCTTCTTATAATATGCCGCCATCTCGCAGATCAGCATGGACGCGACGACAGCGTCCTTATCTCTGACGTAAGTGCCCGCAAGATAGCCGCAGCTCTCCTCAAAGCCGAATACAAAGCGATCCTCTTCATTCTTCTGCTCGAGACCTAAGATGATCTCGCCGATGTACTTGAAGCCAGTCAGGCAGTTTCTCAGCTCGCAGTCATACTTCTTGCAGATCGCTTCGATAATCTTAGTGGTGACGATCGTCTTGACGACAACGGGATTCTCGGGGAGATTGCCCAGCGCCTTGCGGCTTTTGAGGATATACTCGGTGAGCATCGCGCCGATCTCATTACCGGTATACAGACGATAGGTGCCGTCGGCACGCTTTGCCGCAATGCTGACGCGGTCGGAGTCGGGGTCGGTCGCCAACAGCAGATCGGCGTCATTCGCCTTGCAGTATTCGAGACCCTTTTCGAGCGCTTCTTCCAGCTCGGGGTTGGGGAAGGGGCAGGTGGTAAAGTTGCCGTCGGGCATTTCCTGCTCCTTGACGATCACGACATTCTCCATGCCTATATCGGACAGAACGCGTCTGAC
>OCVV012889729.1_pt1 | contig 25082 bp, 18 predicted proteins | sample 1539721 | NCBI WGS metagenome assembly OCVV01 (sample SAMN02144230, study PRJEB22623) | gut metagenome | biome: sheep rumen | host: Ovis aries | place: New Zealand
CCCGAGGGGGGAAGGCTCTGTCGGAGCCCCGGCAAGCTGCCCGTCCCATCCCTCGTCCCCTATTACCTATTGCCTGTTGCCTATTGCCTGACCGGCAAATCCCGATTTGCCGAACGCAAAGCCTTTGCCCCTTTGGGGAGAAGGTGCCGAGCAAAGCGAGGCGGATGAGGGGGACGTTCCGATAAGCTGACGGTTGGAATGACAAATCGGTCATCGATACGCCCCCTCATCCGTCATCCGGCTTCCGTGAGACGCCGGATGCCACCTTCCCCCCAAGGGGGGAAGGCTCTGTCGGAGCCCCGTTTCCTATTGCCTAATGCCTGCTGCCTATTGCCTAATTCCCCTATTGCCTGACCGGCAAATCCCGATTTCTTGTCGTCTATCGCTTCAAGCGCTTCCGAACCACCCACACCTTGCGTGGGGGGTTCGTATGACAAAAAACCCGGTTCTTACGAAACCGGGTTTTCTGAGCCGTGCGGAGGGATAAAACGGGGACCCCATCGAAGCGTGCTTCGATGGGGAGAAGGAGGAAGGAGCCTGCGGATATGCAGTTTTCGCGGCTCTTACGGAAACCGCGGAAACGGAATGGAGCAGGCTTCTTCCGACGTGGTGCCGCTGGCGGGACTCGGACCCGCACGCTTTTTGGGGCGAGGGATTTTAAGTCCCTTGTGTCTACCGATTCCACCACAGCGGCGTGTTTACAGTTGTGTATTTTACCATGTTCCCCATCAATCGTCAAGTGGAAATCTGCACGGGTTTTCCAGCAAAATCTGAACGGGTGTTCCATTGATCGGAACGGGTTTTCCGGGGAACGCAGATCCGAAGGCGGGCGGTTCGGGGCTCCTTCTGCGGCGCGAAAAGCGGATTCCTCTCTAATTCGTAAAATTTTTATCGTTTATCGTTAAATTTTACTTGACTTTCGTAAAAGTCTATGCTATGATACAGTCGTTCCGGGGGACCGAAGAAAAAAGCATCCTGTTCGGAACGATCCCAAGTTCAAATTGACGAAATGATCTGGAGGTAACAAGATGGAACAAACAGCAGCATCCGAACAGGCACGCGGCGTGTCTAAGATTGCGAATTTTTGGAACGTCGTTGTAAGAATCTGGCGCGGTTTTTCGATTGCAGGGCTTATCGTCAGCGCTGTCTTCACGGTTTTGGTGCTGATTTTCGGAGAGGCTATGTTGGTTTCCGGCTCGGAGCGCTTCGTCTCCTTCGGCAGTCTGAAGCTGGAGCTGACCGAAGCGGCAACGCCGGATTTCACCGCCCTTCGCCCGACCATTTTCTATGAGCTGGCAGCGAACGCCATTACCTGCGGCATTTTCTGGTTCATGGCAAACGCCGTGCTCCGCTTCCTGGCGGACGCCCGAAACGGCCGGCCTTTTACCGAAAACGCGCCGAAAGCCCTGGAGCGTTTGGGCCTTGGCGTCATCGTCTACACGATCAGCGACGCGATCCTGACCGCGGTCCACAATCTGATCCTCAAAAACGCATACAGTCTGAGCAATCTATTCCGGCCTGATACGGTCAAAGAAATCAGCGTGAATACCCACTTCTCGCTCTATCCGCTGCTCCTGGTCGGTCTGGCGCTGTATTTTCTCTCCCGCGTCTTCCGCTACGGCATCCGTCTGCAGCAGGAATCCGACGAAACGCTCTGAGGAAACCGATTTGGGTAAGATTATTCTGCGGCTCGACCGGGTCATGGCGGACCGGAAAATGAGCCTGAACGAGCTGTCGGCCATCGTGGGCGTATCCAACGTCAACCTGTCCAAGATGAAGACCGGCAAGATCAGCGCCATCCGCTTTTCGACGTTGGTCGCCATCTGCGAGGCCCTGCACTGCCAGCCGGGAGATCTTTTGGAGTACGACCCGGAGGATTGAAACACGGGAAAAGCGCCCGAACCGTACCCGAACGGCAATCAAGCCGGTCGGGTACGGTCCGTTTTACGATCTGTATTGATTTGGAGCCTGCCGGGGCAGCGTGAGCGGGGAATCAGGAAATGCTGCCCAGCTTTTCTGTGATATAGCCGTTGACCTGGGCGGGCATCAGCCCGAGGGGGCCGGCGAACTCGTCAAAGAGCAGGCGCTGCGCCTCGCGCAGATAGGTCTCGTCCGAAACGTGGAGGCTCTTGCCCAGCTTGGCCCGCACGACCTTATGCTCCTGGAGAGTCTTGATCAGGACGATCAGATCCCGGCAACGGTTGGAGCGCAGAAGGGCGTCAAAGCTGAGCTTGCGCTGCTGGCTGTCGTCCTCCCAGGCCGTTTCGACAGAGGGCATTTCCTCAATCAGGGCGTCCACCTCCTGCCGGGTGAGGACCGGGCGCATCTTGGAGACCAGGGCCTCGTTATCCACCGGGACGTAGATCAGGGAGCTGTTCTGATAGACCGGCTTGAGCACGTAATAGCGTTCTCGCGTCCTGCCAAAGCGCATGGTAGCGATTTCCTGAATCGTACATACTCCGCTGCCACCGTAATGGATTTTTTCGTTGACGCTGAACATGGTGCTCTCCTTTCCTGTCTACGAATGTGACTACTCCACTTATACGCATCTATTATACCACAAGGATTTCAAAAAGAAAAGACCAAAATAAAAAATAATTTCAAAAAAGTCTTGTACTTCCACGGGAAATCCTGTAGAATAATTCCGAACCTTTCGGAAAGGAACGATGTAACATGCAGTGGCTGGAGCTGACCGTGGATTCCGACTCTCGCGGGATCGATCTTCTGGAAGCCGAGCTGACGCTGAACGGCTTTGACAGCTTCGTGATCGACGACGAAGCTGAATTTCATACGTTTTTGGAGACCAACCGTGACTATTGGGACATCGTGGACGAGAGTCTGGAGCAAAGTCTGAACGGCGTCTCCCGCATCCGGCTGTACCTGGCCGACGACGCCCGGGCGATGGAGGAGGTCGAGCGCCTCCGCGCCATGCTCGCCGCCCTGCCCAAGACCTACCCTGAGGCGGAGCTCGGCAGCTTGAAGCTCTCCCTGGCAAACGTGCGCGATGAGGACTGGGAGAACAACTGGAAGCAGTATTACCAGCCGATCCCCATCGGGGAGAAGCTGATCGTGGTGCCGAAGTGGATGAAGCCCGAAACCGCCGGGCGCATCCCCGTCCTGCTCGATCCGGGCATGATCTTCGGCACCGGGGCGCACGCCTCGACGCAGATGTGCATGCTCCGGCTGGAGGAGCACATCCGCGGCGGCGAGACGGTGCTTGACCTTGGAAGCGGAAGCGGAATCCTTTCCATCACGGCTCTGCTGCTCGGCGCGGCCCACGCCACCGGCGTGGACGTCGATCCCAAGGCGGAGGACATTGCCCGTGAAAACGCCGCGATCAACGCCCTCGGCGCAGACCGTTTTACCGCCGTGACCGGAAACGTCATCACCGGGCAGGACGCGCTGGCGGATCTGTTTGCCAAGACGTACGACGTGATCTGTATGAACATCTTTGCCGACGTGATCATTCCGATGGCTGCCGTTTTGCCGCGCTTCATGCGCGCAGACACCGTCGTCATCTGCTCGGGCGTGCTTGAAAACCGATATGCGGAGGTCCGCGCCGCCATCGAGGCAGCCGGACTGCGGATTGAGACTCTGCAGACCATGAACGACTGGTGCTGCTTCACGGCAGTGAAGGGGGACTGAGCCTTGCGATCCATCTCCTATCGGGCCAGGCAGCGCCTCGGAACCGGCTTGAAGGTCCTTCTGATCTTAGCCGCAGTCGTTCTGCTGCTGGTGCTGATCGCAATCGTCTATCTGGGCCGCTACGTGGTCTATACGCCGGACGGAGCCTATCTGGACTTCGGGCGGAACACCGCCCTGCCCGCTGCGACCGGCGGCGCCGGTCACGCGGCCCCCGCTCCGCCGGAATCCGTTGAGATCGAATACGCCGACCCCAACGTCAGCCAGCAGACCGCCGAACGCATCGACGGATATTACATCGATCTGAGCATGCTTTCGGACCCGGATGCGGTCTTGCAGGCCATTCAGGAACTGGACGGCCCCTGCACGGTCATGATCGACCTCAAGGCCGGAAACGGCAGCTATTATTACTCCACGCAGATCGACGGCGCGCCCCTGGCGGACGTGGACGTGGCAAAGGTGGACAAGATCCTCTCCACGCTCAAGAACCGCGGCTTCACGATGGTCGCCCGCGTCAAAACCTTCCAGGATACGGCGTTCGCCCTGGAGCATCTGCGCTGCGGACTTGCGATCTCCGGCGGCGCGCTCTGGGTGGGCGACGGCTGCTACTGGCTGGACCCCGGCGACGAGACCGTGGTGGCATATCTCAAGCAGATCGCCCGCGAGCTGGCCGGAAAGGGCTTCAAGGAGATCGTATTCGACGATTTCTACTTCCCGGAGAGCGGACAGATCGTCTACGAGTCCGAGAAAAGCCGCACTCAGCTCACGGCGGACACCGCCACGGAGCTTCTGAACTTCTTTGCCAGCAGCAATGTCACGATCTCCTTCGGAAATCCGGCCGAGGGATTCCCCCTGCCGGAGGGCTCGCATTTCTATATCTCCGACGTGGCGGGCTCCGGCGTCAACCACACCGTCAAGCGCTTTGCCGAGCTTACCGACCCTTCGACGCAGCTCGTCTTTCTGACGGGCTCGAAGGACAACCGCTTTGACGGATACCAGCTTCTGCGGCCCATTTTGGCCCAGTTGGTCGGATAACGATTTCGGAAGGAGGGTCAGCGGTGGCTGTCAAATGGTTTCAGGCAGGCGAGGCGTCCGACTTTGCAGACCGTCCGATCCCGCCGCGGCCGACGCCGCTGACTGAGGCGCAGGCCGCAGAGCCGGCGCGCGTTCCGCCGTCCCGCGCCTTCCAATGGCAGCAGTGGAACCCGCTGGCGGAGAAAGCGGGGCTGTTCGCCCAGGACGCCCTGCAATATGCCGACCGGGAGAGCGACGCGGTTTACCGCGGCGTCTTCCGGTCCTACTATACGACCTACCGGGATCTGCCAAAGGACGTTCTGGAGGGCTATTTTGGCTGGCGGACCCGGCTGCGCCGGGGCTCGCTCGGCTACGCCCCCCTCTCCTTCGTCTTTTTGTACGTCTATGAGATCCTGGGTCTGTTCGGCTTCTCCGATCCGGAAGACGGCTTTGAGCGGCTGGAGCAGCTCTATGCAGGCTATGAAGATCCCGTCCTGCGCGCCTATCTGCAGCGCTGGAGCCGGGATTTTGCCGTCTACTACAATTTGGGAGAGGCGTACTACGCCCGCATCTTCGCCGGGGAGCGGGAGACGGATCAGATTCGCGCCGTACTCTGCCGCCCGGAGGAGCACGACCCGATGGCCGTGTTTGCAGCCATGCAGCAGATCAGCGGCTGGACCAGGGCGCGCTCCGTCTGCCTGCGCGACCACGGAGACGAGGCGGCCGAGGCAATGGGCCTTGCCTACACGGTGCTTTGCAGGCACCGGCGGGAGAACGGGAATCCGCGCTTTCCGGAGATCTTCAGCGGAACGCGGAGCAGCCAACGCTATGAGATGTTTCGCAGTGCGGTTTTCTCCGAGCCGGAGCCGCACGGCGACTGCCGCGTGGAGATCGACCCCGTGCGCGCTTTCGTCTGCAAGGACGGCTCCTGGCGCTGCTCCGCCCTCGGCGCGAACCAGCCGCTCAAGGTCGTGAGCCTCATGACCGATCTGATGCGGGAGACGGATCGCCTCCTGCGGGAAACGGCAGGCTTCGGTCACCCGCTCAAGCCGGACAGTCGATTGGACCCGGAGACGCAGGCCGTTTTGCAGAATGTCGTCGAGGCCTGGGATCGGGATCGGCGGGCCGCCCTGCGCCCGAAGGTCGAGGTCCGTCTGGGCCTGCTCGCCGGGATCCGCTCGGACGCGGATCACACTGCGGCCCGCCTCCTGGAGGGCCAGCCGGACGAGGACGAGCTTCCGCCGACGGCCCCCGAACCGGAGGCTGCGCCTGCCCGGACGACGGACGGGGAGATCCCCCCGCCTGCCGGGCTGACTGCGGACGAGCTGGGCTTCCTGCGTCTTCTGCTGGACGGGGGTGACTGGAGGGGCTTCTGTGCCGCGCGGCGGCTGCTGCCCTCCCTGCTGGCGGACGCAGTGAACGAAAAGCTGATGGAGGTCTGCGCAGACACGGTGATTGTCGGCGACGAGACCGAGCTTGCCGTTCTGGAGGACTATGCGGAAGAAATACGCGGCCTGCTTTCGCAGACCGAGGGATGATATGGGAGCGTTATGGAAGTCAAACGAAAAGCGCCTCGGCGGATCGCCCAGGCGGTTCTGAATTCGCTGAAGGGCGGCGTGGTGCCGCGGATCGGTCTGCCCTACGTGACCGTGGGCCGGAAGCACGAGATCGACGCCCTGCTGCACGATATTGAGATCATCGGAGAAGGCGGCGCCTCCTTCCGCTTCATCATGGGCCGCTACGGCAGCGGCAAGAGCTTCCTGCTGCAAACCATCCGCAACTACGCGATGGACCGGGGCTTTGTGGTGGCCGACGCAGACCTCTCCCCGGAGCGGCGGCTGACCGGAACACGCGGTCAGGGGCTTGCCACCTACCGCGAGCTGATCGGCAATCTCTCCACCCGCACCAAGCCGGAGGGCGGAGCCCTCGGTCTGGTGCTTGACCGCTGGATCAGCTCGGTCCAGGCCGGGGTCGCGGCGGAGGGCGGGCCGGACCGCCCCGGCTTTGCAGAGACCGTCCGGCGCGAGATCTACGCCGTGATCGGCAGTATGCAGGAGCTGGTCCACGGCTACGACTTTGCCCGTCTGCTCTCCCGCTACTACGAGGCCTCCGTTTCCGGCGACGATGAGACGCGCGCCAGGGTCCTGCGCTGGTTCCGCGGCGAGTACCCCACGAAAACCGAGGCAAAGCAGGAGCTCGGCGTCAACGTCATCATCACCGACGACGACTGGTACGACTATCTCAAGCTCTTTGCGGTCTTCTTCCGACAGGCGGGCTATCAGGGGCTGCTGGTTCTGATCGACGAGCTGGTGAACATCTACAAGATTCCGAACAGCATCACCCGCAACAGCAACTATGAAAAGATCCTGACCATCTATAACGACGCCCTGCAGGGCAAGGCGCGGGGCATCGGCTTCCTGATGAGCGGAACGCCCCAGTGCATGGAGGATCGGCGGCGCGGCGTCTACAGCTACGAAGCCCTGTCCTCCCGCCTGTCCGAGGGCAAGTTCAGCCGGGAGGGCGCAAGAGACCTCCTCTCCCCCGTGATCCGGCTTGAGCCGCTGACGCCGGAGGAGATGCTGGTGCTGTCCGAAAAGCTGGCGGATCTCCACGCCGGGCTCTACGACTACCCGCGCAGGCTCGGCGAACAGGAGCTTGCCGCCTTTATCCGCATCGAATACAGCCGCGTCGGGGCGGACACGCGGATCACGCCGCGCGAGATCATCCGGGATTTTATCGAGCTGCTCGACGTTCTCTATCAGCATCCGGAGACCTCGCCCGCCGCGCTCTTGTCCTCCGAGGACTTCGCCTTTGCCGGTCCCGACGAGGATGAGACGGACGACCCATTTGCGGAATTCACGGTTTAGGAGGCCAGGATGGACGTTTTTTCACGCTATGCCCCCTTCGTACAGGATTTTATTTACCGCAATCAGTGGCAGTCTCTGCGCGGCATCCAGGCCGCGGCGGGCGAAGCGATCTTCGGCACCGACGACAACGTTCTGCTGGCTGCGTCCACGGCCTCCGGCAAGACGGAGGCCGCCTTTTTCCCGATCCTCACTCTGCTTTCGGAAAACCCGCCCGCGACGGTAGGCTGCCTCTATATTGCCCCGCTCAAGGCCCTGATCAACGACCAGTTCCTGCGGCTCAACGACCTGCTGGACGAGGCGGGCATCCCCGTCTGGCACTGGCACGGGGACGTCTCCGATTCCCACAAGCGGAAGCTGATGAAGAAGCCCTCCGGCATCCTGCAGATCACGCCGGAATCCCTGGAGGCCATGCTGATCCGCCGGCACAGCGAGCTGCCCCGCCTGTTCGGGGATCTGCGCTTCGTGGTCATCGACGAGATCCACTCCTTCCTGCGCGGGGACCGCGGCATGCAGACCTTCTGCCTGATCGAGCGGCTTGGACGGGCGGCAGGCGTCAATCCGCGGCGGATCGGCCTTTCCGCGACCATCGGCGACCCGGAGGCCGTTGGCCGTCTGCTCTCCGCCGGGACCGGGCGGGATACCCTGATCCCCCGGGTCAAGGCGCCGGGGATGAAGTGGCGGCTTTCCGTGGAGCATTTCTACAAGACGCCGCCCCAGGCTGCGGAGGCGGAGACCGCCGCCGGTACGCCGTTGGAAGGCGAAGCACAGCCCGACGAGCCGGTGGATGAACACGCTCCGGCGGCGGCAGACCCCGGCTTCGGCTACATCTACGAGCATACGAAGGGCCGGAAGTGCCTGGTCTTCTCCAATTCCCGCGAGGAATGCGAGGAGGTCACCTCCACCCTGCGCGGCTACTGCGAGGCCAGGCATGAGCCGGATCGCTTTCTGATCCACCACGGGAACCTCTCCGTCGCCTACCGCGAGAGCGCGGAGTTTGCAATGAAGGAGGACGACCGTCCTCTGACCACCTGCACTACGGCGACGCTGGAGCTTGGAATCGACATCGGCAAGCTGGAGCGGGCCTTCCAGATCGACGCGCCGTGGACGGTCTCCGGCTTTTTGCAGCGCATGGGCCGCACCGGTCGGCGCGGCGACCCGGAGGAGATGTGGTTCGTCATCCGCGAGGAGCACGCCGAGGCGCGGGCCATCCTGCCCGAGACCGTTCCCTGGCGTCTGCTGCAGGCGATCGCCCTGGTCCAGCTCTATTTGGAGGACCGCTGGGTCGAACCGCCGCGCGAGGGCCGTCTGCCCTTTTCCCTCCTCTATCACCAGACCATGAGCACCCTGACCTCCCAGGGTGAGATGACGGCGCCGGAGCTTGCCGGGCGGATCCTGACCCTCTCCCCCTTCCGAACCGTCAACCAGGAAGACTTCCGCTGCCTGCTGGAGCATCTGCTGGAAACCGATCAGCTCCAGCGCACGGAAAACAGCGGCTTCATCGTGGGACTGGCCGGTGAGCGCGTGGTCAACAGCTTCAAGTTCTACGCGGTCTTCCATGAGAACGAGGAATACTCCGTCCGCTGCGATTCTCAGGAGCTCGGCACCATCGTCAAGCCGCCCCCGGTCGGGGACAAGCTCGCCATCGCGGGCCGGGTCTGGGTTGTGGAGGAGATCGACCACAAGCGGCGTGAGGTCTACTGCTATCCGGTCAAGGGCACGATCCCGGCCTATTTCGGGGACGTTCCCGGCGACCTGCACACGAAGATCCTGGAACGGATGCACGCGCTCGTCTCGCAGACCGAGACCTACGCCTATCTCCGGCAAAACGCCGCGGCGCGGCTGGCGTCCTTCCGCCGCGAAGCTGCGCACACCGGGATCGCAGACCGCCCCCTGGTCTGTCTGGGCGGTCGGATGTACTGCCTGTTTCCCTGGCTGGGCACCTACGCCTTCCTTGCCCTGGAGCGGTTTTTGAAGCTGAAATGCGCGAAACGGCTCGGCCTGCGGGGCTTCAACTCTGCCCGGCCCTACTTCATGCAGTTCAGCATGGACGCGGGCGAGGAGGAATTCTACTTCATCCTGAAGGACGAGGCTGCGCGCGATTTCTCCCCGGAGGACCTGCTGTACCCGAAGGAGGTCCCGATCTTTGACAAGTACGACGAGTATCTGCCGGAGGCCCTGGTTCGCCGCGGCTTTGCCTGCGGCGTGCTGGACGTGGAAGGCATGAAGGCCAGGATCCGTCAGATGGGGCCGCGCTGGATGCTTTGAGCGCCGGTCAGTCCGCCCTTCCCCCGCGCCGTTTTGTGTAGTTATTTTTTCAGTTTTTTATCTCTGCTTGCAATCCTTTTTTTGACCCGCTATAATATTGGGAGTTCAAGTCATTTATATGCGCCGCAGGTTCGGCGCAGGGAGGATCGGACATGTATAACATTGATGAGAAATTCAAAGACGCTTCGCCGGAGCAAACAGTTGCCCGGATTCTGGAGATCCTGGCCGAAAACGGCCTGCACGCCTCCGAACGCTGGACTGAATCCGGCGTTTCGGACTGCTTCAGCGTTCACGTGACCATCGACGGGACCGAATGCGGGACCTGCGGCAAGGGCATTACCCGCCCGCTGGCTCGCGCCAGCGGATACGCCGAGCTGATGGAACGGCTTCAGAACGGTTTTCTCTATCTCAAGCCTCTGAAGCGCCCGGATCGCAGACTGCTCACGCAGGACGAGCTGTTCAGCGAGAGCGGCCCGTTCTTTGCCCGCCTGGCAGAGAAGCTCACCGAAAAGGAGGGCTGGCACTTTACCGCCGAGAGGCTGATCCAGATCGCGGCCCAGCTTGAACCGGGCGACCGGCTGGACTGCACGCCCTATTACAGCGTCACGGAGGATCGCCAGATTCCGATCCCGCAGAGGTTTCTGATCGATCTGTGCGGCTCCAACGGATTGTCTGCGGGCAATTCTCCCGCTGAGGCCATGGTTCAGGGCTTCAGTGAGATCCAGGAGCGGTACTGCCAATACCAGTTTCTCTTCCGCCATCTGACCCCGCCAGACGTGCCGGAGGACTATCTGGCGCAGTTTTCCGTCGCCTCCAGAATCATCCGTTCCATCCGGGCTGCGGGCTATGACGTCGTTGTGAAGGACTGCTCCCTCGGCGAGGGCTACCCCGTGGTCTGCACTGCAGTCATCGACCGGAAGACGCACCAGTATCACGTGCACCTCGGGGCCAACCCGGTCTTTGAGATCGCGCTGGAGCGCAGTCTGACCGAAATCTTCCAGGGCAGAAATCTCTCCGCGCTTGCCATAGACCGTGGTTTTTCCACCGGAGACCGGCCGGACAGCGAGACCTATCTGGTCTCCTTGGGCCAGGGGCACTCGATCTTCCCGCCGGAGTTCTTTCTGGACACGCCGACCCGCCCCTTCGTTCCCTTCCCGGACCGAAGCGGCATGACGAATCCGGAGCTGCTGGGCTATATCCGGGAATTCCTTCGCGCGCATTCGCTTGAGCTGCTGGTCCGGAACGAATCCTATCTCGGCTTCAACGCCTGGCGGCTCTACGTTCCGGGACGGACCGAGGTGCTCACCCGTGATTTTGCCGGCGAAACCCCGAAGGTCGTTCTGCGGCGCGATACCCGGAACGTCTGGCGAAACCTGCTCGCCGCCGATCGCGCGGACTGCCAGCAGTATCTGGAGTACTTCCGCCGCTGTCCGAAGCCGAAGCAGTTCCGTCTTCAGTTCACCCGGATTACAAACGTCGGTCTGAAGCTGAGCCGGGACGACGACACCTTCTTTGCCTATCTCACCGCCGCCTACGCCGCCTGGAAATGCGAGGATCACGCGACCTGTCTGGAAAACCTGACCATAGCGCTTCCGTACTTTGGCGGCTCCGATCAGAACAAGGCGTATTTCGAAGCCCTCCAGTGCTGGCTCCAGTTGGAGCAGGCCGGATATGAGCCGGATGCGATCCGCCAGATCTTGCTGCGCTTCTATGACGTCCAGCAGACCGCCCTGCTGCTGACCATGATCCAGGCCGGAAGAAATCCGCTGGAATTCTGCTTGCCCGTCTGCAGCGGCGACTGCGAACGCTGCCGCTTGAAGGACCGCTGCCTGATGCCAGCGCGGGAGAAGCTGATTGAGGTGGTCAACCGCGGCGCGGCAAAATTTGACGCCGCGCAGGCCATGGCGGATCTGCATACGCTCTTTGCGGGTCTGTAATTCAGAACGGAACGTCTGAAACGGGACCGACGCATTCGCGTCGGTCCCGTTGTTTGTTCGGGTATCGGCAGATTCGGAAATCGGACCGGAAGCAGCGGCTGCGCCGTTCAGGGCTCCGTCGGGTCGGCGGGGTCGATGGGGTCCGTCGGGTCCGAAGGTTCCGGGTCGGGTTCGGGCTCCGGATCGGGATCGGGTTCGGGCTCCGGATCGGGATCGGGTTCGGGATCAGGGTCCGGATCGGGTTCGGGTTCCGGATCGGGTTCCGGGACGGGGGTGTAATGCGCCGTGCGGTACAGGAAGGTCACCACCTGGGCACGGCTGCAGATCGCTTCGGGCGCGAAGGCGGTCTTTGACACGCCCTTCGTGATCCCGTTCTTTACTGCCCAGATGACGGCGGTATAGAAGTAATCCGACTCGTTCACGTCCCGGAACGGAGAGGCGCCCGTAGCACGGGGGCTGCCCTCGGAGCGGTAGAGGAAGGTCACGACCTCGGCGCGGGTACAGACCTTGTCCGGGCTGAATTTTCCGCCGCCGGTCCCGTTCGTGATCTGGTTTTCCACGGCCCAGCGGACCGCCTTGGCGTAATAAGCGTTCTGCTGTACGTCGGAAAAGCGGATTTCCGTTTCTGTGGGCTCCGGGCAGCCGGCGGCCCGCCAGAGGAAGGTCACGACCTGGGCTCTGGTGCATTCCCCATCCGGGGAGAAGATATATGGCGCAGTGCCGTTGGCGATTCCGTTTTCCGCAGCCCAGTTGACCGCAGTCTCATAGTAGGAGCCAGGAACGACGTCGCGGAAATAGGGCTCGCTGTCCACGATCCCCCCTACCTTGATTCGGCAGGCGCTCAGGTTCACGTTCGTCTGGCTGGCAGCAGTCTTGCCGGTGGTGAGGTCGAGCAGCCAGGCTTTGACCGCCAGCGTGCGGCCGCTGTACTTGGAGGTATCGAGCTCGAAAAGGAGCGTCCGGCTTGCAGTCGCGGCGTTTGCGGTAAAGCGCTTACTCTCACGGGTCGCCTGACTGCCAGCAGCGTCGGTCAGGATCGTGCCGGTTGCTGCATCCACGACCTGTGCGCGGAGCTTGTAATCGTGGCCTGAAACGAGCTTATCGGCGCTCAAGCGGACGGAAAGCGCAGAGCCGGGCCAGGCGGAGAGGGTCGTGCCGCCGGTCCGCGCGTTCATCAGGGCGGTGACGGAGACCTTTTCCGTCTCGCGGATCTGGAAGCAGGCCAGGTTCTCGCCGTAGGCTGCTTTGCTGAACGAAACGGTATCGGAGCCGACGCAGGCCGCGCCGTCGGCTGTTTTCATCGTGATCTTCACGGAGGCGTTTTCCTGGATCGTGCCCATCGGAAGAACATATTCGCCGTAGACCTTCCCGCGGCGGTCCGTCTTCTGCACGGCCTTGACGGTCATGGACTTGGCCGAGCTGCCGGGGTTGGTATAGGTGACGGTGAAGGTGGCGTTCTGGAAGACGGACGCGGGGCCGTCCAGCTTGATGCGAAGGAAGGGAGGCGGCTCAACCACCTTAACGAGCAGGGTTTTGGAGCTCTCCGGGATCAGCGGGTCCATGGTCTGAAGCTCCGGGCCGCGGTGGCAGTTGATATGGAGGATCCAGTACCGTCCGTTGATCGTTCCCACGTAGATGGCGGCGTGCGCGATCATGCTCTCCTCGATCTTGAACGAGCCGTCATAGTTGATCGTGCCGTGCTTGAACAGGAGGATCGCGCCGGGCTTGGCGGCGGAGAGGGCCGAGCTGATGCCGGCCTTGGTCGAGACGCTGGTGATCTTCGTATAGGGGCTCCAGGTGGAGTGGGACAGAGCGGCAAAGAGGCTGTCGCAGTTATTGTAGGTGATGACCTGACCGCTGCCCCAGCTTCCCTTCGGCAGAGCAAGCCCGCCGAGCGTGTACGGGGTGCCGGAGACGCTTTTGGTGTGCCAGTAGTTGCCCACGTCCAGCTTGGTCCAGCCGAGGACCTCGGGCAGGAAGTTGAAATAGACGTAATTGGGGACCGAAACGCATACCAGGCCACGCTGGACGGTATGGCCCTGATCGGTCGTCTGCTGGGCCTTCTTCCAGTCCGCAGGCTTCTCGGCCACAGCGTAGCTCCCGCTCTTATAGGCGACGCCTGCGCCGGGAGCCTTGCTGCCATAGGTCACGGTGGAGGGGGAATAGCCCTTGTAATACCGTCCGTCCATGCCGCCCGCCGAGCCGACGGAGGCCATGAAGACGTAGCTGCCGGAGACGTTCTGCTTCGCCCAGGCGGAGACCGCCTGCGCGTAGTTTGTGGGGTAATGGCTCGTGTACTTCCAGGTGGTCTCATTGAGGCCGTAGCCGATCCATTCCTGATACATATAATTGGAGTACCAACCGGTCTTGTTCGCATTGAACAGCAGGCCGGCGTTCAGCAGCCGCTGCACGGGGTACCCCGTATATTCCAGGGCCTGGAGCCAGACGCTGTTCTCCATCGCCCAAACCTGTGCGGCGGTGTCCGTCGCGCGGGTGGCAGGGCGCTCCAGCAGGCTGTCATGGTAGGCCGTGTCGTCCTCCACGAATTCTCCGTATTCGGTCAGGTAGGAGACGACCTGCTCCGGTTCCGGTTCCGGCTCCGCATCCGCCCGGACGGCGGGAAGCATTCCGGCTGCCAGCGCCGCGATCAGCAGCAGGGCGAGCATTCTGCAGTATTTCAATGCGATTCACTCCTTGTTTTACAGTTTCGCTTCAAAGGAAAGGACGTATTCCAGCTTCCCGTCCGCCGGTGCCGCAGGCGGACGCTTGACAAAGGCGCCTTCGACGCCCCGCGCCTGCCGCGTCAGATCGAAGTGGGAGAGCGCGATCCCGAGATCCACCTTCTGGACGTCGCCCAGGCGGTTTTCCGCCATCGAATGGAGCTCGTAAAAATCCACGCGGTCGTCCGTCACGACGCACCGCCAGGGCTGACGGTTCACGGCGGACGGAGCCAGGCGGAGCATGGCCAGAGCCTCGGCAAAGACGCCGGCCTCGGACGGCCGCAGGGGGTGCTCAAAATCACCCCGGAAGAACAGCGTCTCGAAGGGCAGACGGCGGTCCGCCTTCACGCCCTTCCGCATCACGGTTTCGCGCAGGGACATCTTCTCCGCCGGGTAGCCGATGGGGCTGGCGCAGGGCAGAACCTCGTCCGCTCCGACCTGCATGGCAGCTTCAAACGCGGATCGGTTGAGCGAGGCAGCCAGCATGACGGTTCCGAGGCCGAGCGTTTTCGCATAAAGGCAGGCCGTCTCAAAGGTATAGCCGAAGGCAAGCTCATAGTTCTCCACGCGCCGGACCTTCCCGGCCAGATACTGCTTCTCCCCCACGATGACCGGGCTGGACAGGCCGTACGCCTTTGCATCAAGCAGCCTGAGCGTCACCGGCACGCCGAAGGGGTTCTCCGCATTCGCCAGATGCTTTGTGATCCGGTCCCGATGCTCCGCGCTGAGCGGGCGTCCGTCAAAGGTCCGGACGCTCCTGCGCGCCTGGATCGCTTCCAACATATAAGACGCACCTCCCGATGATTCTGTTGCAAAAAGTTAAAAACAGTATATCAGGAAGGAGCAAGCTTGTCAATCTTGCGGGGGAAAAATAAACTGCCCGCCGCGCTTGGTGCGGAATTGCAAAACGTCTGATTTGAAGAACAAATCAGACGTTTTGCATGGAGGTGACGGCCAGATTTGAACTGGCGAATCAGGGTTTTGCAGACCCTTGCCTTACCACTTGGCCACGTCACCATATAAAATAAGGAACTGCAGCCAGTTCCTTATTTGTTTGGAGCGGGTGACGAGGCTCGAACTCGCTACCTCGACCTTGGCAAGGTCGCGCTCTACCAGATGAGCTACACCCGCAGATGGTGCCTCAGGCCAGAGTTGAACTGGCGACACGCGGATTTTCAGTCCGCTGCTCTACCTACTGAGCTACCGAGGCATTTGGTTGGAAAGAGCCAAGCCAACGGCTTGGCTCTTTCATTGGCGACCCGGAACAGACTCGAACTGTCGACCTCCAGCGTGACAGGCTGGCGTGCTAACCGACTGCACCACCGGGCCAGATTATATGGTGGAAAGTACAGGGCTCGAACCTGTGACCCCTTGCTTGTAAGGCAAGTGCTCTCCCAGCTGAGCTAACCTTCCGACTCATTCCGCTGATCTCTCCAGCGGACGAATGTGATTATACAGGACAGGAGCAGATTTGTCAAGCCTTATTTTGGGTTTTTTCAAAAAAACTTTTGCCCGGTTTCCGTTCAGCCCTCCCTCCTGCATAGGGCGCGCCCAGACCTCTGACCGCCGTCCCTGCGGGCGCAGACAGCGCGGCGGCATAGGCGGAACAATTACTCCGAGCCGATCCAAAAAACGGCGTCCCCTGCAGTTTTCGGATTGACTTTCCGCCTTTGCCGTGCTAAAATAGTTCGGTATGGAATCACTAACCCCGAAAGGAGTTCCAGAATGGCAATGATGGACGTTGAATCCCAGGTCCGCCAGCAGATTTTCGCCGATCCCGAGCAGGAGCGCTTCGTCTGCGCCGTCGGCCAATCCGCTCTGAAGCAATATCTCAATTCCGGCAAGCTCGCCAGCGGCTTTGCCGTGCTTTCCGATTTTTCCGTCTACTGCAAGGGCAAATGTCTGATCCGGAAACGGGGCGACTCGCCGCACACCCGTCTGGTGGAATACCGGATCGACGTACCGGATATTGCCGGGGTCAAGTACGTTCGCCGCAATCCGAGCTGGCTTCTGAGCCTCTGCTACTTCTTCCTGATCCTGGCCCCGGTGGTTCTGATCCTGGAGCTTCTGACGCATTTCAGCGCAAGCACCTCCCTGACGCCGATCATCGACGTTGTGATCTGCCTGCTCCTGTCCGGCTGCTTCGGTCTGATCTACCTGCTCCACCGCAAGACCTACTTGCAGATCTCCTACTCCCGCGGCTCCATCAGCCTGGACGCGACGGGCTTTCCCGAAGCCGAGGAACAGTTGTTCGTGCGGAATCTCCGCGCCCTGCTCTCCGCCTGGGACGCCTACGTGGAGCAGCAGAGTTATCAGGAAACCTATTCCCAGGCCTATGCCCAGAGCTATCCTCAGGGCTACGCCCCCGGGCGCGCCCCGATGCAGCAGAACCGCTGGCAGGACCCGTCCCGCCGGTAAAGCCTGTGCAAACAGAATCCAGCCGCCGTTCCGCCCCGCAGCGGATCGGCGGTTTTTTCTCCATCATACCCCCCGTGCCGTCTGCTGGAAATGGTTAAAAGATTGTGAATATTTCAAATCACTACTTGCTTTTTCCCCGGAGCTTGTTATAATAGCTTTAGCACTCTTAAAGGTTGAGTGCCAAAACTGACGAAAAAGAGTGAATGACGATGGCAAAGAAACAGTTCAAAGCAGAATCCAAGCGGCTGCTGGATTTGATGATCAATTCAATTTACACCCACCAGGAGATTTTCCTGCGCGAGCTCATCTCCAACGCCAGCGACGCGATCGACAAGCTGGCCTATCTCGCCCTGACCGATCAGAACGTCGGCCTGAACCGCGAGGATTTCGCGATTGACCTCCGCGTGGATAAGAAGCTCGGCCTGTTGACCGTCTCTGACAACGGCATCGGCATGAGCCAGGAGGAGATGGAGCAGAATCTCGGCACGATCGCCAAGAGCGGCTCCTTCCAGTTCAAGAAGGAGCTGGACAAGAACAACGCCTCTGACGTGGACATCATCGGTCAGTTCGGCGTGGGCTTCTACTCCGCCTTCATGGTCGCCGACACCGTGACCGTTCTTTCCAGAAAATACGGCGAGACGGAGGGACATATGTGGCAGTCCTCCGGCACCGACGGCTATACCGTATCGCCCTGCGAGAAGACGACGGTCGGCACCGACGTGATCCTCAAGCTGAAGGCGGACACCGAGGACGAGAAGTATTCCCGCTTCCTGGAGCAGTTCGAGCTGCAAAACCTGGTGAAGAAATACTCCGACTATATCCGCTACCCGATCCGGATGGAGATGGAGAAGTCCCGCCGCAAGGAAACCCCCGCGGGCGAGGCGGACGACCCGGATAAGACGCCCGAATACGAAACCTACACCGAGGTTACGACTCTGAATTCGATGGTCCCCGTCTGGCAGAAGGCCAAGAAGGACGTGACCGACGAGGAATACGACAGCTTCTACCGCGACAAATTCTATGACTATGAGAAGCCCCTGGCCCACATTGCCGTCAGCGTGGAGGGCGCAGTGACCTACAAGGCCCTGCTCTACATCCCGGCCAAGGCTCCCTTCGACTTCTACACGAAGGACTACAAGAAGGGCCTGCAGCTCTATTCCTCCGGCGTGATGATCATGGATCGCTGCGAGGATCTGATCCCCGATTACTTCCGCTTTGTCCGCGGCGTTGTGGACACCGCCGATCTGAGCCTGAACATCAGCCGCGAGATGCTCCAGCACAACCGCCAGCTCACGATCATCTCCAACAACCTGGAAAAGAAGATTCGCGCCGAGCTGCTGGATATGCAGAAGGATCGCCGCGCCGACTATGAAAAATTCTTCGCCGCCTTCGGACGGCAGATCAAATTCGGCATTGCCTCCGATTACGGCATGCACAAGGATCAGCTTCAGGATCTGCTGCTGTTCTACTCCGCCAAGGAGAAGAAGCAGATCACCCTCAAGGAGTACGTGGACGCAATGCCCGAGGCGCAGAAGCATATCTATTTCGCCGCCGGTGAGACGCTGAGCCGTCTGGAGCAGCTTCCCCAGTATCAGCGCCTGTCCGACAAGGGCTTTGACGTTCTGTTCATGACCGAGGACGTGGACGAGTTTATCCCGCGTACCCTGATGACCTACGCCGAGAAGGACTTCCGCAATCTCTCCACCGACGATCTGGATCTTTCCACCGACGAGGAGAAGAAGGCCGCTGAGGAGGCTGCCGCCGCCTGGAAGGATGGCTTGGAATTCTTCAAGACCACCCTGGACGGCAAGATCATCCGTGCGGAGGTCTCCCCCGATCTGGGCTCGCATCCGGTCTGTCTGATCCCCGATGGCGGTATGAGCTTCGAAATGGAAAAATACTTCCAGAAGGTCAACCCGGAGATGGCCATGAAGGTGGAGAAGGTCCTGCAGATCAACCCGGAGCATCCGGTTCTGAAAAAGCTCCGCACCCTGATCACCGAGGACCCCGAGCAGGCCAAGCGCTACGCCCAAATCCTCTACGCCCAGGCCCTGATTCTGGCGGATCTCCCCATCGAGGACGCCAACGCCTACACGGATCTGATCTGCGGCATGATGGCATAAGGCAGCGGCAAACGCCGCAGAGAGCAGCCCGCCCGGCGGGCGGTGGGAGGAAGTTCCCTCTCACCGCCCGCCGGGCGGGCTTGTTTGATCGAATTCATTTTCCTTGCAGGAAGCTCGTGAAGGCTGCCTTGACGGCCTCGTTGTCGTCAGAGACCAGCAGCACGGCAAAGGAGCCGCTGGAGAAGACGGTACCCGCTTCGACCTTTTCGCTCTGGGTCGGGTCGTAGGTGGCGTAGAGGCTGGCGCGCTGCTTCAGATGGGCCTTGAGACTGGCCTCGGCGGCGGGCAGGTCGGCGCTGTCCTTGACGCGAATGACCGCGATCTCGTCGGCGTTGCCCGCGCCGTTGGCGGCGTAGGCCAGGAAAAACTGCGATACCTTTTCATAGTCCAGATCGGAGAGGTAGGCGAAGTCCGCCTCGGCGCCGTCGTCCGAGCTGGAGACGTAGCTCATCTCCCCGAAGGTCGTCGCACCGAGCATGACCCGGCTGAGGTCATACATGCTGAACTGCTCGGCGGGCGTTTCCATCGTCTGCGTCGGGGGGACCGTCGTCTCTTTTGAGGCAGTCCGTCCGCCGCAGGCACAGAGACCCAGGACAAGCAGGACAGCCAGCAGGAGTGCATACAGGTTCTTCATCAGCCGACCCCCCATTCGCCGTCTTCCCCACTGTCGTCCACTTCGCCGAACACGTCCGTGACGGCATCGTTGATCTTCTCCCAATCCACATCGGGCTCATCTGTGGGTTCGTCGCCCGAATCATCGTCCCAGGTCTGCACGAAGACGGCAAGCACGTATTCGCCGTTTTCATCCAGGTTCCACTGGTAGTCGAAGTTATTCACGTTGAACTCGTTCGTGTTCCAGATCGCCTCGCTGATGCGGTCCATCATGGCAGAGGCCGTCGGCTCGGTCTGCGCGTCGATCTTCTTCTCAAAGGTGCAGCTTGCTGCGGTCTCGCGATTCTCGATCATATCCCGGACGAAGGCGGGGATTGCGTAGACGTCCTCGATCGTGTGCCGGTTCATCAGCGCAGGGGAATACTTGATCCCGGTGGCTGCCGGGAAGAAGTCCATGTTCCACTCATGGCCGGAAGCGGCAGCCTGGTCGTTCATGTTGAAGTTGGCGTAATTGCCGTTATCGGAGTCCATGTAGCAGTCCACGTGATACCAGTCGCCGTCGAGGTTGACCAGATCCCAGGAGTGGATGCGGTCCGAGGAGTGGATCACCATGCACTCAATGCCCATCATCTGCATGAACAGGCGGAAGGTCGTGGCATAGCCGACGCAGACGGCCTGATGATTCTTGAGCACGCCGTACGGATTGTCCACGCCGTCGCCGGTGGTGGGGATGACGGTCAGAAGGCCGGTATCGTTGGTCAGCTTGGTGGTGAGCCATTTGTAGACGGCCTCTTCCTTCTCATAGTCGGTCATGCCGTCGGTGATCACCTTGCTGAGCACGTTCTTGGCCATATCCAGCGTCTCCTTGTCCCGGTCAGAGAGGGCGGAGGTATCGCCGGAGCGGTAGGCGTCGGAGATCTGTTTGGTGGAGCGGATCGTATATTCGCCCGCGATGACCACGTCGTCCTCGGCTGCAACGTCCTCGCTGGAGCTGTCAACCAGCTTCTTCAGCAGGGTGTCGTAGGCTTCATTCTGCTTTTGCAGCTCCGCAAGGATCGCGGAGGAATCGGCAAGCTTCTCCTGCATTTCGGCCCGGGCAGCGTTTTGCTCCTGAACCTGTTTCAGCAGGTCGGTGACACGCCAGCCGAGAAAGCCCATCCCGCAGATGCTGACGAGGATGGAGAGAATGAGCAGCACGGCGATCAGGCCGTGGCCGCCGGAGCGTTTGGTTTCTTGTTCAGACATGATAATACCTTCTTTCATAACGGTCAGGCAGTTAGCCCGTGCTTAGGACGAAACGGACGCCGAAAGGTTCCTTGATTTTTCTATAAAATCGGAACGACGCCGTAGCAGACCACGCCGAGCGCGGCGGCAAGGCCGATGACGGCAGGGATCGAGCATTTCCGGGTGCGGAGCAGGACGAAGCAGAGGACCGCGATGCCCAGAGCCGCAAGGTCCAGACGCCGTCCGGGGAGAATGCTGCTCTGAAACAGGGTCACAAGGACACCTGAGATCATGGCAACGCAGATCGGCTTGACGACCCGGAGAACGCGCTGCATGACGGGGTTCTTTTGAAACCTGGTGAAGAAGATCGCCACGACCAGGGTCAGGGTCAGGGCCGGAGTCAGGACGCCCAGAACGGCCACCAGACCGCCGACGAAGCCCGCGGTCTGGATCCCGGCGAAGGTCGCGCAGTTCACACCCAAAGAGCCCGGCGTCATCTCCGCGATGGCGATCAGATTGGAGAGATCCTCCGCCGTCATCCAGCCGTGACTGCCCATCTCCTCCATGATGACCGGGACCATGGACATCCCGCCGAAGCTGGTAAAGCCGACCTTGACAAAGGAGAGAAAGAGCTGAAGGTAGATCACGGCCTGCCTCCCCTCCGCTCCGTCACGGCCTTTGCGCCGACCCAGAGCAGGGCCAGCAGGACGCCGCAGGCGATCATCAGAATATTGCTCACGCCCGTAAACAGGCAGAGCAGGAAAGCCGCGCCGCAGATCAGAACGGTGATCTTGTCCTTCAAAGCGTCCTTGCCCATGTTCCAGACCGTGCTGGCGATGATCGCCACGACCGACGCGTTGACGCCGCGCATGGCGGCGGCGAACCAGACGTTTGTTTTGATCGCCTCATAGAAATAAGTCACAAGGCTCAGAATGAAGATCGCCGGGAGGGTCAGGCCGACGACGGCGAGGATCCCTCCGAACACGCCCGCAAGCTGGTAGCCAACGAGCATGCTGACGTTCGTGATCATCACGCCCGGAACGGATTTTCCGACCGTGGTCAGCTCCAGGACGTTCTCTGAGGTCAGGAGCTTCCGTTTATCCACGTATTCCTCCTCGAGCTGGAGCAGGATGCTCAGTCCGCTGCCGAAGGTAAAGCAGCCCATTTTGAAAAACGTGCCGAAGATTTGAAGCAGCAGCTTCCATCGCGGCACGGGGGGCTGCTCGGACACCTGCAGCCTTTCTGTCTGTTCGTCCGTTCTCATCTTGTTTCGTCCCTTTCAACGGAATTGCCGACCTATTATAAAAGCGAATGCCGCTCCTGTCAAGCAGAATCGCTCTTCCGGTCCAAAAACGCGGGAAACGCCCCGGCCACGCGGGCCGGGGCGTCCGGTCGCGGCTGAACGCCGCCTGTATTCGTGCCTAATGCGCTTCCAGCTCCGGGATGAGCTGGGCGACGAAGTAAGCGAGCTGACCGCGGGTCATGCCCGCCGCCGTGATCTCCTCGCCGTTTTTGGCGGCCTCGGCCACGGTGCGCTCCAGGGCGGCGCGGGTGAAGGCTTCCGGGTCCTCCACCCCGACGCAGACGGCGGCGCGGCGGATCATCTCCGATAGCTGCTCCAGATTCAGGATCTTGCCGCCGTCAAACGTCTCTGCGCCGTCGATCAGGCCTGCGGCCCAGGCGGCGGAAACGCATTTGCCCATCGAGGTCGTGAGCGAGACGTCCTGGAAGGGTATGTCGGCCACCGGCTCCAGCTTCAGCAAGCGCGAGAGCATGGCGACCTCGGCGTTATACTGCGCGGGATTCTCGCCGTAGAAGAGGCCGTCGCTCTTGCCGGTGATCGCCCCGCGCTGGGTCAGATCGTTGACCGCCTGCTCGTACCACTTGTCTACGGTATCCAGATACATGGAGCGGGTCGTTCCGGAGGTCTCGGTATCCGCAAGGCCGAGCGTTTGGAAGGCAAAGCGGTAATAGTCGTTTTCCTCCGTCTGCTCACCGATCGTAAAGCAGTTATTGACGGCGCCCATGATCCGATCAAAGTATTCGTCGGACCGCTCGGATTCCGGGCAGAACCAGTCCACGGTCTCGGTGGTGCTGTCATAACGGACCTTTGTATTGACAAAGCTGCCGTTTTCCAGAATCGCCACGTGCTCGGCGTCGGAGAAAAGATCCGTTCCGGTCAGAAGGCGGGAATCGTATTTCAGACCGAGCAGGTTGAGAACGGTGGGCAGGATGTCCTGGGTGCAGCAATAGTCCTCCACCTCGACGGTTTCCATGCCGCCCTTCCAGATGGTACAGAAGCTGTGGTATTTCCAGAACGGGTTTTCCGAGGCTTCCGCGCCGGCGAGGCCGGCGTAGTCGTCTTCGAGCAGGCCGTAGGGATAATGATCGGCGGTTAAGACAATGACGGTCCGATCCAGGATCCCTTCGGCCTCCAGACGGTCCACCAGGCAGGCGACCGCCTTTTCCAGCTCAAGCTGACCGGCCAGATAGGCCTTTACGGCGCTGCTGCCCTTGACCCCGGCGACTGCGTCACGGTTTTTCGCGGCCATTACGTTTCCGTCGAAATCGTACGGCGCATGGCCGGAATACGACATATAGTGGACGACGAAGCGATTCGCATGGACGTATTCGTCCATCGTCTTCTCCATCATCTCCAGATCGGAGGTTGGAAGTGTGCGTTCCATATCCAGACCGCAGCCGATGGCCTTGAAGTCATAGCCGAAGTTCGGGAAGACGTTGATGCGGTTGTAGAAGGTTCCCACGTTGTTGTGATAGGCGAACGCCTTCGCGCCGGTCTGATCCGGGAGGGCTCTGCCCAGAACGTAGGGGTAGTACTTATCCATGGAGGACGCCAGGCTCAGGGAGGCGCGGCTGGGCATCAGGCCGGAGATCATGCAGTATTCGCCGTTCGAGGTGATGGCCGGGAAGCTGTTGTAGAAGTTTTTGAGCACGATGCCCTCATGGGTCAAGCGGTAGAGCGTTGGGGTCAGCTCCGGGTCGATCATATACAGGCAGGCGCTCTCGCAGCAGATGTCGATCACGCTGCAGCCCTCGAAGAGGCCGGTATAGGCATTCTGATTCGTGGGATTCTTCTGGGCGAAATAGCGGCTGAGCTCCCGGCGCGCCTCGGTGTCGGCAGCCGCTTCCAGCGCGTCAAAATCCAGGTCAGGGTCGGCGTTCAGGGCGGTTTCTGCCGAATGAGGGCCGGAAAACTGCGCGGAGGCGTCAATCTGGGCTTTCGGGCGGAAGCAGAAGTCATAGAGATCGACGGCCTGCGCCGTGATGAGGCCGAAGTAAGCCGTCCGCCGGGACATACCGGTGCTGCTGCTCGTCATCGCGCGCTTCGCACCGGGAGAGAGCTGCATCGGGACCACGGAGCAGGCGGCAAAGACGGCCGCGAACGGCAGAAGCAGCCAATTACACCGTTTGCCCTGCCCACGACTCAGCCACCCGGCCCGCCGACGCAGGAGATAAAAGGCCGGGATCGGCAGGAAGTAGAGAACGATCAGCGGCAGACCGCTCAGGATGGCATGGAACATGACGGAATAGAAGCCGTTGATCGCCTCGCCGCCCATCGAGACCACGGAGGCGGGCATCAGGTCGGAAAAAATCCGGAAATAGACGGTCTGAACGCTGAAATGCAGGCCGACTACGGCAAGCAGGACCGTGGTGAGGACAGCGTTGACGCGGGGGCTGTGGGCGAGCTGCGTCACCAGCGTCAGCAGGGCGGCGACAGCCAGGGTAAAGCCGACCGCAAACAGAAGCTGCGTGTTGAACGAAAAAACAAACAGGTGCAAGGCAAGCTCGCAGATCAGCAGAACGACCGCAAAAAACGCGAAGCGCAGGGCGGTCCGGCGCGGCGTGCCCGGAAGAAAGCCGGAAGCTCCGACGGAAGAATCTTTTGTCCGTTTCAATCGTTTCCCTTCCTTTCAGCGGGGCCGTCGGCGTGGGGCTCCGCAGGGTTGTTTCTATCATATATTTCAATATTTTATCACAAACCGACGGCTTGTCAAGCAGAATCATACGCTTGAGAGCGAAGCCGGGCGGTAACAGTTCAGCCCCGCGGAATGCGAGCGGCCAGTGAGTGACCAGTCACCAGTCAGGAGGGCAGAAGCGGCGGTGCGGCCGGTTTGCCCGGGCACCGACAGAGCCTTCGCCCCTTGGGGAGAAGGTGCCGAGCGCAGCGAGGCGGATGAGGGGGCGTTCCGACAAGCTGACCGTTGGAATTACGAATCTGTCATCGATACGCCCCCTCAT
>OCVV011246333.1_pt1 | contig 25076 bp, 34 predicted proteins | sample 1539721 | NCBI WGS metagenome assembly OCVV01 (sample SAMN02144230, study PRJEB22623) | gut metagenome | biome: sheep rumen | host: Ovis aries | place: New Zealand
AGGAGATCCTGGGCTGGCTGGAGTCGTATTACTGAGCCAGGAAAACGCAGACAAGATTCGCGGGAGAATTAAGGCTGATGGAAGCAGCGGTGTTGTCGTAGAACTGCATGACGGTTCTGCGGACACTGCTGCTTTTTGTTCCGCACTGGATGCAGCGAAGGCTGCAGATCAAAGGAATGGATGGGCAGTTGACGCAAAAACTGTTGAGCAGCTTGCGAAAGACGGGGCAAAGGTCTACATCACCGACAACGGCAGCGCAGGCTTTGCCGTGAACAAAGACGGGGATATTGTCGCTGTATTCTCCAACAAAGCAGCCGGCTCACCGAAAGGAGCCACGGAAAGCATGATCCCTCAAGCTATTGCAGCAGGAGGGAACAAGCTCGACTGTTTCGGGCCTGTGCTGGCTAACATCTACGCGCAGCACGGCTTTATCCCTGTCGCCCGCGTAGACTTTGATGCCGGCTTTGCCAAAGAAAGCATTCCCGGATGGACGCCGGATAAAGGCGAGCCTCCCATTTATTTCATGATGCACAACGGAGATAGCGTTGAGACTGTCGTGGAGAATTACGGGAGGTATCCGCCGCTAACCGTCGAGGCACTTGACGCACTCCCCGTGATGGATTATGACGCTGCTTACGAGTACAGAGACAGCCTCCTGGAAGAGCAGAACAGAAATCGCACAGAAACGCGCCAGGAGCTCGCAGACGAGCGGGAGGGTATTCCTGCCCCCGCCACGATCTCCGGAAAGTTTAACGCTGGCTCTCGGACGTTAAACACCGCACAGAACGCCGAGGCGCAGACGCAAGGCGAAGCTGCGCCCCCGGAAGGCACCGTCGAGCCCCAGAGAGCAGCCCAGAACGGCGTGCAGCAGGGGCAGGAACAGGGAGGGCCCGAGACTCCGAACGGACCGCCGACTCAGACGGAGAGTGCTGCGCCCGAGGGTATGAAGCGCAGCCAGACCGAAAGTAACACCCTGCATTCCATGGCCGAAGAGAGGGGCGGTGAACAGGAGAGCCTGTATTATGTTCCGACAACAGAGCGGCAGACTCTTACTGCTGCCCTGAACCGAGTAGATGCCGACCGTGTCGGTGAGATGCAGAATCTCATGGGCAAGGAAATGTGGAACGCGGAGGACATTGACACCGGGCTCTCCTTGTATGGTCTACTCAAAGCCGAGAGCCTGCGCAGCGGCGACAACAGCGCGGCAAACGCCTGGGCGAAGATCGTGCAGGAGCGCGGCACCAGGAGTGGCCAGGCCCTGCAGGCGTTCAGCAAGTGGACAAGGAGTGCGGCTGCATCCGCTGTAAAGGCACAGGAGCAACTGGACACCGCTCAGCAGGAAGGTAGAATCAGCCCGGAGGATGCGGAGCGTATCGGAAACGACATCTACGGTTTTGCTCAGGAGCTGGACGGCATAGAGGATGGAGATCTTACCTCCCTGCGAGAGCTGATCAAGCGGCAGAGCGATTACCGCGGCACCGGCACCTTCCGCGAGAGCAACTTTATGCGGATGCTCAATGAGGTGGAGGACTTCGAATGGCTGCGGGAGTTTGCCACGCGGCAGCTCATGAACATGGCCAATGATGTGACCGTCACAGCAGATCTCGGCCAGAAGCTCAAGGCCTGGCAGGTCAATTCACAGCTGACGCGCCTCGGCACCTTCTTCCGCAACATCGGCGGAAACGTCGTGTTCGGCGTGCAGGACACCCTGACGCAGGACGGCCTTGGCGTTGCGCTGGACTGGATGGTCTCCAAGGTGACGGGCAAGCGTACTGTCGGCGTTGACAAGAGTTGGTTTTCGTCCAAGGCCAGGAAAGGCGCACATGACGCCATGGTGCGCAGCATCCTGGAAGTGGCCGGCGACGTGGATATGACGGGTCAGGGCAATCGGTATGGCACCACGGCAAACCGCACGTTCAAAATGAGCGGCAACGGCTTCGAGCGGTTCATGAGCCGGTGGGAGCAGCTGCTGCGCTATTCGCTGACCACCAGTGACCGCTTTTCCCGCGGGCAGATCGAGACGGCGGTGCAGGAAGGCCTGGAGGGCTTCGACTTGACGGAAGAGGAGCGGGCGGAGCTCGGCGAGACCATGGCGGACTATCGTCTGTTCCAGAACAATGACACCGCGTATAAACTCTCCAAGGGGATCCACGATGTTTTGAATATCCTGGGCGTCGGCGGAGAGGTGAACGGCAACGGCAGAACCGGAGGCTTCGGCGTCGGGGATGTGATCAACCCATACCCCGGCGTGCCTGCTAACCTGGCAGTGAAGGCTGCCGAGTATTCCCCGGCCAACATCGTCAAGGGCGGGATGGAGCTCTTCCAGCTGTTCAAAAACGTGAAGCAGGACAAGAGCACCACGGCAGACGGAAAGACCGGGGAGCGCGTGAACTCGTGGACAGCCGCGCAGCAGCAGAAGGCGGTCATGGATATTGCCAGAGGAATGGCGGGCACGCCCATGATTGTGCTCCTTACGGCTCTGTTTAAGTCCGGCCTTGCAAAGAACGCAGACAACGAGGAGGATTTGGACGCTGCAGCGCAGAAGCGGGCGGAGGGAAGAACTGGTGTTCAGATCAACCTGGACGCTGCACTGCGAGCCTTCAACGGAGAGAGCGGCGAGTGGAAGGACGGGGACGACCTGCTTTCCATTGGATGGCTGGAGCCCATGAACGCCTTTATGGCAATCGCCTCCATGATCGCAGAGGAAGACGGAGATGACGCCACGCTCAGCAGCTATGCGAAGGATTACTTCGCCGGCGCAGTGCAGAGCGTTCTGGAGATGCCCGCCTTGCAGAACATTGCAAACGCGGTGGACACCTTCCGGTATTCAGCTGCCGAAGACCTCGGCAGCAAGGTCGGCGAGACTGCGCTCAGCCTGGGCGGCGACGCGTTGACCGGCATGATCCCGGCACCTGTCGGGCAGACTGCCAGGACGATCGATAAGAACTATCGCGACGTCAGCTCCGACGATCCTTTTGGGCAGGTGTGGAACAATCTGCGTAACGTCATCCCCGGCCTGCGTGAGACGCTGCCGGTCAAGACAGACGACTTCGGCAATCCGAAGGAGTACGGCGGGAATGGCCTGCAGCGCTTCATCAACAGCTTTGTGCTGCCCGGAGCCGTAAATGAGGTTAACCAGACGGAGACCTCCGCAGCTGTGGAGCGGTTGTATGAGGCGACCGGAGACGCGAACGTCTACCCGGACCGCAACGCGCCCACCAGCTTCAAGATCGGCGACGAGCGATACCGCATGAACGCGGAGGAGCGCCGGACATACCACAACACTTACGGTAAGCTGGTGGAGCAGTACACTGGAGAGCTGCTTCTGGGTGACAAGTATTCGGATCTCAGTGACGCGGAACGAGTGGAGCTGATCGGCAGCTTCAAACAGTACGCAAGCTACAAGGCCAAGCAGGAATACATGGAGGCCCATGGGGAGCAGTACGCGGAAACCAAGTGGGCAAAGGTGGAAGATCTTATGGACTCCGGCATCAGCCTGGTTGACGCACTGACCTGGAAAGAGGCGGCAAACAAGGACGGAAACGGAGGGCTGAGCCAGGCCGAGGTCTATGATTATCTGATCGGATCCGACTTCACGGAGAAACAGCGGACGGCTATCTGGGGGACCATGGGTTACAGCGGGGAAAACGCAAACTGGGCCAGCTATCGTGCGGCTGCAGCATCTGAGCAGGCCAAACAGGATAAGCTTTCCAGAACGCTTTCCACGGTAGGCGTAAGCCTGGATGATTATAACGCCGGGAAAACCGCGGCAGATGTAAACGGCAACAAGAAGGTAACCCAGGACGAGCTGTATACCTGGCTGATCGGTTCCAATTACTCAGACCGCCAGAAGGCAGTGATCTGGGGAACCATGGGCTGGAAGACGGACTGGGCCGATTACCTGGCCGGGCTCGCCAAGAAAAAATAAGAAAAGAGGAAGCCGTTTGGCTTCCTCTTATTTGTTTCCGGTGTATTCGTCTACAGAGATCTCCAGAGCGTCTGCCAGGATCCGGATGGTGGCGTATCGTCCCGCCTGCAGATCTCTCTCAAGACGGGAGATTGTGCCGGCGCGGATCCCGGATCTCTCCTCCAACTGCCGCAGTGTCAGCCCGGCCCGGCGCCGGGCACGCTTCATGGCCTCGCCGCGGGTCACAGCGCGTCGCCTCCTCCTGTGATCGGGGTGACGACATCGGCCGGGAAGCTGCTGCCCCATGGAAATTGCGAACAGTAATTGACATACCAGCAGTTGGTGTCCGGGCGGTAGAGCCAGACACCGGAGACTGTAAAGGGCTCTTGACCTGAGAAGCGCACCTCGGCGCTGCCCTCGAACATCTTGTAGCCCTCACACTTGAGGCACTTTACCATTTCACGGATCCTCCTTCTCTGATTCCTGCTGCAGCCAGGCGAGCCAGCAACCTTTGCACCCGATTGTTGCTATGCCGCAAAAGGCCGGATCATGCCCGGGCGGGCAGCCGCACATCTCGACGTGGTATTCTGCCAGCTCCTCGTCGCTCATGGCGCGCAGATCATCGGCGTGCGTCCGATTCCTGCGGCGGTAGGCGAGCCGACCTTCTCTGTCCCGGATCTCCACAACCACACCGGTGATGCTGGGCGTGCGCATGGCGAAGTTCTTGGATCTGTCCTTGTAGCAGGTAGTGACAATATTGTCCTTACCAGTACGCAGCAGCCGCTTGAGATAGGGCTGCAGGGAGCCCTGCGGATCCTCACACACGACCAGATCAAGAACGCGGGGTTTCAGATCCCGGTCATACAGAACGTCGCCGGCATCCGGAATCCCGAGAGCTTCCAGACAATCCCCGTAAAAGCGGATCTCTTGAATACGGCTCATGTTGTCGCGTCACCTCCGCATACGGTTTGCCCTGGCCACGTTCTCAGCCTCATGCCGCATCTTGCTGCGCCGGGCGTCGTAGTCCAGGAGCTTTTCCGTGTACTGCTTTCCAGCCGCCCGGATCGCAAGCTCCAGCATTTCCGTGACGCGGTCCTCCAGGGCGGTCTTGTTCTTGGACTCCTCGCGCAGATCCCAGAGGTTCCAAAGCCGGTCCATCTCGGCCTCGCTGATCATCCCCCAGCCGAAAGCGTTGTGAATATCTTCCTTGCTGGAGTAGTCGGCCAGATCTGCGAAGGGATCTGCAGCCTTCGCCTTGCTGCGGCTTTTGGTCTTGTCCTTCCGGTACCGGGCCAGGGCGTCCTTGATGTACTTGCGGGCCGTGTCCACGTCCTTGCGGATGCTCTCGATCTCGGCACGCTCGGCTTTCTGTTCGGCGGTGGCATGGCTGTCCCAGAAGTCCATGACCTCGTCGGCGGTGTATAAATCGGCCATCAGTGTTCCTCCGGCGGCAGAACGCCGTTTGCTCTGAGATAATCCCGCTTTGCGCAGAAGGCTCTGTGCGTGTAACGGAGCTCCTTTAGCGTCATATCGTTATCAATCAGCTCCTGCTGCGCTTCGGTCAGGCGGCGACCGACTCCAGGCTCTCCACAGCCAAGCTCAAGCTTCCGGTATTCGATACGTTCTTCCAGCTCCGCGATGATCGATCTCAGACGGAACCCCTCTTTTTCCCATTCTTCAAAACTCAACATAAGTTATTCCTCCTTCTTCTCACCGGAGAGGATCATGTCGTACCACTTTTTCTTAATCGGCAGCGTCAGCATGGCTTGCCTCCTTTTCGTACTGTTCGCAGATGGCAACATCTCTGAGGTAGTCGGCATATGACTCGCAGCTGCTTGCCCCGGCGCAGGTTTGGCATTCGTCCGGCTCAACCTCAAAGCAAGCCCAGCCATGAGCGATAAGGGCAGCACGGTCCTGCGGATCATCCCATTCCATCTCAAAGTGCCCTCTGTATTCGCCGTCCAGCTCCGGCATTCTGTGCACTTCGATGTCGATGTACTGGGCATCCTCGCAGGCATCGGTTGCCAGAGCCAGGGCCTTCGCCCGGTTTCTCGTCTCGGCAAAGACAACGGTCGAAAAGCCTTCATAGTTCCATTTGTCCGCGACTTTCCACGCCTTCATGTCTCCTCCTTTGGCGGCTTTGGCAGCGGCATCCAGTGGGTGATGTTTCTGCCATGTCCATCATGCACAAAGGCTGTGGCTTTGTCACCACCATCATATGTTTTTGTAGCTACCCAACCGACAAACTGCCCACCTTTTGCACCGCAACACAACACATATTCGTGCATCAACTCCGGCAACCGCTCCGTCACGGGAATCCACCGGGGCTTAGATGCAAGCTCCTCTGTAAGCTCCACGAGCTTGGCCTCCTGCCGCTTGCACAACGCCTCCAGCTGGTCGATGGCGTCAGCTGCTTCACAGACCAGTCGATAGGTGTAATCTCGCGGCAGATAGCATGACTGCTCTCTCAGATCTCGTGCAACATGTTCGTACATGTTCAAAAATCCTCCTCGATATGTATGCCGGCAAGGCGGCAGATCCAGAAGAACAGGCAGGCGTAAAGGACCAGGAAAAGGATCAGAACGCCCGACATGAAGTCGGACAGCTTTTCACGGATCACGCCTGCACCATCCTCTCTTTGAAAAATTTCAGCGTCGCGGGGCAGTCGGAGAAGTTCTCTCCCTTCACGCCGGCCACAATGATCGTCCCGCAGAAGTCAACGCCGCAGATCCGGCAGTTGTGAGGAAGGCCGAGTAACCGGCCCTCCTCGTTGCAGATGATCACGCAGTCCGAAGCGAGGGAAACTGTCTCAATATAGCCGTCGACGGTGCGCTGCAGGTTCTCCAGAGTGTTGGAGATCCAGGTTACGTGCCCCGCCTCGTCAGGCCTCTTGACAATGACTTTGATCTTCTCGGCCATGGCTGCACCTCAATCCCAGCGATCCAGACGGTAGAGAGATTCGCCTGCGTCGGTGGTCACGCGGAAGCATGCATTCCACTTCTGGCCGGCCTGCAGGCGCAGGCCGCAGGCCGTGGCCTTGTTGCCTTCGGACGGGTGGTGCTTTGCGGAGTAAGCCTCGATCGTGGCGCGGACCTCGTGAAGGGATCCGCTCAGGATCTCGGGGAAGAGACCGGCGGAACAATTCTCCCAGCTCAGATCTCGGCAGCCATCCAGGATAAAGAAGACGCCCTTGCCGTATTTTTCAAAGCCGTCCTGCCAGAGGTTCGGCTGCAGTGAGATCGCCGTCACTGGCACGTACTGGTTGACACGCAGACCCCACTCGACCGGGAAAGAGCCGCCGCTGTAGACGTACCAGGAAACAGGATTGCGGTGCTCCGGCTTGTCCCAGGCAATGATCGGGGGCGCGTCGGGATCCTCCGCAGTGACGAGGGCACCAAAGAAGGCTTGACCAGAGCCGAGGAAAAGCTCCAGCTTTTTGGCATGGGGGAGAACAGACTCGGTGAACTTCCGGAAGGTGATCACCGCTTCGGGCATGACCATGGTGCTTTTCTGCTGCTTCGTCTTTGCGGCAAGATCGGCGAACAGGCCAGAGCCTTTGACGGCCGGAGCGGTCGCCTTGGGCGGGGTCCAGATGGCGTCGATGTCCTCCAGGCGGGCATAACGGCGCTTGAAGCTGGGCGCGAGGCCAAGCTTTTCCACGATCTCCTCGGCGCGGGCAATGTTGCCAGCTGACGGGGCAACCTGGGGACGCTGGTATTTCAGCGGGTCCATCTTGGTATCAAAGCGGGCCTTGGCCTCGTCAAAGCTCATGCCGGCACCAATGTCATCCAGGAGCGTGCCGACCATGCTGGAGGAAATATGGCAAAAACCGACGGGCGCGATTGCGCTTTCTCTCCAGAGGATGTTGTCAGCAGCTGGGCCTCCACGCTTTCTTGCCGCGGCCCACTTCTCTTTCACTGACCGAAGCCATTCGACATTGCCGAGGAATCTTTCCCCCCGGTACAGTCTCTCGGAGAGGAGCACCTGGTATGCGGTGTTCAGCGTCTCCATGGAATACCCGGAGACAGCCTGGGCAAGCAGCCGGTGATCTTCGGCTTTCTCCGCGGCTGCCTGGGCACAGCTCCTGAGCGGGGAATGATGCTGCATGAGTTTGGGGATGGCGACGGCCATGTGGTTCCAGGAGCCGGTCTTGGGCGTGCCGAGGATTTTGCTATTGGTAATGAGAACGCCGTTGACCCTGGCGTTGACAACCAACCGGCGTAGCGCTCTGACGGCGGGCTTGAAGAAGTCGGGGACCTTCTCCTCGGCCGGCCAGATCGCGGGCTGGTGGTGCCCGTTCTCCGCGATATACACCAGGTCACCGAAGGCGTTCACAAAGCGCCGGCACGCATGGCAGTTGTAGTGCTGCCGCGCATTATCCGGCAAGCACTCCAGGAAAACGGCGAAAAGATCACCGGCGTCGGTGTGAAAGAGCGGGGCGTTGTTGTTCTCCGCTGACCAGGAAAGAACATCGGTGAAGTGGTCTTCGATGTCGACCAGGAACAGCTCGTAGCCGTCGGTGCATCTCTCCTGGTCAAGTTCTTCAAGGGTGATGTAAGATTTCATGTTTCCTCCATTTCCAATTCCGCAAGGAGTTCTTTGTATGTGCGCGGCTGGCCGGTGAGATCTACCGTTTCGTCCCAGCCGCCGGGCGCGGCCTGCTTGATGTAGTGGATCCCGCCGAAGGGCAGGCCGTTGATCAGCAGCTGCGCGTCAGCCGGGAGCACGCCGAGGGCGTCATAGAGATCTCCGACTGTGACCGGCTCCGGCTGCCGTTCTTCTACGGCCGCAGCCAGGGCAGTGGACTCGGCTGCATAGGTTGCCTCAATGCAGGGCTCTCCCTGCTTCACGTCATCCCACATAGGCGGCTCTGAGGGGGCGCTGGGCATTTCTTCCAATTGGGGGGGTGGAACGGGATCTTCTACAGGCGCGGCTTTCCTCGGCTTGTAGCGCTTACGATCCACGAGCCAACGCCCGTCCACCTTGTACCCGCCTTCCCGGAGGATCCGGGCGATCGTCTCCTTGTTGGTGGCGTTCAGCTGGGCCAGAGTGTTGAGCTGCTTTTTCTGATCCTTGGCGCTGCGGTAGCTCTCGCAGATTTCGCCGTCTGTCATGGCCAGGCTCATGTCTCGGACTCCGTTTCTTCTCCGTCAACGGAGAGAAAACCCTCGCGGAGAGCTTCTTCAACGGTCTTGATACTGAATGTTGCTGCAGGTGCGTCTTCTTCCCGGCCGCCTTCGTCGGCCTGCGACAGCCAGGCGTAGAAGACTGTTACTGCAGCGAGAAGACCGATCGTGGCGAAGGCGGCTGCCAGGATGATAAAGGCGGGCATGCAAAGACGGTAGGCCGCGAATGCGGCAATTCCCAGCAGGACGGTGACAATCACCGTTACGATGGTGGATTTTGTGGTGCTCATTGGTTTTCCTCCATTTCGAATATTGAACGTTGCAGCGCAGGCGGTTCGAAGTTCATCCAAATCATTTCTTGCCGCTTTGTTGCCGTCTGGGCCATTGCTGTTATGCTGTCTCGGTACCATCCATGCAGCATATCGTTGTATAGATCGCTCCCGTAGCCCGAGAGGATCACTGGCCCTCTGTGGTCCTTCAAAGCGTTAAGGAGATCTACATGATCTGACTCAGTCATTTCATGCCGGTATTGTTTCCCGTGCCTGGTACCGAGTAGATATGGTGGATCCGCATAGATTAAGACATTCGGGAAATTAAAACGTTGGATTACTTCAAGCGCAGGGCGGTTTTCAATCTGAACACCTCGAAGCCTTTCCGCGGCCCGGCGGATCCGATCCGGTGTCTCACACCAGTCTCTCGCAGCATAGGCAGCCTGACGCCCCTGAATGTCATTTTTCCATCCAACCTTGATTTCGTTGGTGCGAAAGCCATGACCCATCATCATCTTTGTGTAGAAGATCACAGCCCTTTGGAAGCTGTCTGTTTCCGTCTTGTAAGCCTCTGCCGCTTTGTCGTAAACCTCGCGGGCATACGGTGTCCAGTAAATGGCATTTGCAAGACGTTCTGGATCTCGCCGGATCCAATCAAACAGGTTAACTACATCACCGTCCAAATCGTTTACGGTCTCTATGTTGCTTCTGGGCTTTGAGAACAGCACTCCGCCGGACCCGAAAAACGGCTCAAGATAGCTATGATGCCTGGGCATGTGGCCGATGATCCACTGTGCGATTGACCACTTCGAGCCAGGGTATTTGAATATGGCCTTCATAGATCTTACCTTAATTCAGCGCCCAGACGCGGGCGAAGGCATAATACGAATAGCTCTGCCAGCGGAGGCCGGCATGTTCCGCCGCGGCAACCATTGCGGAGTTTTCATCGGGGGCAGCCACCGTCATGGGTGGGTGGGCTGCATGCTCTACCGTGAAGCGCTTCTTGCCGGTGTAGTCCTCAAAGACGGCGTCGACATGCTCAGTTTCGTCTTTCTTCTTCATAGGCACCTCCGGGCGTATTCCGCCATCAAAAGGGCCTCGGCCATGCCGTCGTTATCCGTCCTGGACAGGGCGGACGCGCGAAGGGAAACATCCGGGAAGAGCTGGCGGCAGACCTCAATGGAACGCTTCTTGTCGGAGTTCAAACCGAACTCCTTCTTCCAGCGCTGCGGGGCGATCTCCTGGTAAGAGATGTGGTTGCACTCCAGGACACCCTTGATATAGCCGAAGCCCACGCCGAAGTTGAAGGTGGAAGCCAGACCCTGGCCGGGCATGGCGCCGACCTTTTCCAGACAGCAGCGGGCGGGGATCCCGGGGAGGGTGCGCAGAACGGTGATCAAGGTCTCCTCTTTGAGAGGCATGACGCTGACGCTGCCGTCTGAGTAGATCACCGCGAGCCCGCCGTGCTTACCCGGATCAATACCGATGTAGACCATCAGTCAACACCTCCGTGCCGGTCGATGAAATCGGCCAGGGATGCCTCGATCAGATCCTGCATGGAGCTGTAGGCCGTGCGGGCAAACAGCTGCTTGAGCCTGTCAAACATGGCATCGTCCAAGCGGACATACAGGCGGTTCGCTTTTTTCCGGGTGTCCTTTTTCCGCGGCCGGTGAGCGAGGCCGGCGTAATACCCGAAGGCTGCGACCAGGCGCTTCTCTGCGTCCGGCGTCAGCTGCACGCCGTAGTTATCGGGATTGCACACCATGGCGAGACTGGATTTCTCAAAGTTTGGGAACTGCTTTTTCAGCTCGTTGATGGTGTCGCGGCGGGAGATTCCCGCCGCCTGCATATACAGGGGATAGTCAGGCATTTGTTTCCTCCTTTTCTGTTCTCCAGTTTTTTGCGTCGTGGGGAGCTTTCAAGATGAATCCCCGGGCGCGTTCATAGATCCGGCTGTGTATGGCGGGATCCAGACGGGAGATCTCCGCAAGGCTCAGCTCCGAGGAGATGATGGTGCGTCGTGAGCGGGCGTTGTACCTGGCGTTGATCAGTGCAAAGGCCAGGTTCATGTCACCGTCTGTGACCTTGCCCTTAAACATGTCGTCGATGTAAAGGACGTCGGCGTCGGCCAGCTCCCGGAAGCGGGCAGCATAGGCCGGATCATTGGCAACGGCTTTCATGGCCGGCGCCTCCTCCTTCCAGAGCATGTACCGGACAGCTGCCCCGTTCTGGATCAGCCGCCTGCAGATCGCTGTGCAGATGTGAGTCTTCCCGGTGCCGGGAGATCCGCAGACGACAAACCAGGGAGCTCCGGCGCTCTTGAGATACTGGCCTGCGGCTTCCTTGAGCTGGCCCGTCCAGGCGTCGGGAGTCTGGAAGTTCCGGAAGTTGTAGATCTTGATCAGATCGGAAAGCCCTGACTCTTTGAGCTTCCGTAGAGTCCGGCGCTGCTGCTTGCACTCACAGTCCCGGATCGTAAAGGAGCCGTCCGTGAGATCTACCGCTATGTAACCGCGGTTCAGGCACTTCGGGCAATCGATCCCGTCCAGCTCATTGAGCTTTCCGGGCTGCTCGTTGATCCGATCGGCGGCGGACCGGGGCCGGGTCTGCGAGAGATCCAGCCCCTCCGGCACCTCGATGTTGAAGGGGTTAAGCATCTTCCAGGGAAATGACTGTGACCTTTTTCGGCGCCTCGTCCTCGTAGCCGTTGGTGTCGCGGATCTCGTCCGCGGTCTGGAGGCCGAAGAGGACTTCCGGGCAATAGACCCTGGCAAAGAAGGCAGCAGCACGGTACATGAACATCTGCGCTGGCATCGTCGCCCACTTGGAGCCGTTCTTGGAAAGCCAGCCCTCCGCCTTGACCATGTCCCAGGTGACCACCGTACCGCAGCAGACGCGGCCGGTCTGCAGGTTCGTGGCCTTGGCGTAGCAGGAGCCATCCTCAGAGGTGACGAACTCCAAAGGAGAGAATCGGCCGCTGCTATTGATGGCGGCGATACAAAACTGGCCGGACCAGCCGGGCTTGCCCTTCACAATGTACAGATTCTGCATAACCGTGAGAGGGGAGAGGCCGAGACGGTTTGCCATATCGATGGCGATCAGGCAGTTTTCAGGTTTCCCACGGTACGTCTGCTCCGGCACGATATCAGAGGCTGCCATCACCTTTGCGGCCTTGACCGCAGATTCCAGCATCTTCTTGTCGTTCCAGATGGATGGGGTGTATACGTTCTGCACCGGTGCGAGATCCGGCGCTGCCTCCGGCTGCTGTGGCTGCAGCGCCTGGCCGTTTTTGGTTTCATCCATTTTCGGCGGATTCCTCCTTGTTTTTCTTTTGGCGTTTTTTCTTCTTGAGCGCACGGTGCAGCGCCAGGCAGGCCGTGGCAAGCGTGTCGTCAATTGGGAGATCTACCAGCTTATAAGCGCCGTCCTTTTTGAGCCAGATCAGCACCAGGCGCTCGACGGAGTGGCCCTCCTCAATTGCCAGGCGGTACAGGTTCAGGCAGGCCTCGTACAGTTTTCGGTGCCCCGGATCCATAGACGAAACGGTCTTGATGTCTGCGAGGGTATGCTTGCCGTCCAGGGTACCGTAACGGTCGATGGTGCCGGCGTATTCCCCGGACGGGTGGGAGACAGCCCACTCGATCTTCTCCCAGTCGACCTCATGCTCCTTGCGGAAGCGGAGATAGGCCTGCAGATAGGGGAGGGCGTCATCGTCGGAGATCTCCACGGTGCCGTACTTGTCCAGGATCTCGGTGGCCTTGTGGATCGCGGTGCCCCTGGAGGCCGCACGGTCCAGGGTAAACTGGCCGAGATCGGAATAGATCTCCCTGGAGATAAAGCGCGTCAGCTCCGAGACGCTGGGGATCACTTCCCCGCCCAGGGTGTATGTGTGCGTGGGGTCGTAGAACAGGAGCTTAGCCATTACTCGGCCTCGTCTTTCCCGTCCTCTTCCGGGCCCAGAATCTCCTTGACCAGGTCTTTGAGGAGGTCAGGCAGCTCAGAGCGCAGCTTTTCGGCAAAGAGCTTATCGCGCTCTTTCTTCGGCATGATGCCGAGAGCAAAGGCTTTGCGGGCTTCTTCTTCGCCAAAGTTTTCCTTGAAGGCCTTGACGATGCAGGCAAGGTCCGCACGCAGCTCCAGGCCGGAGCCTTTCAGCTGGGTTTCTCCGTATTTCGTTGTGATCATAGATTGTTCCTTTCCGGGCGTCAGCCCATGTAAGTAGCAGTGCAGCCGAGTGCTCTGGCTGCCTCCTGAAAATTAGTGTCCATGTAGTCGATCAGGCGCTCCCGGCAGCAGTCCCGGCAGATCGTGCAGCCCTCGAACTCAAATGCCCAGTCCCAGATCGGCTCCCCACAGTCAGAGCACAGGGTAGGCGGCTCTGAGCTGTAGCTATACCCGTTCTCGCCGGTTCTCATTGCCTGCTGGATCTCCGGGGCGTCCGGGATGTTCTCAATCATCCCTCGACAAGCTCCCAGGTGAAGCGGCCCTTGCCGGAGTTGCGCCACTGGCCCAGGCCGCGGAGCTGGCCGTAGTCAAGCCACTCAACGACGGCGGGCAGGTGATCCTCGTCCAGGAGGAGGATGTCGAACTCCGCCCAGGATCCGGCGGGGATTTCCTCGGAGATGGCCAGGGCGACGCGCTCACCCTGGGGGGTGTTGGCGCGGAGGGGACGCTGGCAGATCCCAACATCGTCGGCCTCCGGCATGTGCAGCACGATCTGCCTGGGCTGGGGGAATATCATCCCGTCGATGATTTTTTTGAACGCCGTCAGCCGGGAACTTTCATTGACCGGTTTCTTCTTTCCGGTCTCCGGATCCTTTTTCGCTTGCCGGGCAAGCATGCTGCAGGCGTCTTTCATAAACCCTTTGATCTGGTAATCATACACAAAGGGCTCGCCGTCGGCGGTACGGGGGAAGACGGTGATGCCGCGATCCACGACGGCATCGGTGCCGACAGCTGCAACCTCTTCCTCCAGAGTGGCGGCGTCGGGGGCCTTGGAGGCTACGTAGTTGCGGTACAGATCCGCGTCATTGGGCGAGGTGCCCAGCATTCCTTCCGTGAGGGTGATCTTTACTCGAATTTTCTTCATTTGTTCTGTCCTTTCTTTTTTGTTCGGTTGCGGGACTTTCCCCGCAGTGCGATTCGGCGTTTCGCTTCTCCTTAGCGGTGCACAAGGTAGCATTGGTATGCCGCTGCGGCGAGTTGCAAAACCCTGCCATGCCGTCGCTGGGCCCCGGGAAGCAATGCCTTTCCTTTGCTGTCCGTCGGTTTGCTAAGCCGTGGCCATGCAGTGCTTGGCCCTGCTGCGCTGTTCCTCTGCATGGGTACGGTACGCTTCGCTTTCGCGTTGCCACATCTCGGCTTGCGTTGCCATAGCTCCTCTTCGTCTTGCTGTTCCATTGCGTTGCTGTGGTGAGCTTCGCACTTCTATGCTCTCGCCACGCCTCCCTCGCCTTGCCCTCGCGAAGAGGTGCTTGGCGTTGCCCTTGCAGCGCAATGCTTTTCTTTTACCAAGCTGGGCCGCGCCCTGCTGTGCTTAGCCGTCGCGATACGCAACGATGCTGCGCTGTGCCGCCGCGGGGCAGTTCCATTCCATGCGCTGTCATGCTGTTGCTCTGCCTTGCTGCGCGCGGCTGTGCCCTTGCAGTGCTCGGCGTTTCATAGAGTTGCTACGCCCTTGCTATTCGGCGGTGTTCCCTGTGGAGCCACGCTCTCGCATTGCCTATCCCAGAGATGCTTATCCATTGCAGCGCTCACGAGGCCATGCATTGCCGCTGCCGTGGATGTCTGTGCCCTGCCCAGCCGTTGCGCAGCTGTGGCGAGCCATGCCAACGCGAGGCTGGTCTTTGCGCTGCCATTCCCTTGCTTAGTAACGGATCGAGGCGCGGAGATCTTCCAACGGGATCCCAAGGAAAGCACAAAGGCGGACGATTTCACCGAGGGGCCATTGATTTGTGTGCTGCTTCTTGCGAGAGAACCAGGTTGCCCGGCTGTACTGCATGGCAGAGGCGACAGCATCCGGAGACTTTCCAAGGGCGTCAATCCGTTCCAGGATAATGGCCTTGACGTAGTCAGGCGGAGGAGCCGCGGGCTTGCAATACTTTTCGGTCAGCTTAGTGCGCGGCATTTCAGCTGCGCCCCTTCTCTGCTTCCGTCAGCAGAAGGGCAAAGAATGCGAGAACCAGGAGAATGGCAGCACCGGCTGCCAGGGTTGCGTTGCTGGACATGGATAGCAGCGCAAGAATGAAGATCAGTTTTTTCATGTTCGCTCCTCTCTTACTGGTTTGTGAATGCGGCAGAGATCTCGTCGACAGTGACACCGTATAGAGCGGCGAGCTGGGGGCGATACTTCTGCAGGGGAGGGTTGGTACCGCGCTCCCAGTTGCTGACGGCGGACTGATCCACATTCAGCCGCTTGGCAACCTCAGCCTGGGACAGCTTGGCGGCAACCCGGTAATGCTTGAGCCTGTTCATCAATACCTCCTTCCAAAAACCTCATAAACCATGAGTTTTCATATTGACACCCAAGCAAAAACCATGTAAGATTGAAGGTGCAGTAACAGTCCTACATGGTCTGAGCAAGGATGCCTGGGACGGCGGTGGCACGCCGTTCCGGGGATTCTTTGCCGCCTGTTTTCCGGTTTTGCGGATCCCCGGCGGCTTGGTTTCTCTCCCGGGCATTTCCCGGGGACGGCTTTATCATAACTCATAAAATTCGGGTTTGCAAGACACAAAAACCGAAGAACATAAGTTTTGTTAACAGTCACAAGTTGCCTATGCTCAACCAGGTATTGCCATCAACGGTATGCACAAACCACCGTAACCAATTCGACACATTTCGTTTTTGGTCTGTGAAAAAGGAGGGCGACGGCATGGATATTACGCTTGAAAGGATTCTTTCTCTGCTTCCGCGAAATGACGACGGCAAAATAAAGCATGGGGCAAAGACTAAGTTTGCGCAGTCTCTCGGGTTTGAGAGTGGAGATATTGTTTCCATGTGGGTCAAGGGATCGAGCAAGTCTTACACGAATTACCTGTTTGAGATCTCGGCTTTGCATGGCGTCTCCGTCGAATGGCTCAGAGGGGAGACGGATGACCCGCGCCAGATCCGGATTGACAGCGTGCCGGAGGTCATAAAAAAATACCATGCCCTTGACGAGCATGGCAGAAAGCTGATCGACACGCTGCTTGCGCTGGAGTATGAGCGCTGCACGGGCGCTGAGGCTCAGAGCCCGCAGCCGGCGAAGATCGAATATATCAAGCATTACCTGGTCCCTGCTGCGGCAGGCTATGCAGCCCCGATCGAAGGGGAGGACTACGAGGAGATAGAAAAGCCTCCCGGTGCTCCCGAGGGGGCAGACTTCTGCATCACGATCCGAGGCGACAGCATGGAACCGTATATCCCCGACGGCAGCCTGGCCTTTGTCCAGCGCGGTGCGCAGCTGCAGGAGTTCGACGTGGGGATCTTCTTCGTGGACGGCGACGTCTTCTGCAAGCAGTGGTGTGTGGACTATGCCGGCACGCTGCATCTGCTGTCGGCAAACCCGGCCAGAGAGGATGCCAACATCAGTATTCCCAAAGATGCCGGGCGAAACTGTGTATGCTTCGGCAAGGTGCTGCTTCGCGAAAAGCTGCCTGAGCCTGTGTACAGGTGAGGTGCAGGAATGGCGTTACTCTGGAAAGTTTACTTTGCTGCCATCATTGGCACTGCTGTTTTCATCTTTGGCTATATCATCTTTGATAGAATCGTGGATCGCATGCACCCAGAGAGAGCCAAGAAAGCCGCAGAGCTGCGGAGGCTTAACGGCGAGCTGCAGGATCTCAACCGGCAGCTCGAACAGCAAAAGAAGATCCTTGCCGACAGCCTGACTACCGAACAGGTCCGGAAAATGACGGCCTCCGGCAGCATGTCAGACAAGCAGGCCGCGGAGTACCTTGCAGCCAGGGAAGGCACGGAGGCATTTGCGTCCAGGGCGCTCCCTGCCCTGATTCGCGACAAGCAGGCGGAGATTGCGCGCTTGAAAAGAGGAGTGAAATAATGCACGGAGTAGCACAGCGCTTCTCCTGCGCGATTCTGGAGTGTTAAACACGCGGTTTTGAGGTATTACCGTGGACATAGTGATGCAGACATGTAAATACTGCGGCAAAGAGACCCCGGCCGGCTCTGTCTTTTGCTGCGTCTGTGGCGAGCGCCTGGCACGCAAGAAGCGGGAGAAGAAAACCGAGGTCAAGGTGCCAAAGCCCAGGCAGCTGCCGAGCGGCAGCTGGACGACGCGCGTCATGGTGGACGGCGAGCGGATCTCCGTGACGGCCGGAACCGAAGAAGAATGCCAGGCGAAGGCTGCAGCCGTCAAGCTTGGCCTGATCGACGCGAAGAGGCAGCCCAAGGCCGTCACCCTGGCTGAGGCAATCGACAAGTATATCGCCGCCCGGGATCTGTCACCGGAGACCGTGCGCGGCTATCGGCGGACACAAAAGCGGTACAAGGATCTCATGCAGCGCAACGTGTACGCCCTGACGGCCGACGACGTGCGGGAGGCAATCAAGAAGGAGCCGAAGATCTACCGGATCCCGAAGGCCAAAGAGCTGCCGCGCAAGAAATGGGGCGCCGAGGTCGAGGCTGGGGGAGAGATCCGGAAGATCTCCGGCACTACCGTGGAGGAGTACGAGGCAAAAGCGCAGGCGTTCAAGCGGGAGATCCTGGGGGAGTCCCTGGCACCGAAGACGGCCAGAGACGACAAGGCCCTGATTGTCGAGGCTATCAAGGCGGAGACCGGCCAGGCGCTTGACGTGAGGATCGCAAAGGGAGCAAAGCAGGAACACCTGTTCCTGGATCCTGAACAGATCCGCGTATTCTGTGAAGCCATCCGCGGGACAGATGTGGAGATTGCGGCGCTGCTGGCTCTGTCCAGCCTTCGCCGGTCTGAGCTGCTGCACCTGGATTGGTCGGGCGTGGATCTCAAACACCGACGGCTGCAGGTTGCCGGTGCCGACGTTTACGACGAGAACAACAAGCGGGTAAGCAAGGCGGAGAACAAGACCGAGGGCAGCCGGCGCGTGGTGCCGATCATGATGGATCAGCTGCAGAAGGCCCTGGAGGCCGTCGGAAAGAAAGAGGGCCGCGTGGTGAGCTGCGCGCCGGACACGGTACGCCGCCGCGTCAACGCGATCTGCCGGGCCAACGGCCTGCCGGAGATCGGCACGCACGGCCTGCGCCACTCCTTCGCAAGCCTGGCGGCTCACCTGCAGATGCCCGAGGCAATCGCCATGGAAATCGGCGGCTGGCAGAATAACAAGATCATGCGGGAGATCTACGTGCATGTCTGGCAGACGGACAAAGACCGCTATAAAAACGAAATGGCCAGCTTCTACAACCTGCAGAAACCGGCCGAAATGGCAACGAATTTGGCAACGCCGAATAAAGAATCTTGATTTATCAACGGGTATAGGGGATAATCAGGGGCTTTCGATTCCCCCCACCTCCACCAACTTAGGATTGCTATTTTAACAAGATAGCAATCCTACTTTTTTGCCTAAAAGCACCTAGAAAGAGTTGAAATATGGCTATTCTTGGCACTTTTCCGCTATAAGATTAAAAAGGAATCCTGAACCGGGTTTATCCCAGCTCAGGATTCTTGCTTTTATGGGTCAAAACCGCTGATTTTCAATCGGAGTTTAATGATTACTCCCTATTCGGCAAACTCAAATTACGCTATAAATGACAAAATACGCATTTATATATTGACAACCGTAAATGTAAGTGTTATTATACACACATCCAAGGAGGCAGTGAGTATGGGATTCCGCGAAGATGTTAGAAAAGTGAAGGCATTAGCAGATGAAAATCGACTCGCGATCATGCTGGCTCTGCAGCATGGCGAGAAATGCGGTTGTGTCCTTCTCGAAGAGTTGAATATCACCCAGCCCACACTATCCCATCACATGAAGATCCTGTGTGACAGCGGGCTTGTGGCGAGCCGCAAAGAAGGAAAATGGATGCATTATTCCCTCTCAGCGGAGGGGATCGCATCATACCGGGAAATGATTTCCGCCTATGTCCGCTGTGATTGCGAGAAAGAAGAAACAACGCCAGCTTGCTGCTGTAAATAACAAAGAATAGGCGATCCTGCGGGATTGCCTATTATACAGGGCTATATATCGATATATTTGAATGTGTCAAACAAAGGAGCACTCACAATGTGGACTTTTATTCAAGAACAGATACTCGGCATGAAGTGGCTCAATGCCTTGATCGGCAGAGGACTGAGCGCACTCGGCCTGGATACCGCCTCCCGCTGGGGCGGTAGCGTGCAGTTTTTCCTTTATGACGTGATTAAGATCACGATCCTACTCTGTCTTCTGATCTTCATTATTTCCTATATTCAGAGTTTCTTCCCTCCGGAACGGAGCAAGCGCATTCTCAGCCGATTTCACGGCATCGGAGCCAACATCATCGGTGCCTTGCTCGGGACTGTGACACCCTTCTGCTCCTGCTCCTCCATTCCCATCTTCATGGGCTTTACCAGTGCCGGTCTTCCCGTCGGCGTGACATTCTCTTTCCTGATTTCTTCTCCGATGGTGGATCTCGGCAGCCTGGTGCTGCTGATGAGCATCTTCGGAATAAAAATCGCCCTTGCCTATGTCGTCCTCGGGCTTGTGATCGCCGTGCTTGGCGGCACACTGATCGAGAAGCTGCATATGGAAAACTATGTCGAGGACTTCATCCGCAACGCCAACAGCAACGTCAATATCGAAGCTCCGGACCTGACCGTGAGGGATCGGCTGGTCTACGCCAAGGATCAGGTTGTCACTACCTTCAAGAAGGTCTTTCCGTATATTCTCATCGGCGTGGGCTTCGGCGCGGTCATCCATAACTGGATCCCTGAGGCTTGGGTCGAAGCCGTCCTCGGTAGCCGTAATCCTCTCGGCGTGGTGCTGGCGACACTGGTGGGCGTTCCGATGTATGCAGATATCTTCGGCACGATTCCCGTGGCGGAAGCCCTTCTGGGGAAAGGTGCTCTGCTCGGCACCATCCTCAGTTTCATGATGGCGGTTACCACGCTGAGCCTGCCTTCGCTGATCATGCTGCGCAAGGCCGTCAAGCCCCGACTACTCGCGACATTTATTGCGATCTGTGTGATCGGAATCATCATCGTTGGATACGGCTTTAACGCCTTCCAATATATCTTACTCTGACAGGAGGATCTGAAAATGAATATCAAAGTACTGGGCGGCGGATGCAGCAAATGCGAGGCTCTGCTCGGCGCGGTCAAGGAAGCCGTAGCAGAAAAAGGGATCGAGGCGGAGATCGAGTATATCACCGATATGGCCAAGATCATGGAATACGGTATCATGAGCACGCCGGCGCTGATGATTGAAAACAAAGTTGTTTCGATGGGCCGCGTGCTGAAGGCTAAGGACATCATAAAGATGATAGACGCCTAATAATTCACATTTTGAAGCAAAAAAGAAATCCTGAACCGGGTATTTCTCGGCTCAGGATTCTTGCGTTTGGGGGTCAAAACAGCTGATTTTCTATCAGAGTTTAATGATTACTTTCTGCCGGGATGATCTCGATTTCGTCCTCATAGCGAAACCGGCAATACCAACCAAAAGTAATAAGATGCCAATGAATACCATAGTAATCACTCCTTTAAATTTTTTAACATTATACCACTAAATTACCTCCAATAGCAAGGAACTGTGATAGGAGATATTTACGAATTGCATGTTCTGCAATTGTGCAATATGACAAAATATTATAACGACCATTTTAGATTTACAAAGGAATTGGTGACATAAAAAAGCATCACCGTGTCTGCATTCTTTCATCTTTAGGTAAAGGCGATGTATTCAGGCGGCAAAACGAGAGAACGACCAAATTATTACACTCGCACGTGTACGATTCTTGCCTCCACCCGAAAGCCGTCGACAGACAGGACTCCGTAAGTCGGGTCCGGGCAATCGCCGATGGTACCCGGATTCATGAGATCCATCGCCAGCCTGACGCCGGTATAGGGCACGTGCGTATGCCCGAAGAGAACAACGCCGGCCCCTGCGGCAAAGGCAGTCTGCACAAGCGTATCCAGCGAGTTCTTCACCTGCATGGTGTGCCCGTGGCAGAGGAAGATCGTTTTCCTGCCGGAGCGTATCGTCATCTGGAGTCTTGCCGCAGATGAGAAGTCGCAGTTTCCGCGGACCTGATGAATGATCAGATCCGGGTATTTCTTCCGGACGGGGATCAGGTCCGATTCCCCGTCACCCAGAAAAATCAGCTCGTCCGGCAGTTTCGTCTGCAGGACGGCCAGCATGTTGCTGCTGCAGCCGTGTGAATCGGAAAAAACATAATATAGCACGATGCGTCTCCAAAGTCTGAAAAACAAAATGAATGTGACAGCATTATAGCATGGATCCTGCGGCAAAACAATGACGCATCTCGCAGAGGCAGCAGGACATGCGGCAGATCGGCGGGCAGGGGAGAGCGGCCGATTCTGCAGGGAAACACAGACGATGCGGGATGCTGCGGGAAGAAACGCGCCTGACGGCCGATCGCCTGTATCGGTATCAGCGAAAAAGAACCCGGACCGGAGAGCGCCTCCGGCCCGGGGAAATGGGTATTCTGTTTCCTGCGCTTCGAGTTAAGCTGCTTTCTGCCCCAGGCGCTGGAACGCTTTGCCCAATTCAAATACGGGCAGCGTGGAGAGAGCCAGACCGATGGAGATGAACAATTCTTTTGCCGTCAGGGTCCCGTGGATCCCGAACAGCTCCCGGAAACCGGGCAGGAAGGCGGCTGCCAGTGTCAGACCGACGGTGATCAGCAGTGCGCCTACCAGCCACCAGTTGATGTTCTGAAGCATCTCACGCCGGAAAATGGACCCGGTGCGCGAGCGCATGTTCAGCGCGCACATCATTTCCGCAAAGCTGACGGTGAGAAACACCATGACGACCGCGTTCTCGCACCAGCTGCCGTTGGCGATGCCGGTAAAGGAGCCTTTTTCCAGCCAGTATCCGATGTAATAGGCGGCAATCTCGATCGCAGCGAGATAGGCGCCCTGCCACAGCATGCTCACACCGGCTCCGTTTGCGAAGATGCTCTCGTTCTTCGGACGGGGCTTGCGCTTCATCAGCTCGCCCTCAGCCGACTCCATGCCCAGAGCAAGGCCCGGCAGCGTATCCGTGACCATGTTGATCCAGAGCAGGTGGACCGGAGTCAGGATGGTGAAATTCAGGATGGAGGCGAAGAAGATAATCAGCACCTCCGCCAGGTTCGTGGAAAGCTGGAACTGGAGCACCTTGCAGATGTTGTCATAGATCTTGCGCCCTGCTTCAATGGCGCGGACAATGGTTGCGAAATTGTCATCCGCGAGCACCATGTCAGCGGCGCTCTTGGTGACCGGCGTGCCCGTGATGCCCATCCCGATGCCGATGTCCGCCGCTTTGATGGAAGGCGCGTCGTTCACGCCGTCGCCGGTCATGGCGGTGACTTTCCCTCTGGCTTGCCAGGCGTTGACGATGCGGGTCTTATGTTCGGGCTGCACGCGCGCATAGACGGAGAATCTCTCGACGACTTCGATCAGCTCTTCGTCGCTGTACTGGTCGAGCTCAGCACCGACGACCGCTTCTCTCTCGTCACGGATGATGCCGAGATCCTTGCCGATGGCCACGGCGGTGTCCTTGTGGTCACCCGTAATCATAATGGGGCGGATGCCCGCTGCACGGCATTTTTCGATCGCATCGTAGACTTCCGGCCGACAAGGGTCGATCATGCCGTAGAGGCCGATCAGGACCAGCGACTGCTCCAGACTCTCGGGCCTGGTGTCCTCGGGCAGCGTGTCGTAAGTCCTGTAGGCCGCCGCCAGTACACGCAGAGCCTGGTCGGCGTAAGACTTGTTGATCCTGCGAATTTCGTCCAGGATTTCCGGCGTCATGGGAATCACGCGCCCGTCCTTCAGATAGCCGCTGCAGCGCTCAAGGATCATGTCGCAGGCGCCTTTGGTATACTGGATGAAGCCATGATCCGTCCGATGGATCGTGGACATCATTTTACGCAGAGAATCGAAGGGCGCTTCCGCGACGCGCGGCTGCTCGGCGGCAAGCTCATACTTGGGAAGGCCGATCTTCATGGCGTAGTTCACGAGCGCGGCCTCCGTGGGCTCACCGACAGACGATTCTTCTCCGGGCCTGATCTCGGCATCGGAGCAGAGCGCCATTGCGCGCGCCATCAGCTGGGAATCGTCGGTGTATTCCTGAACGACCGTCATCTTGTTCTGCGTCAGGGTGCCGGTCTTGTCCGAGCAGATGATCTGGGTGCAGCCGAGGGTTTCCACAGCAGTCAGCTTGCGGATCAGGGCCTGATGCTTTGCCATATCGGTCACGCCGATGGACAGCACGATCGTCACGACCGCCGGCATACCCTCCGGAATGGCCGCCACGGCCAGCGCGATGGCCGCAACGAGGCTGTTGACAGCACTGCTTCCAAACAGGCTCCAGGAAAACGGCGCGTCTGACAGCACAACGGACTGCACGCAGCCGACGCCGAAGACGACGATGCAGATCCCGATCACAAGCTTGGTCAGAAATACGGAGAGCTCCGCCATGCGCCTCTGCAGGGGAGTCTGTTCCTTTTCGGCCATCCTGAGAGCACCGGCGATCTTTCCCATCTCCGTGTTCATGCCGGTGGCAGTCACGACGCCCATGCCGCGGCCGTAGACCACGGTCGAGCCGCTGTAAAGCATATTCGAGCGGTCGCCGAGAGGCACGGATTTCTGCCCATCGGCACACATCAGAACGTCCACCAGCTTTTCCGCCGCCAGCGCTTCGCCGGTCAGCGCGGCTTCTTCCGCCTTCAGGCTGTGCGCTTCCAGAACGCGGCAGTCGGCAGGGACCGTGTCGCCGGCTTCGAAGACAACGACGTCTCCGACCACGAGGTCCTCACTTTTTACGGTGATCATCACGCCGTCCCGCATGACCTTGGAGGCATCGGCCGTCATCTGCATCAGCGCGGCCATGGCCGCCTCCGCCTTGTTCTCCTGCACGAGGCTCATGATCGCATTGATGACAACGACCGCAAGAATGACGAAAACGTCTGTAAAGGAACCCAGCGTGAAAGAACCCTGGGATTCCAGGATCGTCACGATGACCTGCACCAGTGCCGCGCCGAGCAGCATCAGGATCATGGGGTCCGTGATGGAATCCAGAAACTTCCGGAAGACAGACCGCTTTTCTTCCTCGGCAAGCTTGTTTTTTCCCTGCTGCTGCAGTCTTGCGGCAGCCTCCTCGGAGCTCAGACCCTGCGCGGAGGATTTCAGCTCCTTCAGCACGGTTTCGCATTTTTCAAGATAGTATTCCATGCTGTTCGCTCCTCATTATTTCTTCTTGCAGAATTTGTGGCAGCACTTGCCATCCTTCGACGCAGGAAGCGGCTGGCCCTTGATCGCGGCGATGTTCACACGGCGATGCACAAAAACCATGTAGGTCAGACAGCAGCAAAGCGCGGTGACCAGTGCCCAGAACAGGAATTTGCCGACCTTCATCCAGGCCTTTTCAAGTTTCTCTCTCATGGATGTTCCTCCTCATTTCAATGCAGTAGATTATTGGATAGTGCCTTGCTGAAAATCAGTTAAAAAAGAAAACCCCTGTTTTCAACAGGGGTTTTTGCGGGCAATCCCTATGAATGCCCAAACTCTGGTCGGAGTGGGGAGACTTGAACTCCCGGCCTCTTGGTCCCGAACCAAGCGCGCTACCAGCTGCGCTACACCCCGAAAGCTTTTACAT
>OCVV012824343.1_pt1 | contig 25060 bp, 20 predicted proteins | sample 1539721 | NCBI WGS metagenome assembly OCVV01 (sample SAMN02144230, study PRJEB22623) | gut metagenome | biome: sheep rumen | host: Ovis aries | place: New Zealand
GGAACCAATTATTGGAAATTTTTGGAAATTATTGTCCGAGAAAAATGCGGCTTGCCGCATCATATAAACTATTTTTGTTCACCTACTTATTATATATATGTACGTTAATACATTATATACATGTACGCGCGAGAGTATCACGCACTCCCGTTAAGCCTCGCCCTGCTTGATGTTGAACGGAGCGATGGTGCGTCCTTCGCTCGGCTGCTGCACCTGCGTCATCTTGATGGGGCCGAACTGCTTCTCATACTTCTGGATGTTGTCCTGCAAGGCCATCAGGAGGCGTTTGGCATGTTCGGGAGCCATGATGACACGGCTTCTCACTTGCGCCTTCGGCATGCCGGGCATCATCTGGACAAAATCGGTAATCACCTCGCTGCTGGAGTGGGTGATGATGGCGAGGTTGGAATAGACCCCCTCTGCCACTTCGGGCTTCAACTCGATTTGAAGTTGCTGGTTGTTGTTTTCTGCCATAATTCTTCTGTTTTAATTAACGTATATTTTTTTGATTGATAAGTAACCACACAAAATCATCTTATACAATTTTTTCTCTTAATAGCCGCAAGCGGCTTGTTTTTTCGGACAATAATTGCCAATAATTAACAATAATTTTATCCAATAATTATTGGAACCAATTTTTGGAAATTATTGGAACCCTTTAGCCGGGCGAAGCCAATTATTGTCCAAGAAAACCATGCGGCTTGCCGCATGATATAAACTATTTTTGTTCACTCATTCATTTTCCTGTATCGCTCAATCACCCGCTTGGGGCCTTCGCCGCCCCACTGGTAGCCGTTTCGCCGCTCGTAGCCAATCTCCGAAATGCTCTTGCGAGGCACCCCGTCGCGGTCGCAGAACATGGGTTCCGCCTTGTCGAGGTCATAGAACCGTGCCCACAACAGCGGCGCGCCCTTCTTCTCCACCCATCGCACATCTTTCTGACCCTGCTCGTTCACAAACGGCTCCACAGCCACATCCTTCAGCGCATGCGCCTCCAGCCATTCCACCCCACCCTTCACGGCGGCTCTCACCTCCGACGACGGATTGGGCTCGTCCATCAGCAAATCGAGAATGGCACAAGTCTCGCCCTGGGCTGTATAGGCAGGCAATTCGTAGGCACGTGCCTTGGTGGGCGCAAAGGTTTGTTTGTCATGCTGTTGACACCAGACAGTCAACCGTCCCGATTTCCACGACGGAGTGTCGAACTCCAGCACCCTGCCCTGCTCATCTACACGAATCTGGCAGAACAGGATGCACTGAATGCCGCGCCTGTAGGCTTCCTGACACTTCTTCTTCGTTCCCTTATCCACGGCCATATTCCTGAACCTCAGCGAGTCGCCGGCCACATCCCTCAACATCTTCAGCACATTCACCATCGCATTGTCGTTGAAGGTAATCTGCGACGAGTAGTCCTCTTGCTTCTTGGGCGGGAAATACTGCGGGAAGCCTCCGTTCTCATACTGCATCTTCAGCAGAAACTCCACCCCACGTTTGAAAGACTCCGTGTAAGTTTTCCGCCTCACCTTCAGCATGTCGGTGTCCAGCCAAGGCGAACTTTCGGCCAGCATCACCACAATCTGGTCCACCGCCTTGGCCAGCGTGGCCAGTTCTGCGATGGTCGCACCATTGTCGATGGTCGAGCCGATGCCCGTCTTTCTCCACACCTTCGCCTCCTCGGGGTCGGGACCATCCAGCCAATACTGATTCTTCGCCCATCCGCCCGACTTCATCTGGTACTTCACAATGGAGTCAGCCATCTGCTGCACATCCTTTTGCGCCCATGCCTCCAAGGTCATGGCACACACCAACACCAAAAGTAAACGTCTCAACATAAATCTTTCGTTCTTGTTTCGTAGTGCAAAGGTACAACTAAGTGGCGAAAGAAACAAACAAAATCGTAAATTTTAACCTCAATCAGTCGCAACGAATAAACACAAAAAGTCATGGCCATCCGCAATCGTACAAAAAGACTAACCCTAATTGCCTCAAAACAGGTGTGAGTCACACCCCTACCATAGGTGTGAGTCACACCGCCCCCACAGGTGTGACTCACTCTGGTTTTGAGGCTACGAGTGTGTACATTTTGACCAATTAGGTGCGGTCTCGGAGGCTCAAAAAAACGTCAGTTCGGCATAAGAGAGGCTCTCTTATGCCGAACTGACGTTATACCACCCAATGCGGCCAGATTGCAAATCCGCCGAACGAGTGAACTTGTTATTTATCCTGAACCGGACGGACACTCAGACCCCAGCAACGGTTGCCGGCGACCATGCTGGGCTTGCGCGAATTGAAACTCAGGTTACGACCGCTCCTGGCACCGGTCTCTAAGAGCGAAGACGACCAAAGGAAGCCGCTATTGCCCTGACTGCTGAGCGACGTGCCACTGCGATAGCCTGATGCGGGCAGGAAAATATTCGCACCGGTACTTTTGTAGGTGATTCTCCAGCCTTTGTGGTTGTCAACGGTTGTCCACGTCCATGTATAGTTGCTGTTGTTCTTTGTTGCATACAAGTCGTTCAATTCGTCGTAGGTAGGCATGCGCCATGAACTTCCCCAGTTTGCTGTGGCTGCGTCATCGGCTGCCTCAAGGGTTGTCTTGTTGTCAACCGTACCGTAGTTTGCATTGTTATTATACTTGGTCAATGTAGTACCAGAGCCGCCGCACAGGCTGTAACTTGGCCAGTCGAAGTTGTAACCGTCAGACGTGTCACTGCCGTATCCCGTCGTCTCGCCCCAAGCGAAGAACAGGCCGTAGTCGCTCTCTTTCTCTGCGCCCACGTTCATATTGGCCCACTTCACGCTCAGGCCCAGGTCAACGGCTGTGGCTAGAACTGTGGGAGTTGCCTTTGCCATCTTCACCGTAATCGCGCAGTATTGGCCATTGGTGAACGATGCGCCAATCTTCTCAAAGGTGTAGGTGGCGTCGCCGACGGTGGCGGTCAGGGTGACGGTCTTGTCCGTGAAGCCGGGGATGGCGACATAGATTACGTTGGTGGCCGAGGCAGGGGTGATGGTGTAGTCGGTGGTGCCATCGTTGACCACGAGTTGTGTGGCGTTCAGCGGTGTCGTGCCGTCAGCCTGGTCGATGAGCGTGAACTTCAAGATGGCCTGCTGGTTCTCAAACGTGGTTGTAGTAGCATCGGGAATGATATTGCCCATGGCCGACACGCTCTTGACCGTGACCGTAGCCGTAGCGTAGTCGTACTTCTCGGCGATGTCTTCCAGCGTACCCACCTGTCCTGTGTAGTCGAGAGCACCGCTGCGGGGAAACTGCAGGGTCAGCACGTCAGAGGCTTCGGGAGTGATGCCTGTGAGCGAACCCTTCAGCGTGGCGGTCGCGCCATCGGCCTGCGGCTGCAGCGAGCCGGTGGCCCAGGTGTCACCTTTCTTCACATAGACGTTCTCCGAAGTGGCCCATGTGGCGTTGAGCCTCTTGTCCTCTAATGAGAGCGCACGGGTGGTGCCCTCACCGCCCTTTGCGGCTTCGATGGTCATGGTGTAGGTCTGCTGCGAGGGGGCAACAGGCGGCTCGCCTGTGGCGTTGTCATCGTTGGAACAGGAGGCAAAGGTGGCCGATGCGATGAGCAGGGCGGCCAAGGTCTTGATGTCAGTAATCATCTTTTGCATAGTTGTGTCCTCCCTACTCTTCATTGTTCAGTTCTTCACTGCCCGATTCTTCCAGGCCCCATGTAAATTCTTGCATATCGCTATAGCCATTACGCGTAGCCTTTATGCTACCAATCAGCAGCATCGTGCGCTGCTGCAACTCTACCGCCTCCATCGAAGGCTTTTCATAAATTCTCTTTTTCATTGTTGCTCTTGTTGTTGATAAAATGTTTATGTATTTAAGTCAGAATATAGTACACACACAGCATGGCGCGTCTGCATCCCCCACAGTGGGGAATGCAGACGCGCCATGCTTTCGGTTCGGCGAGCCTTGCACCGAAACCGCTAATTTTAAGTCACTTACGGCCTGTTGGGGGGGGTAGAAATTGCACCGCCCTTGCTGTTCACAGCCTCACCCGTCCTGCCGTAGAGTGTCGGGATGGCTCTGATTGCTGTTGCCATAATTGTGTCTAATGCGTATTTAAGTTAAATATTCGGGTGACAAAAGGGTGATTGAGCAAGGGCAATGATGCTTGCATCAATTGCCAAGCGTAGGCCGTTTCGCCACCTTTCGTGGTGCAAAGGTACAACTAACAGGCGAAAGAAACAAGCAAAATCGCAAATTTCCACGTTTAGCGGACAGCAATAAATTATTTGCCGGTGATGTGGAGAAAACGGGTGATTTGGCCACCCAGGCTTCGGTCCATATTGTCGATGTAGGCATCGAGAATGCGCGATTTTCCATGCAGGGGAATCACGTCGTAGTCGGCTATGGAAGCCGGAATGAGGGTGCTGTGCCCTTCGCGCAGCACCACTTCGTCGCCCGTGGTGCGCATGCGCAGACGGCAGTCACCCTGGATGCACATGCTGATGATGAAACTATCATACTTGATGAGGTTGCGGTGGAAGGGGCGCTGCAGTTCGGTCACTCTCACGCTGAAGAAGGGGGAATCGATGATGCGGTTGGCGCGGTTGCTCAAGGTGCTGTATTGGGTGCGATAGTCGTCTTCCACCTTGAAGTCCAGGGCCTGGGCCGCCAGTTCCGTGTGCAGTTCGCGCGGCTTGCCGTCCATGCCGGGGCGGTTGTAGTCGAAGATGCGGTAGGTGACATCGGACGACTGCTGCACCTCGGCCAGCAGGATGCCGCCGCAGATGGCATGCACCCGTCCGGCTGGCAGATAGAACACGTCGCCTGCCTTCACGGTGTGCTTGGCCAGCACTTCCACTATCGTGCCGTCGGCCACCCGGCGCTTATACTCCGACGGCGTGATGGCCTCCTTGAAACCTGCATAGAGATAACTGCCGGGCTTGGCATCGATGATGTACCATATCTCGCTCTTGCCCAGTTTGCCGTGCTCTCGCCGAGCCATCTCGTCGTTGGGATGCACCTGAATGCTGAGGTCGCGCTCTGCATCGATAAACTTGACCAGCAGGGGCAACTGACCGCCGCACTTCTGCGCCACTGCCTCACCCAGAATCTCCCGGGGAGCCATATCTATCACTGTGTTGAGGTCTTTTCCCGCATACGCACCATTGCTGACGATGCTGGTGCTTGAGGGCACTGCGCTGACCTCCCAACTCTCGCCTATCGGCTCGTCGGCTGCCGCCATGCCCTTGTAGGGACGCAGCCGCCGACCGCCCCACACCACGGCATGGAGATTGGGCTGGAAGAGGAAGGGATACAATTGAGCCATAGTTTCTTTTTTTCTTATGCGGTTGCAAAGGTACGGAATATTTGACATTTTTCAGCAGAGAATGAATCTTTTGCACAAAAAATTGCCTTTCCCACACGAAAAAGCCTCTGGCACGACAAAAAAATCCATTTTTTCAGTCGGTAATTCCCAATTCTTTCTTAACTTTGCAACAGAAGAGAACCAAGCCACGAACTCATTGAAAAAAAACAAACAACCAAACGACTAACCTAACTTTTTATGGCACAGAGATTTATTCTGAACGAAGTATCGTACTTCGGTGCTGGCGCCCGCAAGGAGTTGCCAGAAGTGTTGAACCGCATGAATCTGACGAAAGCGCTGGTGTGCAGCGACAAGGGACTCATCAAGGTGGGCACCACCAAGATGGTGACCGACGTGCTGGACGCTGTGGGCTTCCCCTACGAGATTTACAGCGAAATCAAACCCAACCCCACGGTGACCAACGTGCAGCAGGGTGTGGAAGCCTTCAAGAAGAGCGGGGCTAACTGCATCATCGCCATTGGCGGAGGCTCCAGCATGGACACGGCCAAGGGCATCGGCATCGTGGCCAACAATCCTGAGTTTGCCGATGTGGTCAGCCTCGAAGGCGTGGCTCCCACCAAGCACAAGTCTGTGCCCATCATCGCTCTGCCCACCACTTCCGGCACCGGAGCCGAAGTGACCATCAACTACGTGATTATCGACGAGAAACGCCAGGCCAAGATGGTGTGCGTTGACCCCAACGACATCCCGGCCGTGGCCATCGTTGACCCCGAACTGATGTACTCGCTGCCCAAGGGCCTGACGGCTGCCACGGGCATGGACGCACTGACTCATGCCATCGAAGGCTATATCACCAAAGGGGCATGGGTGATGAGCGACATGTATGAACTGCAGGCCATCAAGATGATTGCCGAGAATTTGCCTCTGGCTGTCGAAGAGCCTCAAAACCCTGTAGGCCGCGAAGGCATGGCACTGGCACAATACATTGCCGCCCAGGCATTCAGCAACGTGGGCTTGGGCCTGGTGCACGGCATGGCGCACCCGATGGGTTCGCTCCACGATGTGCCGCACGGCGTGGCTAATGCCCTGCTGCTACCCACCATCATGGAGTTCAACATGCCCAAGTGCATCGAGAAGTTTGGCGTGATTGCCCGCACGATGGGCGTTGACACCACTGGCATGAGTGCCGAAGAGGCTGCCCAGGCCGCTGTCGATGCCGTGCGAGCCCTTGCCATCCGCGTGGGCATTCCACAGCACCTCTCCGACCTCAACATCACCGAGAAGGACATCCCCGCCCTCGCAGCACAGGCCATTGCCGATGTCTGCACACCGGGCAACCCGCGCGACGTGACCGAGGCTGAAATCGTGGAACTGTACAAGAAAGTGCTATAATTATTGTAATAAACTCAAGTTTCGCAAGTGCTCAACTCCTATAACTCCAATAAACGAAAACTTGCGAAAGTTGAATCATCAATAATCATCAATCGTAAATTGTAAATCGTAAAATAGTAAACGACATTATGGCTTACAAAATCAACGAAGTAGAGGGCATCGGACCCGTGTATGCCGAGAAACTGCAAGCAGCCGGCATCAAAACCACCGACGACTATCTGAACAAGTGTGCAACCCCCGCAGGCCGCAAGGCACTGGCCGAGGAAACTGGCATCAGCCCTAAACTCATCCTCACTTGGGCCAACCATGCCGACCTCTTCCGCATCAACGGCATCGCAGGACAGTTTGCCGAACTGCTCGAAGCAGCCGGAGTGGACACCGTGAAGGAGTTCCGCCACCGCGTGGCCGCCAACCTCCAGCCCAAACTTGTGGAGGTGAACGAGCAGAAGAATCTCTGCAACCGCGTCCCCAGCGTCTCTGAACTGGAAAAGATGATTGAACAGGCTAAGGGACTGCCCGTTGTGCTCAGTTACTGACCCAACGTGAGTTCCGTGTAAAAAAAATTACGCCTTTGGCGGACGAAGAAAGGGCACTTGGGCAACGCTCCCAAGTGCCCTTTCTTCGTCCGCCAAAGGCGTATAACAAAACTTTTCTTGTGTCGAACAGACGTTTTATGAATCCTTCACTTCTTCAAAATCCACATACGTCCCTTCGTGTTGGCCAAACATCTTGCCTTCTCTCCGGGTGTCGCCCCCACTTGCTTGCCCTTTATTATTATATGTGTAAGAAGAACTACCCGATGATGAAGATTTGGCAGTCCTCGGACGGGCATCAGCCATTCCCCTCCCCGTGAAAAGTCGGTATATAGCCTTCAGGTTGCCAAAGCCACCTACCATCTTGCTCATCAGATAGAAACCGATGAACACAATACCAAACACAATGAAGAGGAAGACCAAGAGGGCTGTAAAGAATGTTTCCATAATGATGCAGTCGTTTTAGTGGAAGGAGACCGTTCTCCTTAATCCTCCTGACGGGGCAAAAGAGATGCCACAATCGACAAGACGACATAAAGTCCGATGCAACCGGCCGCTCCACGGAACAAACCCTGCCAAACTGTACCTTCAGCATCGAAATAGCCTGTCAATGCACCTGTGGCAAGTATTGCAACGGCCAATCCCAAGAAGATGAACTTGATTTTGTCTTTCTTCCACGACAGGCTCTTGAAGGCGAACATGGGCACCCCGCACACCAATAGCCAGCAAAACAAAATCATGAAAAGAAACAGGAAAAGCGCATTGAAGTGAGGCCCTGTGAGCCACGCTTCACTACTCGAAACCAGTGCCCCCCAGAAGATGGCGTTGGCAGGAGTCGGCATGCCTATAAAGCCCAAATGCTGGCGCTCGTCGATGTTGAACTTGGCCAGACGGAGAGCCGAGAATGCTGCCATCAGAAAGGCGGTGAAGGGCATCACGTTGAAGAAAAAGTCTGTTCCCATCCATACGGGATAGGCCACATGATTGAACAAAGTGAACAACATGGCCGAAGGAGCCACACCAAAGGTCACACAATCGGCCAACGAGTCAAGTTCCAACCCCAACCTGCCACTCACGCCCAGCGCACGTGCCGTCATGCCATCGAAGAAATCGAAGAAGGCACCCAGCAGAATAAAAAGAAAGGCAACTTGATAACCATGATGGAAGGCACAGTACGTGGCGATACATCCACAAATCAAATTGCAGCAAGTGATAATATTAGGAATATGCTTTTTCATTTCACAACCTTCATTTTCGGCCTACGACTCACTCCCCTTTCAGCCGCGCAATCAGCGTCTCATTGCCCACCGTGCGCTGCCCCATCTTCACCAACACCTCTGAACCGAGCGGCAGATACACATCCACACGGCTACCGAACTTGATGAAACCCATGTGGTCATCTATATAGCACTCCTCGCCCACCGTCGGATAAGTCACGATGCGACGAGCCATTGCACCAGCAATCTGACGAGCCATCACCTCCACACCGTGCGACGTGCGAATGACCACCATCGAACGCTCATTCTCCGTGCTGGCCTTGGGAAGATATGCCTTCAGATAATTACCATCCTGATGCGCCACCTTCACCACCGTACCCTCACAGGGAATCCAGTTGGCATGCACATTCGTCAAACTCATGAAGATGGAAATCATCAGTCGCTTGTCATGGAAATACTCATTCTCATCCACCTCTTCAATCACAACAATATGCCCATCGGCTGGAGCAACCACCGACCTGTTCGTCGGGCCATTGAACATACGCACAGGGCAACGGAAGAAGTTCAAGAGAATGCCATACACTACCAAAACAATACCTATAATAATGTACGAGCCCCAGCATAATGTACCCCTCGACATCCATGCCAGACTAATGATGACAGCAGACAACAGACCCGTATAGAGCAGCGTATGCTTGCCCTCATGGTGAAGACGAATCTTATTTCTGCGCTTATTATGTATCAGTGGTTTCTCTTTCGACATGAACATAAAAGTTATACCTCTATGTGGATAGAACGGATGCAAAGGTACACATATTTCGACAAAAAGACAAACAAAACCTAACTTTTCCACATTTTTTTCCAAAACTTTTTGGGAAATCCAAAATAAAGCCCTAACTTTGCACCCGCATTCAGCAAAGAGGATTCTGTGCAGAGCAAAGGAACTTCCTTCTGCAAAGGCTCGCGAACTTCCACACAAAGGGAACTCCCCTGTCCAACGTCTCCTCGGAACTGAACGCTATAATGAGGATTGTGCTATGGTGTAATGGTAACACTACAGGTTTTGGTTCTGTCATTCCAGGTTCGAATCCTGGTAGCACAACCCAAGGGAAAAGACATTTAAGGTTCATCCATGCCCTTTCCGAGACCTCCTCAAGGCTCTGCGCCAAAAGACAAGTCTCCCCCACAAAAGGCACCCGTTCCAAAGATGTCATTTTTCTTATATACGGACTTGTAGCTCAGTTGGTTAGAGCAACAGACTCATAATCTGGAGGTCCCTGGTTCAAGCCCAGGCTGGTCCACACTAAAAATCAAGCACTTACGAGTCTCTCGCAAGTGTTTTTTTCATGTCTGCGTAAACAATGCGTAAACAAACTGTTTCAGTCCCCGCTTTTGTGTCATAGATAGTCACGGAGTCTCTGTGGAACTAACCAATGAATAAAAGGAAAATAAAATGCCATAACGATTCACATCGCCATGGCACAATCCTTAAAGAAGTTGCATTCATTTTTTCTTTTGACCTTTACAATCGCTTCGATTGCTTCTGACATGAGCAGACACATGAATGGTCTTGCCATTCTGGACTCGATCATATTCAGGAATGCGATTGAATTTACGGCCATCGCTGTCCTTTGCCATAATCATTGTAACCCGTCCTGTGGCGGGGATCCCTAATTGGCTGCATGTTTCAGGCAACCGTTATACGATAACTAACACAACATTGTTTTTATCTTAAACATTCAGCAAGAGGTCTACTATAATTTGAAGACTCTGAATCATACACCCTTAATTCACTAGAAGTATTGATGCCAATGACAGGATACAATAACAAATACTCTTGCCTAGAGTTAATTATTTCGTAGCCCTTTTGAACCGGCATAATAAAGCATTTGCTAGTATTTCCGTCAACTACACCTAGTTCCCATGGCATCCATTTGCTCATTGCTGCATTTGACGATTGGGCATATATCAAAGACTTGCTGTGCTTCAACCTGCTTTGTATGCACTCTGCGGTTTCCTTTGTAACACTTCTCCTGTCCAATTGAGGGTCAACCATAAAATCTACATAGACTTTAAATCCCATATTCTTGAGCACATAGTAGATACCCTTCACAACATCCTTATCGTTGATATTATATGACAAAAATACATCAAATAATTCATTTGAGCCAGCAGAGAATGTTCTCTGCTGCTCATTAATAGGCATTCTCGCAACAACGCCCTTAAAATAGCTTTCTCTACTATAACTAATCATATTTTCAAATATTATTGTTTTTAACTAATCTCCAGTAATGCTTGCCAAGAGCTGTCAGTTTACAACCTTTGCCATCCATAGCGGCAAAATACATGAATGGTGCATCAACAGGTTCAACAAGGCCGATACTCTGCAATTGCTGAAGCAACTTGAATTTTTTCACGTTTTCTGGTTTCGCATATGGCTCAACCAACTTGTGTTGTTCCTCGGGGCAATTAGTAAACTCATAGGACGAATCCAATTTATGAACTTCATCGGCCGTTGAGAACAGATTAGGAAGCTCTCTAAATACACTTAAAGGAACTTTAGGTTCCACTTTTTTTAAAGAGACGAAAGCTGAGACATTCGTCTTAAAGACAGGTCTTTGCTCCCATTCCCCAAAACTTCTATCAATGTAAGCATAGATGCTACCCATCGTGATGTTACCGTTAAAATCTGCCGCACCACCTTGTAACGCACTGCAAAGTAACTCTGTGAACAATCCATGACCACCAGCCTCACAAGCAGATTCATCTTCTCTACAAGCAGTAAGAATAGAAACGCCTTCATCAAGCACACTGCTAGTCTCGTTAATGTCAAACTTACCAATCTGGCCAGAATGGCAACAATCAAGAATGATAATTTTATTCTTCACCTTTGAAGTATGAACCACCCTCATGATGTCAGACATCTGCACTCCTTTATGGTAGCTTCCGTATGTTGAAATATCATTTGGTGTAACCAATTCGGCTCCTGTTGTATTCACATAACCATGACCTGAGAAATAGAACAGGGCGACATCGGCATCATCATGAAATAGTTCTTTCACGCCATCCATAATTTCCTTGGAGGTCTGCACATCCTTCATTAACTTAACGCCAAAGTTCTTCTCACCATTGCCATGACGCTCAATGGCATTCTTTAGGCTGTTAATGTCTTCAATACAACCACCCAGACGTAAATCACCTGGGTAGTTGTTTATTCCGATAAGTAATGCTCTTCTCATATGCATTAAATTAAAGTGAGTAATTTTTTACAGCATTAGCCACCGACGTGGCATTCCAACCAACGACAACATCTGCTGCTTGCGTAACTGCGTCAGATACTCTCTCCGCTCCCCAAGGCCTAACACCAATAATTGGTTTGCCATACTTTTGAGCAATAGCAATTTCTTTTTTTATCCATTTGCTACATGACGAATACACACCAGCAAGAATGATCACGCAACTACAACCTTTAATCTTTGCATCAATAGCATCTTCTAACTGCTTATCGGTTCCATTTGTGTGTACTGGATCATCCTTTGGTACAGAATGATTGTAATAAGTGACGCCTCCATCATCAAGAAACTCAACAATCTTGTCGTACTGATTGGAATACTTCCACGAATGTGATATAAATATTCTATACATAATGTTAATTGCAGCTCTCTGGCTCCTTGACCAGGGTTTTAATTTCGAGTCTGCGATGCAAAGATACAAATAAATATCCGTTCCACAAAATTTTGCGTGGTTTTTTCACGGAAAATTTTGTGGAACAGCTCAGAATGATATATGTTTGATTGTATTTTGCGTTAATTATTCACGTTTACCACTCTCGTATTCGTCATAAAAAGTTTGTATCAATCCCCTGTATTTACTAAGCGAATCAAGACTCTCTGCCATAAGACCAAGTTGTTCATCCAAAATCTTTTCATACACATTGGCGAAATTCAAAGTGTTATGTACATACATACGTTTAATTTGTGTCACACCATACTCATCCTTCTCGAACATTCTGACAGCATCCCTTCTAAGATTTTTTGACTTCAATAACGAAAGATCGTGAGTTGCAACCACTAATTGGCAGTTGTCAGCTATCGTAAGATACATCTTGAGCAAAAAGTCCAAAGCCTTGGTGTGGATACCATATTCAATTTCATCAATACATGAACACTTGCGTCCAATCACAACATCATACATGACAAGAAGAAGCTTGATAATGTTCATCGTGCCTAATGACTCATAACTATCATCAAGGCTTTTATTTCCTAAAGGAGTAGAGTGAATGAGCCTTAATGTTTTTTGTGAGATTTGACCACCAGGATGTTCTTTTTGTATTTGGTGAAGTAGCAATTCAGGAACACTCTTTTCTATATCAGAGATATTAAACGTAACCTCATCTACTTCATAGTCACAAACATTTGTACCTACATCCTTTAATAGTTGAAGCAACATTCTTTTTACTTGTGAATCTCTCTCTGGATTTCCTGTTTTTAATTTATCCGCAATTTTCTGATTAGCAGATTTGCGTATCAAGCTGATGTGCTTATCAAAAAAATCATAATTTGATTTTAATGATTGACTTTCTAAGTTTAAGGAACCGAAAACAGATAAAACAGACGAGTTCTGAATAACTGTCAACTTCAATGCCTGTTGAGTACTCTTACTAATATCACTATCAGGTCCAAATTTGATAGACACGGTGTCCGTATCAGCATTGTATAAACGGTGATACAATAAAACGTTAGGTGATTGCTGCTTTAGAATCTCTTCTTCTATACGTTTCTCGCTTACCTTAATATAATAATAATAACAGATATTGTTAATATAGTAAGTTAGCGATAATTCTGAAGGCTCATATTTTGATTGTTCATCCAAAAGGAATGGTCTATATGCAGGATGATCTGTAGGTTTTGGGGGCTTGTAAATAGCAAGCATACGCAAATATTGTAACGCCTCTATCATTTTAGTCTTTCCTGTTCCATTTAAACCAACACAAAGCAACAAACGTAAGATACGTTTGCCGTCAATCTCCTGATACCACTCAGGCGGTAATGTAGATGCCTTTTCCTTTTTAGAAGCGAGAAATGACAACTCCACCTGATCCCTATAGGACATATAATTCTTTACTATAAACGATTCTACCATAATGGATGTTTTTTGAAAATACAAGAATGAAACATCTTTTGGGTGCAAAATTAATATAAAAAAACGAGAATGGCAATAGTTTCCGTGAAAATCTCACGGGAAACCATCTTTTTAACAAATAACACCATCAATTCTCGCCAATAGATGATTGGTCATTATCTCACAAATTCAAAATACGGGCTCCCATCGTAATCATTGTTTCTACTGAGAAGCGGATTATTGAGGAAGAACGATTCATTATATGTAGCCAATGCAATTTCTGTTGTAGCATTTAGAGAGGGTCTTGTATAGATGCCTGTTGTCGGACGTTCTATGAATCCAGCTTCTACCAATGTTGGGATGCTGTAGTCAATTGCATTTGATATGGCTTTATTGAATCCGTAAATCTCAGATATCTTTTCTTCCAACAGTTTGCGAGATACTTGGTCTTGAACATGGAAATATTTACCTAATATGCACACCTCTTCATAACTAAAAGGGAAAGCAGAATTATAAAGTGCTGCTACAATAATGGCACGGTCTGCCTTATACTGCATAGCATTTAGCACTTGTTCCTTGTGTTCCATCAAGAAAGGGATGATAGCGTTCTTCTCTACCACTTTACTTAGCTCATTTACGGCTTTCTTCAATCGGTTCTCACCTTGAAACTCGTATTCTGCAAGTGAGCGGGCGAACTCCTTGTTATATACACCATCAAAAACAGCTTTGAGTCCTTTCTCAATTAGCGTTACAGATATTCTTTGATTTATTCCTATTACTTTTCCCATTGTTACTTCTTTTCAATTTTTGCAAACGGCACTATCATTTCCAAGAAATGACAGCCACCATGTGTTACCTCATTCTCACCCTTGAAGCATTTCGCAGTTCTCCACACTGCATAGTTACCACGGATATACATGTCATCCGTCAATCCAGGATTTTCATGGAAGAAATACTTCTGATGCTCTTCTTTCGTGAATATAAGATGACGACCACCACGGCTTTCATTTGTATATAGCATTGCCTTTTCCTGTGCATTCAAGGTTCGCCATGCGTGTGAATACACATTTCCGTGGTCGGCAGTAATATAAATGGTATAACCTGCATCATACAGCTTCATGATGTCGGGTACAATTTCTACCAGTCTGTTTGATGTGAGGTCATACAAATCTTTCAGATCACGGCATCCGTGCATGTGATTGTCAAGACTTGTTGTGACATACCCATATCTATTATACAATTCCGGATTAACTATGGATCCATTATGCTCATACCATACTGTTGACGCAGGAACTTGCCGTTTCTTCCAATATTCAAACCACAGTTTACTCTCATTCTGCGGATTCTGCACATAAGAATCTTTAGGCATGTCACCACGAAATAAAGCCTGACGAGAAAGCTTCGTAATGCTGGGCATCCATGCATAGCAGACATTGTCCACAGGCTCGATATCCTTTTCTGCCAGCATGTCTTTTAGCATAAGGTATTGCCAATACGACATACCATCTATAACGAAGAGAGCAACCTTATCAATCTGTTCTTTATGAGCAGAATTGATGTGAGGCAACACCTTATTTACCGAATAAGGACGGGTCAGATGACTTTTTGTGAGTAGTCCGATGTAATTGTTGTCTATAAACGATTGGAATTTTCCATTGATTTCGTCAATCAGAAATTCCATCTGAGGATACATGCGGTTACTGATAGCAGAAAGTATATACCTACAAACCTTCTCCATTGTTTCTGCACTCAACCAGTCAAGTTGAATGCTGCGCACATTTTCACTAATCTTTTCAAGATCATAAACAGGCATGTCTTCTGACACATATCCCATCTCCTCACGTGTTTGTGCCGCATTCAGATAACTATTCAACTTATTTTCGAAAAGGTGATGCAACACCGAATAAGGTGGATTCCAACGAAATAGTTCTCCACGGTCATAACCCCACAAAACATCTGCCACACTGAATTCACAACAGAAAGCTTCAGCTTTGATATCTGGCAGAATTTCATCCAAATCATTGACAATATAGCAAAACCGTTCCCCGCTACCCTTATACCACCGTTCGTAATGAACACGAAGAGCCAATGGAGAATCAGCAAGCAGTGTCACACCAGCTTCCTTGATGAACATCTGCTGCGTATCAACACGACTGAGGAAACCATCAGTATTCTTGACAATACTGAGGTTACATCCCTGTCGGGTGATTTTCTGTAATATGGTCTCAACGAACTTATCCATCAATCTTAACGGTTAGAATATGTTTCACCTCTGGCACAACATGAGCAGATTTGCGGAATGTGTTCATCCATTCCTCTCTTTCTTCCTTTAATCGACGCATCTTGGCGAGACGTATGTTTTCAATACCAATTCTGCTCAAGCGTTGTTCTGTAAAATCCAAAGCTCTCAGTTTCTTCTCTGCGATGGTCTGAAGTCCTGTCATAATGCCTTCTTCCATTCGATGAAAGACAGCATAAAGATTAGCGCGCAACTGGGTGTTGCTTTCAAAGTCAGGACATCCACCTTCCCAAGAGACTTGTTGGAAAGCATTCGTATCTTGCACCAACTTATTCCATAGAGCATTGGCATAAGGAACAAAAACGCGGCCTTGGTCAGACACGAACTGTGCTGTATAAGTAACCTTCGATTCCTTCTCATTCAGGGCAGACACCTTCCAGATGGTAAGATAACCAGCCGTTTCTTTTCTGTCAAATGATTGAAGTACAGGTATCTTCCCTTGCATGCCAGCATCCACTTCATTCAGTATTTGTTTGATAATCGGGTGCTGTAAGTTGAGTTGTTCTGCATCGGGATTATCAGCTGCCTTATCCGTATCGAAAACAGCTTTCAGAATATTGCCTTTTCCGAAATGGTATTCTGTGGAACCTATCAGATTCTTACGCCATTGAAAACCATACGCCTGACAGTAGAGCGTCATCAGGTTTTCTAGCCATATAGGGAGGGGACTGTATTTCACCTCTGCTGCTGACCGGGCATTTATCTCATCAGGAGAGATTGTAGGCAATGCTCCTTCTGTTGACTTGTAGTCATTCAGCTTCTGCTTGATGTCATATAGCCAACTTTCACTTGCAAACTCAAAGCGTTTGGGGTCAAGCAGCGATTGAAGATAGAGGTGATTGATTTTCTTAGCATCAATGGTAGAATCCAGAACATCACTTGTTTTGTCAATGCCAAGTTCCTCCATTATGAGATCCAGCTTCTCAACAATAATGTTATATATACGGTAATCAACACTATTGTTTGTCAACATATTATAGGCTTGCACCTCATACTTCTGTCCGATACGGTCCACACGACCGATTCTTTGTTCCAAAGCCATTGGGTTCCAAGGAAGGTCGTAATTGATGATGATATGGCAGAACTGCATGTTCAACGACTCTCCTGCCGCATCTGTTGCCACCAGCACATCAGCTTCATCGCGGAAATGAACCAAAGCGTGGTGGCGTTCTTCCATAGACATGGAGCCATTGACCTTCTCACATTTCAAGCCCTGTTCATTCAGTACACGAATCAGGAAATCCTGTGTCTGCCTAAACTCAGTAAATACCAAGACTTTGTTGTTTGCTTCTATACCACTGCTTCGCAAGGAGTATATTTTCTCAACTAAAGCAGTAGCCTTCGCATCGGTTTCCGAATTCCGACATTGCTCTGCTTCCTCAACGAGCTTTTGCAGCATTTCTATTTCCGTGTTCAACTCTGAAGAAGTATGTTCCACTGAATAGTCTCCTACATTCAGTTCATCATCTTCATAGTCCAATGAACCATCCAGACCATACCCATCCAGATTATCTTCATCCTCACCGTTTTCCAATCGGTAAAGACGAGTGCGAAGAGCTGAAAGGATTGCATCTGTACTACTACTTGCTAGTTTCTGAAGCATCACCATCACCAAACCCGTAGCATTGCGTTTCGTGGATTTAGCCCTACCAAAGCAGATACGGACATAGTCTGTGATATGCTTATAGAGAGCAATCTGTGACGCATGACGAACAGGGTCAAGCTGTACGTCAAAGCGAATGGTAGTACGCTCATTGAATAGTTTCTTTCCATCATAATCCACAGCAAAGCGTTTCTCGCTTCGCATTACGTATGGTTGTATCTCCTCAATAGACGGCATGCCTTCTCCAGAGAAAGCATCAGCATCCATCAGTTGTAACACACGTCGGAAGTGGTCACTCTTTCCTCGATGTGGAGTAGCTGTCAGCAACAGCAGATTTGGAACCGCATTGCAGAGCACCTCTGCCATCTTGAAACGTGAAACCGTAGTTGATGAACCACCCATCTTGTGCGCCTCGTCGATGATGACCATATCAAAGTCTGCATTGACGACCATCTCCAATCGGTATTTGTTGTAGGCATCCACACGTTCCTGGCTCCAACCTTGACGAGTTTCGATAGGCTTCAAAGCATCACTCGATACAATAATCTGATTGTGCTGTCGCCAGAAGTTCAGTTCTTCCTCAGCATCGAAACTGGCAAAGGTCTTTGCCATAGAAGTAATAAGGTCACTGTCGTATATAAAGAAATTTTCCGCGAAGTGTTCCTTCATTTCCGATTGCCATTGCAGCATGGCAGACTTAGGAACGACAAGCAGTACACGTTTTACTTCGCCTCTCAGTTTCTTCTCTTTCAGCACCAAACCTGCCTCGATGGTCTTACCCATACCCACCTCATCTGCAAGCATGAATCGAGTCTGAACTCCTTTCATCACTTTCTCCAACACCAATATTTGATGAGGAAGTGGAATGAGGTTACTCTCGTATGGAGCTAAGATATGTTTGTCGGCAATCTCCTGTTTTATCTTCGTAGCAATGGCAACAAAGCGAGCATAGGCCAGCCCATTCTTAGACACGCCATCATCTTCCAGTTCCTCTACGAGGACCTGGATAAATGTGTCGTTATCCAATACATGAATCCAAAGTGTTTCTTTATCAAACAACCTTTGGCGCCCTATTATTTCTACGCTCTTGCCTTTGTACTTCATTTCTTATACCTTGTTGCTTGCACTCTCATAATACATTAGGAGTTGCTCGTCTTCTGTAAGCAGATTCTGCTGTATGCGGTCACCTACAAGAATAATGTCAGCAAAGTTTTTGTCACTATAGCACTGTTTAAATCCTGCACGTACGGCTTCTAAACGAACTTTAGGGAGCTTTCCACGTGGTTTTTTCGCTGTTTCTACATATATTTTGAACTCCTTAAGGAGTGACTTCGTTCTTTGCTTCTCTTTGTCGATGTCATCATTCTCATTTACAAGCCTCCACGTTCCATCGTCGTTCTTGATGAAATTTTCATCCAAAATATCCATTAGTTCTGGTACTATATCGCCCTTTTTAGTTCCACCGAGTGACTGCATCCATTTTGGCTGTAACTCGCTATATGTCTGAGGATGGTCTCTAAGTTCATTTTGTAACCAATGAATACCTTCTCCCTCGTTAGTAACAATAAGCGCAAGAGTTGCCAACCCATCAGTTTCAATTACCTTCCTTTCATATTCAGCAGCATCTTCTGCAGAGAAATACATACCATCAAGTTTAATAAATCTTTCATCAAGCCCTTTTTGGAAATCAATAGAGTTTATTGGTATCTCCAATCCATATTGAACAAAATATGATATAACCCTATCGTATATAATACGCGGATCTCTTTCCGTTACATATAAAGATTTCCCATTTTGAGGAATAAATTTTGACGCATGTGAAAGGTATTGATAAACAAAGTCCCACAAAGATTCCGATGGATTGGTTTTAACCTTTTGCTCAAATTCTTTTGTTGGCTTATAGCACGAAATAGCTAAATCTTGTTTAACTGCAGTTGGTCCAAGCATGGCATGTAACCCACCACGTTCTTTATTCAAGTCAGTAATAGCTGATATTATAAAGCCTGCGTTTTTTATAGAATACTGCAAACTGTTCCAGAAAGAAGCCGATGTGTTGCTAAATTCTACAGTCATCCATGAACCAGGTTTCAATACTCTGTGGTATTCACGAAAACTACGAGTCATGATTTCTTGATATTCAACTAGCCCCTTATGTTGGGAGTTGTTAGAAATAGCTTCTTCGCGATTATTCGTCATCAATTTCAACCACGACTCTGAAACTGTATTTAACTCTGAGTACATGATATTTGCGCCAAATGGAGGGTCTGTAAATATATAATCAACAGAATCATTAGGTACAGAGGAATTTGTTGCAGAGCATATTTGTATGGCATTCCCTCCATCACATTGAGACAATGCCTTAATAACCTTTCCTGCTTGGTATTCAAACTGATCTATAGGATTGTTCTCAACACCCTGAGGTGGAATATAAAGAGTGTTAGCCATTGGCCCAACCAAAGCTCTACTTCCGTGTTGTGGCATATATCTATTCATTCGAGTCAGCTTTGGGAGCATTGACGTAAATATAAACATCAGTGGTTTTACTAAGGGTTTATACTCGTCATGGATGATCTTGTAGAGATATGCCAAAACCCATTTCGTGCGTGGATAGTACAGTTGGTTTACTGCTGTTGCTCCAACTCGTTTGGGGTCACCAAACTTATCCCCTTCGCCGAATCCTGTTGTAGGAACGAATCCTTCATATTGAGGGAAATCTGGATTGGGAATGTTTTTAGTAAATCCTCTCCCATGTTTAGGTATTGAATAGTTGAGTAAACAACATTCATATTTCAGTTGTTTTGTTATTTTATTGGTTTGTTCGTCAAATGTTGTTATTTCTATCGAATCTGCATCTATCCTTTTTTGCTTTGTACCACATTGAGGACATGTAAGCAATTCATGCAATGTGCTCGTCTTATAATCAAAAGATAAATCGTGAACGTTCATTTCGCATCCACAATTTTTACAAGCAACCACTTCTGACCACACAAAATAGTTGATATGCGCTTTAATGCTTTTGCCTTCACTAAGTTTAATTGGAATTTCGTAGAAGTAGCCAAAGCGTTCATTAAGTTTCTTAAGAATAATATCTACTGCTTTTTGAAGCAAGTTCTTATCAACAGATGAATTATAGTTAGATGCTATATGAAAACACAAAGGGCTCAGATCTCCACAAATCGCACGTCTTACACCCCAATTAGGCTTGCTAAAACCATTTTCCTTAAAATCGGATTCAATATCTATCATAGCGACTACATCAGGATTTCCACATGCAGCCGCTGCAACACCAGACATTCCCGTCCCAGCAAATCCATCAAGAATAATATCGCCAGGTTGGGTATAATGAAGAATATAACGCATGATAACTTCATGTGGAACTTTTGTATGATATGTATGGGCATTGTATATGGCACTATTCTTACCTTGTTTTATACCATGTGCATACGGCTCTTTCACCTCAAAGTCTGCTTTACGCTTTCCTTCTCTTTGAAGTTCCTTTTTCTCTTCTTCCCACTGCGCAATAAAGTCATTCAGCCAAGGATTTGGGCAAGCTGTATAGTATGGAGGGTCGGAGAGATTGATAATATCATCATCCTCGCCAATAGGAAATCCTTCTATCTTGCGAAGCTCAGGCAAACGACGGCGCAGCTCTTCGCGGAAATACTGACGACGTTCTTCATCGTTCTTGAATGTGAGTCCGAAAACCGTCACAGGACCTTGCTCAGCCTGCTTTTGTGGATTGAGTTGGTCGAGATAATCGTCTGAGAAAAATTTATCTGATGCCATAATATTGCGTTATTTGATGATGATTCTTATATCTTCGTATTTTTTGCCTTGTCGCCTTTGCTCATTGATAATATCTTCTATAAGAGCTGAAAGAGCATTGCGGGCAGAATCAATGTCAAGTGGTCGATTAAAGCGAGACTTGAAATTGTCCATGGTGAGTTCCACCACATTGAAGTTTGTGGAGAGCTTCTTTACTACCGTCAGCAGAGGATGAACATACTGTGCAGTAAGAGAAACGTGACCAGATACAAACTCGTCGAATAATGTTGCTTCCTGCTGTGAAAGCATCTGCTTGTTCTGTTGTGCCATCGGGTCTTCAAGGGCTGCCTTTATCTGTTCTTCCATGCCAACATGTATGGCAGCTATCTCTTGTTTCAACTCTTTCAGATTTGGCAGAGGCTTACCTCCTTCGGAAACAGGATTGAAGTTTTGGAAAGGTGTCTGCATAATGGTCTGCTTCGTTACGGTAGGTGAAGCTATACGAACATCATTTAGTTTCTGAGTCCAAGAGTCGTAATCATATAAGCTGATGATGCTTAGGTTAGCATCTGCTTGTACTGCCTGTGCAACCGTTTCTGCAACCTGTCGTTCAGGCATATTCTTGATAGCTGTAAGCTGTGCCTCTTCTGTGGCCGGTAGATGAGCAGCCACGTATGCAGCCAAATAGTAGTCGGCATAACGCTCCTTCAGTTGTTCAAGTTCCTGCATGTACTGTTTGCGCTGCGCATCGCCTTTGACAATTACATCGCCCAAACGATCTATAGCCGTTTCCATATCAGATTTTAACGCAGAATCAGCAACATAACGTTTCGCCTCACTCAGATAGCTGATGATGAACTTAAACTTCTCTACTTCGTTCAACAATTTCTCCCACTTCAGCAAGTCGCCCTTGTCTGTGACAAGTTTCTCGTGAATCTGTTCTTTGGTCCATTGAAGATTGCGGAGCTTGGCTTTCGTATTGTAATTGCGTACCTTATCACACAAACCTTTTAGAGCGTCCATACGGTTACAGAGTACTGTACCATCGAAAGGACTCAACATTTCAACACCAGCAAGCATGAAACCATCACGGAGCTGATGAGAGATAGTGACAGACTTTGTTGCCAACTGCTGGGCTGCTGTAAGCAGATCGGCAAAGAAAGGAGAATCAGGGATGTCTATTTCAGCAGTACGGTCACTACCTAATAAGCCGAGGCTCAACTCACGAACCAATGGGATGTTAATGCCCTTTGGAGGAGCAATGTGCGAGAATGTGTTAAAGTCGTGGTGGTTGAGATTGACAATCTTTTCGATATTGCCAGCATTGATATGTGTACTATCGCCCAGGACTATCTCAATTTCTCCAAGCTGTGCCATAGCCGCCATTACGACAAACTCCAAGTCTGCCTCTATTTCGAAATCAATGGTGACATATTGCTCTTCATAAAACTGCTTCAATATATCAGAGCGATTGAGCACCTGTCCACCACGTTGTTCCAGTTTGTTCTTCAAGCTCTGAGCGTATTGAGAGTGGTCTGTTGAAAGATGACCATCAGTCCACAATCCAAGACCGTTCAAGATGGCAGTACCCAAACTGCTGGCGGATTGTGGAGTAGCAATAGCAATACGTGCCGCTTTTAATACATTCTCGCGATTCTTGTTTCCAAGAGGATATGGCAAGTTGGAGAACTTTGGGTAGTGCTTGCATTGATCACAGAAGAGGTTTTCAAGAATATCTGATGCCACATTACTCAACATGCTCATCTTGTCCTCGCCCTGAGGGTTTAGCGAGGAGAGCGGATGCTTCTCTCCATTGAACTCCACCATGCAACTTTGCATGAACTCATTATTAAATTTCTCGCGAGCAGATTTGAAGTATTCATCTTTCACAACCTTATAGTTCGGCTTTTCTACAGAGCTGGCCCCATTGATAAGTGCCTGTGAAGCTCCATAGAGTGTAACTGCATCACGGAAATCTTGACTCAACGTATCGAAAAGGAAGAAGATTCCGTCCTCTTCGGGTTGATGCTTTGCTGACTCCTTATCAAAGATTGGCATGAAGTACAAGTAGAAATGCTGCTTCGGCTGCGTTGTAGATTTGGCATTAGGATTGCCCATGAAGATATAGCCATCCAAACGGACATTGTGAGATTTCCAGTTAACGCTGTGATCCCATATTCGGAAGTTAGGACGATAAACAACCCAATCTACAGGCAATATCTCTGCAAGGAAATCATAAAAGTATTCGTCTTTCACATTGTCAGACATCGTGGCAGCATAATTGATGACATTCTGCTTGTAATTGACACCCCCCTCTATGCGCAAATGATACTCCAGATTTTCCTCATTGCGTTCAAAATATTGACCTATGGTTGCCTTAACAATGTTGTTGAGAGTTGTGGTGATAGAGAGGTCAACCAATTCGTCAAAGTTTGTTGCTATAGGGTCAACAAAGCAAAGGTCATTGGCCAATGACTCTGCCAGCACACCATTCGTTTTGGTTAGGTCTGATTGCAATATTTTAATAGCAGATGCTGCTACGATGCGGTGAGCCAAAGGCTTCTTGGGCGAACGACCACCAGTAAAATAGTCATCTATCTTCTGGTCAACAAGTGATGTGATTTCAGAAACCTTGCGCACATCAGGAATTGCCATCAGGTCTTGTGTACGCTGCATGTCCTCCCAGTAGGAATCATAGCAGATTAAGCCAGGCTCCTTCTCAGGAACATCTTTATCAAGCATCGTCTCAAAACGACGCGAAAGCACTTTCAACACTTCGCGCTGGTTTTTACCAACACGGATTTGCTGGAAGTTGTCAAAATATGATGGATGAACCGGATAAAGATTGACAAATGTATCGAGATCGTGACTCAGGTCAGGGAATAACGTAATAAACTTCTGTAAGTGCTCCTTAATAGTTTGCTGCTGATGGGCGTTTTTGCGCAAGAGACGTTCCTGCACGATGAACTGCACATCAGACTTCTCAATCTTCAAATCGGTATAGCGATCAGCAACATGGCTAAGCATATCGGCAGCGAACTGGAATTCTGGTGCCTGATATATCAACTCCTGCACACCAAATACCATACGGAATTTCGTGCGGTCGGAAATATGACCAAGTGCTTGCAATACTTGAAGGTCGCTTCCTAACAAATGTGGTTGAGCATGACCTTGCAGATAAGAAAGCATCTCGTCTATGACAAACATAAAACCCTTATCTGGGTATGCATCCTCAAATGCGGCAAGCATCTTTTCCAATTTGTCATAGTAAGGTACAGGGCGATTGTCCTCATAAATACTATAATCAATGCCCCACTCTTCGAGATATTTGTCAATCTGATAGGTAATCATATCCCATAGTGAGTTTGTACCACTAATCTCGAAGCGCACGACCTTATAACGACCAGCGATTATCTGCAAGCATTCTTTAGCTTTTTGGTTGTTGAGGAAATCGAGGTAATGTGCATCTTCCGCAATGATGGAAAAAAGCGACATCAAATGAGATTTACCAGTACCATAGTTACCGACAACCTGAATACCTCGTGTTTCCTGGGTGGAATCGAGGTCAAGTTCCCGACATATACGTGGGATGATGAAGTTCTCAAATGCGTTGGAGCAGACAAAAGTCTTAACGAGCCGGTCGCGGTAATCGCCATCGTTGAGCTTGTCGAACTTGATAATCTCATCAACAGACTCAAACTGGATTAAATCTTTATATTTCATATGCTTGCCATTTTATAAGGTTCATCCCCGAATTGCGTTGGTTTTGTCATGTAGTGCGAGCAGTAGCAGTGTGAAATACTCATCATCTCTATAGCCATATGCTCTTC
>OCVV011344089.1_pt1 | contig 25058 bp, 17 predicted proteins | sample 1539721 | NCBI WGS metagenome assembly OCVV01 (sample SAMN02144230, study PRJEB22623) | gut metagenome | biome: sheep rumen | host: Ovis aries | place: New Zealand
AGGAGCGCTTTTTTGATTTTCTTTGGCGGGGAAAATGTTTTCTATGGAAAGTTCATTTCCGTTCATCAGCACGATGGCGCGGTGAATGGCATTTTCCAGTTCTCGGATATTTCCTGGCCAGTCATAACGGATGAGCGCCTGCATGGTCTCTTCCGAAATTTTCGGTTTTGCGTCCGGGTATAAAGCGAATTCCTGAATAAAATGCTCCACAAGCTCGGGAATGTCTTCTTTGCGTTCTCGCAGAGTGGGAACATAAATCGGAATCACGTTTAAGCGGTAAAAAAGGTCCTTGCGGAAAGTTCCGTTCTCGGCTTCTTTTTGAAGATCGTGGTTGGTTGCCGCAACAATTTGGACTTTGACCTTTTTGGTTTCGCTGGAGCCGACGGGGCGAATTTCGCCTTCTTGCAAGGCTCTTAAAAGCTTCGCCTGCATGGGCAGGGGAATGTCGCCGACTTCATCCAGGTACAGGACGCCGCCACTTGCGACTTCGAAAAGGCCCTTGCGTTCGGTAATCGCGCCTGTAAACGCTCCGCGCGCATGGCCGAAAAGTTCGCTTTCGAAAAGGCTTTCGCTGATGGCGCTACAGTTCACCGAAATCAGATGATTCGAAACGGATGCAATCGCTTTGGCCACAAGTTCTTTGCCAACGCCGGATTCACCTTGAATCAGAACGGTTGCTCCTTTACTGCGGATTGCTTTGAAGATGGAATTGTAAAGGTTTTTGACTTGGGAACTGTGGCCCACGATTTTCTTGAGGGCGGCATTGATATGGGAAAGAAGGTCCGATTGCTGCTTGAGCATCGAAACTTCTGTCATGAATCGGAGCCGGAGAGCGTCCCGCGTTAAAAGCGTATTGAAAAGTTCGCTGCGGGATTTGCTGATATTGGAAATTTGAATTCCAAATCCTAAAAAACGGGCTGCGGGAGAAATGTCTCGCAGCTCATGGAGTAGGCTGTCCGAAAATTCGCGGTCTAAATTGACCACGGTAATTTCCGGAGAAAAACGGCGGAATTCTTCCACCGCTCTTTCGGATTCGGAACAAAGGCGTGTCTCGTAGCCTTGAACGCTCGAAAGTACATCTTCGAGAAAAGAGATGCTTTCGTTTTCTTCGGAAAGAAAGAGAATTCGCGTTTTGGCCATGAGAACCGGGATTTACTTGCCGAGTGCTTGGGAACGGAGCGTTGCGGCTTCGACCGTATGCATCAGGGTGCCTCGGAAACCGGCGTCTTCCAAAACCTGGACGCCTGCGATCGTCGTGCCCGCCGGGGAAGATACCATCGCGGATAGTTCTCCTGTATCCTTGCCGGATTTTTTGAGAAGTTCCACGCTGCCTTCAATCGTGGCAAGAGTCAGTTGCATGGCGACTGGACGGGTAAGGCCCATCTTAACGCCACCGCGGACAAGGCCTTCGATGAATTCGAAGACATAAGCCGGAGCGCTACCCGAAAGACCCGTCACCGCGTCGATCAGGTTTTCGCCGACCGTTACGGTCACGCCGACGGTCGAAAGCAAGGTCTTTGCCGTTTCCAGAGATTCCGCAGAAACACCGTCCGTTGCAATGGCGATTGCGCCCTTGCCGACGGTCAGCGGAAGGTTCGGCATCACGCGCACAACGTCACCGTGTTCAAAATCGAGGGCGTCGATAATCTTTGCACGGGAGACTCCTGCCATGATCGAAATGATTTCCGGCTTGGATGTTACTTTGCCCTTGGCGCTTGCGCTCCATTCTCCGGCGACAGCCTTAAAAACCTGTGGCTTCACGCAAAGGAAAACGACGTTCGCATCGTTGGCCATTTTGCCGAAATCGGCATAGCGAACTGCGCCGAGTTCTTCGACAGGCTTGGCCGTTTTTTCGAACGGTTCGTAAAAAAGGATGTCCTTAGGATTGTAGCCGGAGTTGAGGAGGCCACGGAGAATGGCTCCGCCCATATTACCTGCACCAGCAAAAGCGATTTTCTGAGACATGTTTTGACTCCTAGCCATTCATCGAGGCTAAAAATTCTTCATTGTTCTTTGTCTTTTTAAGCTTGTCACGCATGAATTCCATGATTTCCACAGAAGTCTGTTCCTGGAGGAATTTGCGCAAAATCCAGACGCGGCGAAGGGTATCGTCGTCGAGAAGAAGTTCTTCTTTGCGAGTTCCGGACTTGAAAATGTCGATGGCCGGCCAAATGCGCTTTTCTGCAATGCGTCGGTCAAGAACGAGTTCCATGTTACCGGTACCCTTGAATTCTTCAAAGATGACTTCGTCCATACGGCTGCCGGTTTCGATCAAGGCAGTGCCGATGATGGTGAGAGAACCGCCGTTTTCGATCTTTCGGGCTGCACCAAAGAAACGCTTGGGGCGCTGCATGGCGAGAGCGTCCACACCGCCGGAAAGAATCTTGCCGGAATGCGGGATCACTACGTTATTTGCTCGGGCAAAACGGGTAATGGAATCGAGAAGGATCACGACATCGTTACCGTATTCGACAAGGCGCTTGGCCTTTTCGAGAAGGATGTCGGCAACTTGAGTGTGATGTTCTGGCGGTTCGTCAAACGTCGAAGCGATGACTTCGCCCTTCACGTGGCGACGCATGTCGGTCACTTCTTCCGGACGTTCATCGATCAGAAGCACAAAGAGCTTGACTTCCGGATGGTTCTTGGCGATGGCGCCTGCGATATTTTGCAGAAGGACCGTTTTACCGGTACGCGGCGGGGCGAGCAAAATACTGCGCTGTCCCTTACCGATCGGGGAGAATAGATCCATGATGCGGGTGGAATATTCGTCTTGACGCCATTCGAGGTTGAGCTTTTGGTACGGATGGATCGGGGTCAAATATTCGAAAGCGACACGGTGCTTGGCCTTTGCCGGATCTTCACCGTTAATGGTGTCGATACGGGCGAGTCCAAAGTAACGTTCATTATCGCGCGGCTGACGGACAAGGCCCGTAATCGAGTCGCCGGACTTGAGCTCAAAACGGCGAATCTGGTTCGGGCTGATGTAAATGTCGTCAGGGCCTGCGAGATAGTTCAAATCGGCATTGCGAAGGAATCCGTAGCCTTCCTTCATAATTTCGAGAGTGCCTTCCGTATAAATCGGAGCGCCTTCGCCCGAGATGGCAGCGAGCAAGCGGTAGATCAAAGCCTGCTTGCGAAGTCTCTTCACGTCCGGAATGTTGAGCGAATTTGCCTTTTCTTGCAAATCGAACATCGGCGTGTTGCGGAGTTCGCGCCAGCGCTGCATGGCAATCGCGACCTTTTCCGGATCGGCAGGAGGAGCCTGAAGCTGATCGTCTGGAATGTCGTCTTGCGGCAGGAAACGGTTATTACGGTTGAACTTGTTGTTCTTTCCGAACTTGTTGAATTTACCGTGGCGGTTGTTATTGTTGAAATTATTGTTGTTGAAACGGCGATTGCCATTTCCGCCGAACGGAGCGTCTGGAGCCGGAGCTTCGAGAGCCGGATTGTTCTGGGCTGCGGCGTCGATGGCGCTGTCGGAAATGCTTTCGTTATTCGGGAGAGAGCCTTGATTTTCTTCGGCAAGTTCGCTTGTTCCCGGGGTTACAGGGATTTCCGGTTCTCCGGAAAGTTCCGACGTCGGAGGGGCCATTTCGGGTGCGGGTTCAAGAGAAACTTCTTTGACTTCATTCGGTTCAGACTGTTCTGGCTCTTCAGGTGCACGCGTTTTGCGCGGACGTCCGCGACGCTTGGGGGCGGCTTCTTCAGGCTTTGGCTGGTCTTCAGGGAAGGTAATGGGAGCGGCGAGATCGCCCAGAGCGGAAAGATCTGGGGTCGGGGCATCCGGGGAAACAATATCAGAAATTAATTGAACGGGAGAAGAACCGTCATTTTTCTTCGGTCTTGGCACAGGGACTCCTGCGAACTGTAAAAAGAAATAAAAAAGAATATAAAGATAAAAGGAAAAAGCGAGAATGCTTTGTCCGCCCCTTAATATACATAAAAAAATCTATATTGGCACTCGTGGAATCATTAGAACGGGTATTCGTCGCTTTAGGCAGCAATATTGAACCGCGAGGCAAGCGCCTTGCGGAAGCAAGGGCGATGTTAAAAAGAATTTCTCTTGGCGGTTGGAAGGAAAGTTCGATATACAAGACGTCTCCGGTTGGACCGCAAGATCAAGGTCCGTTCTTGAACCAGGTCGTGACGTTCTGGTATGGAAAAGGTCCCGAAAAACTTTTGAACTATCTCAAAGGGGCGGAACTTTTTTTGGGAAGACATCCGCGTGGGCATTGGGAAAAACGTGAAATCGACATGGATCTGATTTATTACGGCGAAAGCATCTGCTCTGGAAAACAGGGTGGACCGACGGTCCCGCATCCTCTTGCCACGGGCCGTGGTTTTGTCATGGTTCCGCTTGCGGAACTGGATCCGGATTGGGTCGATCCTTTGCTTGGAAAAAAAGCGAAAAAAATTTTGGAAGAGTTGAAATTATCCGGCGCGGACGTGGATTTCAAGAGAGTGGAGGTGGATGATGAATGAAGCTTTTGTCGGACAGACGAATAGTGAAGCGACAATGAAGCTTCCGGATCGAGTCCGCTTTGTTGCGATTGACGGTGTGATTGGTGCTGGCAAAACTTCGCTTGCGCGGATTCTTGCAAAGGAACTCGGTGCAAACCTTGTCTTGGAACAGTTCGAAGACAATCCGTTCCTCCCTCGCTTTTACGAAGATCCTTCGGCTTACGCGTTTCAGACGCAGCTGTTCTTTTTGCTGTCGCGCCTTCGCCAGTTCCAGGATGCATTTGTCCAGAACGATCTGTTCCGCCATTATGTCGTCAGCGATTACACGTTCGAAAAAGACCGCATTTTCGCCCTCCAGAATTTGACGGAAAGCGAAATGGTCATGTACGATACGGTTTCGACGAATCTTTCCAAGTCGCTTCCAAACCCCGATCTCATTATTTATTTGCAGGCCGACGTGCCGACTCTTTTGAACCGGATCAACAAGCGTGGTCGCCCGATGGAAAAATCGATAGAAGGCAATTACCTTCGCGATCTTTTGCAACGCTACGACCATCACTTTTGGCATTACACCAAGGCTCCGGTCCTGATCATCAATACGAATAAAATCGATTTTGTTCACAATGAAAAACATCTGCAGATGGTGCTGAACGCGATTGCAGCGGCGCCGACGCAGACAACTTACTTTGCTCCTGAAGGTGGCTAAATAAAATGAAAATTGTCAAGACGATTGCAGAACTCCGTGCAGAACTTCTTCCGTTGAAAAAGGCGGGCAAGAGCATCGGTCTCGTTCCGACGATGGGTGCTTTGCATGAAGGTCATATGAGCCTCGTGGATGCTTCCGCCAAGGAAAACGATGTGACGGTCGTGAGCGTGTTTCTGAATCCGATTCAGTTTGGCAAGAATGAAGATTTGGACAAGTATCCTCGTCGCTTGGAAAAGGATGCGGAACTGGTTGCGGCTCATGGAGGCACTTTTGTATTTGCTCCGACTCCGGAAGAAATGTATCCGGATGGGGATCCGCTGACTCTTGTCCGTGACGAATCGATGGAACGTCTTTACTGCGGTGCGACCCGTCCGGGACACTTCCGCGGTGTTTTGACCGTGGTGACGAAGCTCTTCAATATCTCTGGCGCGGACCGCGCTTACTTCGGCAAGAAGGATTACCAGCAGGCGTTCCTCATTAAGCGCATGGTGAAGGATCTGAACATGCCGATCGAAATCCATACGCTTCCGATTGTGCGCGAAGCTTCGGGCCTTGCCCGTTCGAGCCGCAATGAATACATGAACGATGTGGAACGCGGTGCAGCGGTGGCGATCTCCAAGGCTCTCCTCGATGCCAAGGCTTCTTATGAAACGGGCGAAAAGGATGTGAACAAGCTCCGTTCCAAAATTCAGGAAAACGTGGCGAAGGCTGGCGGCGTGGTTCAGTACATTGAAATCGCAAGCCAGAAGACTCTCTTCGCCAATACGAGCGGCATTGTGGACGAACCGTCCGTGATTCTCATTGCCGCTTTCTTCGGCAAGACCCGTTTGATCGACAACATGGAATTGAACTGATTTTTGTAAGTCCAAAAAAAATCGCACCCGAAAGGGTGCGATTTTCATTTTAAATCAACGGAACCGTTTTCAACTTAGAAGCCGATTTCGAGTCCCACCTGCGGACCGTGCATGATGTGATGTTCGACCTTGTAGGTGGAGAATGCATATTCGGCACGGATGCGGAAAGTCACCGTGCTTGTACGGTTGAAGAGGAACCCACCGCCTAAGCGAACCCAAAGACCGGTATTGCTATCGCCATCTGGTTCATCATAGTAGTAAGAGTCAGAGTCATAAGAAGTAACGGTGGAGGTGAAAGATACACCGCCGCCGAGGAACGGAGTCGAACTGCCGTCTAAGAACGGATAGTAAGCCGAGAGCCCGAGCGAAATGTTCACGAGGGTTTCGTCAACACTAATGGTTGTTTTCTCGTCGCTGTAATAACTGGTGTAGGTGTAATCTTCCGAATCGCTGTAGAAATTGAAAGAACCATCGATCTGGAAGAAGATGTTGCGGGAATCGTACGACCAGAAAATTTCAAGACCCGGCTGGAATCGCGGACCCGGATTGTTGAGCATCGTAAAGCCCATAATACCGAAGCCGAAGGACTTGTTTGCACGCTTCTTGCGAAGCTTGGTTTCTTCCTTCTGGGTAACGGTGTAAATGTCGTCGGTCTTCGATGCGACGTTTTCCGTTCCGATATTCTTTGCCATGCGTTCAAGAATCGGGTCAAGATCGTTTGGATTCGCGGCCTTCATCGCATCGGACCAAAGAAGATTCCCGCTTTGAGTGCCGTACAGAGAAAGGGTGACGACCACGGTTTCTCCGAGACGGGTCAAGTCTGCAAGAATGAATTTGGTGCAACCCTTTCGTTCTGCCGTCTTCTGGACGTCGGCCTTGGACGGCTGGGTCTGGAGAGAATCCGTCTGAGCCGGGATGACCACTTCATAACGCCCATCCTTGTCCGCATACCGCTGGAACAACTTGGACGTTGCGTACTGGTAGTCTTCATGGATGTTGGTCAATTCGAAAAGTGGCATATAAACCCTTTCCGAAGCGAAAACGCTAGCCACCAAACCGACAGCAAAGAATAAAGTTGTACGGAACCCCATAACAAACCTCACTGGTTAAATGTTTGTATACGAGAATATACGTTATTTTTTCTTCTTTCGGGTAGCGAACCATTCATCAAACGTGATAGAACGGTCTAAATAGCCGCTAGGAGTCAATTCGAGAACACGATTTGCCAAAGTTTCTGCAAATTCATGGTCTTCGGTACAGAAAATGACCGGGCCCTTGTAGGCGACAAGGCCATTGTTCAGTGCCGTAATCGATTCCAGGTCCAGATGGGCTGTCGGTTCGTCGAGCATCAACATGTTCGAGTTCGAAAGCATCATGCGGCTGAGCATGCAACGTACCTTTTCGCCACCGGAAAGAACCTTTGCCGACTTCAGGGCTTCTTCGCCCGTAAACAGCATACGGCCAAGGAATCCGCGAATGAACGTTTCATCCTGTTCCTTGCTGAATTGACGGAGCCAGTCTACGAGGGAAAGGTCTTCGCCAAAGAAGGCGTCGTTGTTCTTCGGGAAGTAGCTCGAAGAAATGGTCGTTCCCCATTTGACCTTGCCGGACTTGATGTTTTCCGGATCCTGGATTGCTTCGAAGAATGCGGTCTTGAGAACGCCGTAATCGCCGACGAGAGCGACCTTGTCATCGCCGCCGAGGGAGAAGTTCAAATGCTCGAGCTTTGTTCCGTCGCCGGCATCGATCGTCAAATCCTTGACTTCGAGAACGATCTTGCCCGGTTCACGGTCCATCTTGAAGCTGACCCACGGGAACTTACGGCTCGATGCCGGCATTTCATCGACGGTCATTTTGTCAAGAAGCTTTTTACGGCTCGTGGCCTGCTTTGCCTTGGAAGCGTTTGATGCGAAACGCTGAATAAACGCCTTGAGTTCGGCGATTTTTTCTTCGGCGCGGCGATTCTGATCCTTGCGCTGCTTTTGGGCGAGCTGGCTTGCTTCGTACCAGAATTCGTAGTTACCGCCGTAGATATTGATCTTGCCGTAGTCAATGTCGCAGATGTTCGTGCAGACGCGGTTCAAGAAGTGACGGTCGTGCGAAACGACAATCACGGTGTTTTCGAAACGTTCGAGGTAGTCTTCGAGCCAGTTGACGCATTCGAGGTCCATGTGGTTCGTCGGTTCGTCGAGCAGAAGGATGTCCGGGTTGCCGAAGAGAGCCTGGGCAAGGAGAACGCGAATTTTTTCGTTGCCGTCGAGTTCCTTCATGAGCTTCTGGTGGGATTCTTCCGGGATGTCGAGACCCTTGAGGAGGGTTCCTGCGGAAGATTCGGCTTCGTAACCGCCCATTTCGCCAAACTGGGTTTCGAGTTCGATGGCTTCCATGCCTTCGTCTTCGGTCATTTCCGGCTTCGCGTAAAGTTCTTCGCGGCGCTTGCCGATCTTGTAAAGTTCCGGGTAGCCCATCATGACCGTGTCGAGAACGGTATGTTCTTCGTAGGCGAAGTGATCCTGCTTCAAAACAGAAAGACGTTCGTTCGCATCGTGGGTAACGTCACCCGTATTCGGTTCCAATTCTCCGGAAAGGATCTTCAGGAACGTGGACTTTCCGGCACCGTTTGCGCCGATAATCCCGTAGCAATTACCCTTGCGGAAAGAGAGGTTGACATCTTTGAAAAGCACGCGGCTTCCATACTGCAGACTAACATTAGAAACATTGAGCATGGCGCCAAAGATAGTAATTATTCCGAAAGACTCATCATGCAGGCTTCGCGAATGCGCCACATTTCTTCGGGCGAATAGGGAAGGAACATTTCGTCGAGCCATTTTTCCATGAACTGCTTGTGGTAAGCGGTCTTTTCGACGGCGACGTTTTCGGGATCCGTGAGTTCGCGGGTGTCGAGAATCGTATTTTCGAAATCTTTGATGAACTTACCTGGACGCGTGTAATCTTCGAACTTCCCGTTTTCCTTTAAGTAGCAGTGCGCTTCCGGAATGTAGTCTAGGTGAAAGTGCTCAAGCACATCTTGGACCTTGGGCGTGCTTTCGGCGCTCATCTTGAATGTGGACACCATCAGATGCACGTCGGGAATGGAATTTTCTTTAGCGATGCAGACGAGAATCGCATGCTTTCCGCTGCACGTTCCGCGACCTTCTTTCAGGACCAAGGAGAGATCCTTGGGGTTCGAGGTTCTGCCGTAGGGAAGGTTGGCTACGTAATCCTTGAGAGATTCCCAGGTGGTGACGCCTTTTTCTTTGGCGAGGTTCGTGTAAGGAGCGTTGGCGGTCAGATTAGTCATAAATTACTTTGTATGAAAAATTGGGAGGTTCAAATAAAAAAAGCGGCCCCTTGCGGGACCGCTTGAATCTTTGGGGCTATTTTGCAGCGGTGGCCTGCACGCCGTGCGACTTTTCGAGATCGCGAGCGTTGATGATAAGCATCTGCAAGCGGTTTTCGATGTTCGCAAAGCTTGTATCCGGATCGTAGTCAAGCGAAAGGACCTGAATGTGCGGGTATCTCGCCTTGACGGCCTTCGTGAGGCCTCGGCCGGAAATGTGGTTTGCAAGGCAGGCGAACGGCTGCACGATAATGAAGCTGTTGATGCCGTGCGGGGCATTGTAAAGAATTTCGCCCGGAATCAGCCAGCCTTCGCCCGTGTTGTACGTCGGGTCGATAATGTCGCCGACGAGCTTCACGAGTTCGTAGCAGTCTGCGTGGTGTTCGTAAAGCTTGTAGTTCTTGTAATGCTTTTGAACCGTCTTGACCGCATGCGTGTAAATCTTTGCCGTAATGCCGCCGATAAGCCAGTTTTCGATAGGCTTTGCTATGAGGCCGCGCTTGAGCTTTTCACGGCGGACGACTTCGTCCACGCGGAAGAAGTCCGTCATGCCCGGCAGGTAAACTTCCATACCGTTGTTGATGAGGTATTCTTCGATGTGGCCGTTTGCGCCGGCGTGATAGTTCATGAGAATTTCACCGAGAAGGGCGACGCGCGGCTTGCGATAGCTCGAGTCCACTTCGATCTTGTTGAATTCTTCAATGGCCTGGTCGAGCATCAGGAGCGCTGTCTTGGGATAAGCGATTTCCTTGTTCGGCGTATAGGCGATTTCTTCCATGATCTTCGGCATCCACTTGTCGTAAACGCGCTGGGTATCGCCGGCGTGAAGTTCGTATGGACGGCTTCTGCGGTAGATCGTTTCGATGCAATCCATGACGGTAAGGCCCCAGAGCATGTGCAGCTGGAAGGGGAGCCCGAGCTTAAAGCCCGGATGCATATCCTTGGTATCCTTACCGGTCGTGATGATCGGGACGTCTGCGTATCCCATTTCATCCAGAGCCTTACGGGCAAGAGTTGCATACTGCACTGCGCGGCAGTTTTCGCAGTTTTTGGAAAGCCCGACGCAAAGCTGGTCGTGCGGAATTTCCGGATGCTGCTGGATCCACAGGAGGTTTTCTCCGATGTTTACCTGAGCCGGGAAGCAGATGTCGTTGTGCACGTATTTTTTGCCGAGGGCAAAGGCTTCCGGACCGCCGAGCGGAAGTTGAACCGCGTTGTAGCCGAGAGAACGGAAGTATGCTGTAGCAAGGATACTGAATGAGTAGGAAAGGTTCGGAACGAGAACCGTGCGCTTTTGCTTGTCCGTTTCAAGGAATTTCGCCGGGTAAAGCGGTCCTTCCGTTTTGGGCGGGAACTTGACCTTGCGACGGGCGCGTACGGTTTCGATAAAGCTCTTGACGCGGATGCCGACTGGTCCGCGGGCATCGCCTTCGTCGAGCTTTAACATCAGAAGTTCCTTCATGGAAACTTCGTGAAGCATGCGGTTCATTTCGTCGGTAAGAACGGAGTCGTGACCGCAACCGAAGCTGACGATTTGCACAAGTTCAAGCGCAGGATCCTTTGCGGCAAGCATCGTCGCACCGAGCATACGCATATGGAATGTGTTTTTCACTTCCATACGGGTGTGTTTGTCGAGATCCTGGTCGAACACTCCCGGCAGAGATTCCGTTGTAAGGACCGGAATGCCCATGGTCGTAAAGTGCTGTGCAATGTTGTGGTTGATAAGCGTATCGGCGTGATAGGGACGGCCGGCAAGGCAAATGGCGAAGTCGCCCTTCTTGCGGACATCTTCAAGAACTTTAGCCCCTTCTTCGGCGAGAGTCGAACGGAAGGTGTTGAGAGCTCTTTCGCCTTCTGCGACCGCTTTTTTGAGAATGCTCTTTTTGATTCCCCAGCGTTCGTGGAAGTAAGCGACTGTCTGTTTTTCGCGCTGTTCCGTATCGGTCCAGTGGAATACCGGCTGGATCATCGGAATTCCATAGTTGCCTTCCGGATCGTCGGAATTACGGCTCACATCCGGGTAGCCTTGGACGACAGGGCAAACAGCGGTTGCCTTTTTGAACTTGGTATGATCACTCGGCATGGCGACCATCATCGGGAAGAAGATGGAATTCACCTTCTTGTCGACGAGATCCAAAACGTGTCCGTGGACAAGCTTTGCCGGGAAGCAGATCGTGTCGCTCGCGATGCTTTGCAGACCGCGTTCAAAGAGCTTGTAATCGCTCTGCTTGCTGACGACGACCGTGTAACCGAGGGAGGTGAAGAATGCCTTCCAGAACGGCAGACTCGACCAGAAGTCGAGAACACGCGGAATACCGATCGTTTTGCCGGTTTGCGGAAGAAGCTTGGCCGGAGTGTAGTCCTTGACCAAAAGCTGGTTCGTGCGCTTGACCATGTCCGGAACGGCCATCATCTTCTTGGTGATTTCGGCGATGAGCTTCTTTGTTTCTGGATCGTCCGGATTGGCGGTCACTTCGCCGCGTTCGCAGCGGTTGCCGGTGACAAAGCTTTGACCGTCGCTGAAGGTGACGATGGTGCGGGAGCAGTGGTTGGTGCAGTACTGGCAGATCATGCCAGGCTTGTTGTCCCAGCTTAAATTGCGAGCGGCTTCAAGACCGATGAAAGAAGTCTTGTATTCCGGATCGGCCTTTTTCTTTTCTTCAATGAATTTTTTGGTGAGAAGGGCAACGCCGATAGCGCCCATTTCGCCCGGACGTTCCGGACGGATCGGGGTAATGCCTGTCTGCTGTTCGAAGGCGCGGAGGACTGCGTCGTTTTTAAACGTACCGCCCTGCACGACGACATGCTTGCCGAGGGTTTCCAAGTTGCGGATACGGATCACCTTGGTGAACACGTTCTGAATAATCGAACGGCAAATGCCTGCGATAATATCTTCCGGTTGCTTACCGTCGCGCTGTTCCGTAATGATGGAACTGTTCATGAACACGGTGCAACGGGAGCCGAGCTGCGAAGGATTCTTGGCGTCGAAAGCGAGCTTTGCGATCATTTCGAGCGGAACGCCGAGGGACTTCGCATAGGTTTCGATGAAGGAACCGCAACCCGAAGAGCATGCTTCGTTCAGAATAATGCCCGTGACAACGCCGTCGTGGACAGAAATCGCTTTCATGTCCTGGCCGCCGATGTCGAGAATAAAGGTGACTTCGGGGCAGAGATGTTGGGCCGCATTGGCGTGAGCGACAGTTTCTACCGTGTGATAGTCCGCGTGGACTGCCTTGGCGAAAAGCTGTTCGCCGTAACCGGTTGTGCCGACACCTAGAATGTTCAGCTTGCAACCGTATTCTTCGTAACGGTCGGCCAGTTCGTTCAACGCTTTCTTGAGAACGGCGAGAGGTTCGCCTTCGTTACTTGCGTAGAATCCGTCGATGACTTTTTCTTCTTCGTTCAACAGGACGAACTTGGTGGTCGTCGAACCGGCGTCGATACCCAGGTAGGCATTGATTTCGGAACCCGGCAATGGCTGCGGATAATTCTTGTCGGCGAGCTTGTGCTTTTGCTTAAAAAGCTCGTATTCCGTTTCGTTCTTGAAGAACGGCTCGTTGTGGTCCGTGCGTGCGGCAAGGCGCTTCTCGTTAAAGTGAACGAGCATATCGAGAGAGCCTTCGCGACGGTAACCGCAATCCTTGTCGGCGAACATGGTACCGACGGAAAGCGCTGCGCCATAGGCGACGAGAATTTCGGAGTGTTCCGGTCGGATCGCCTGTTCGTCCGAAATGCCAAGACGTTCCTTGAATGCGCGGACAAGTGTCGGGTTGAACGTAAGTGGGCCACCTTCAAAAATCACAGGGGGCTTGATTTCCATGCCTTGGGCAAGGCCGCCGATTGTTTGCTTTGCAATCGCATGGAAGCTCGAAAGGGCGACGTCTTCTTTTGAAACTCCGCTGTTCAATAGCGGCTGGATATCCGTCTTGGCAAATACGCCGCAACGGCCAGAAATTTCATAAACCTTTGTACCACGAGCCGCATAGGATTCGAACTGTTCCGTCTTGATGCGGAGGAGTCCTGCGACCTGGTCAATGAACGCTCCAGTACCGCCGGCACAGACACCGTTCATGCGCATGTCGCTTGCAATCAGTTTTCCCGAACCTTTGTCTTTTTCAAAGAATACGACCTTGGCGTCCTGACCTCCCAGTTCGATTGCAACTCGGGATTCCGGATGGGTCGTACGGACAGCGAGAGCGTTTGCCACCACTTCTTGCACAAAGAAAGCGCGGGTCGCTTCCGCAAACGGCTGGCCGCCAGAACCGCAGAAGGCGACTCGGAAGTTCTTATCGGGGAAAAGTCCATGGGCAGTTGCCAGCACGTCATGTACCTTTTGTGCTTGCATCGCATTGTGACGCTCGTACGTGAAGTGGAGCAGCTTTTCGGTGGCCGGATCTACAACGGCAATTTTAACAGTCGTCGAACCAACGTCGACACCAACCCACAAATCGTTATTCTGATTGCTCATAGTGCCCCAAATTTAGAAAAAAAGGCAGGGGATATAAAGTGACGCGAATTATATTTGGCGCATGCATCATTTCAATGCGAAAACGCGCCTTGGCGAATGCCTTTAATCCTTCGCGTTCTGGAATTTGCCGAGGAAAATCTTTGTTTCGCGGGCGACGACACCGCTCAAAAGGATCAGAGCGACAAGGTTCGGGAAAGCCATCAGACCGTTGAAAATATCGGCGCTGGTCCAGACCGCGCTGACGGTGAGGTATGGGCCGATGAAAACGGCGAGAACGTAGATCCAGCGGTAGGTGAGCTTCTTTTTACGGCTCTTTCCGATCAGGTACTGCAAGCATTTTTCGGAATAGTAGGCCCAGCCGAGAATCGTGGTGAATGCGAAGAAGGCGAGCGAAATCGTGAGGAAGTAGGGAGCGAAACCGCTTCCGATCGGAAGGATGCTGAACCCTCTGCGGAAGGCTTCCATGGTGATGTTCACGCCTTCGAGTCCAAGGCTCGGATCCCAAGCGCCCGTGATGACGATGATGAGACCTGTCATGGTGCAGATGATGATCGTGTCGAAGAAGGTGCCGGTCATGCAGACAAGGCCTTGGCGAACCGGTTCCTTGGTGCGGGCCGCCGCGGCGGCAATCGGGGCGGAACCGAGGCCCGCTTCGTTGCTGAAGATTCCACGGGCGATACCTTTTTGCATCGCAATGAACATTGTACCGACAACGCCGCCCGTGACAGCGGACGGGTTAAAGGCGGCGCGGACGATCGTTTCGATCGCAGCGGAAATATGCGAAAAGTTCAGGAGCAGGAAGAAAACGCAAATCAGCACATAGAAAATCGCCATGAACGGGACGACAATCGAGGCGACTTTTGAAATGCGACGGAGACCGCCGATAATCACAAAGGCGACGCAAGCGGTCACGATGAAACCGGTAATCGCGGTGGTGTAAGAAACTCCATGACCGCCGATATTCACGAATTCCGCGGACGGGAGAATCGTATTCACTGCCGACGTGATTCCGTTGACCTGCGTAATCGTACCGATACCGAAAAGGCCCGCGCTGATGCCGAAGATCGCGAAGAGGACGGCGAGCCATTTCATGTTCCAGCCGAAGCGTTCCCGGATACCGTTTTGGATGTAGTAGAACGGGCCACCGAGAACCTTGCCGTCGCTGCCGACCGTGCGGTATTTGACAGCGAGAACGCCTTCCGCGTACTTGGTCGCCATGCCGAGGAAGGCGGCGAATTCCATCCAGAAAAGGGCGCCCGGTCCGCCGGTTCCGATGGCCGTTGCGACTCCGACGATGTTACCCGTTCCGATGGTCGCGGCGAGTGCCGTGCAAAGGGCGCCGAAACTGGAAACTTCGCCTTCGCCGTCTTTTTCGTTGTGGATGACAAAACGCAGGGCGTTGTGCAGGTTCAGAACCTGAAGACCGCCGAGTCGAATGGTGAGCAGAATGCCGACGAAAAGGACGATGGCAATCAGGGGAATTCCCCAGACGAGGCTATCGACGGTATTCAGAAATTGATTCAGCGCTTCCATGGTGGATCCCTTTATTTTTCAGCGTTTTGTATTCCCAAACGAACAAGATAAGGCCTGCGATAATCATGATCACGCAGAGTGTCTGGCCGCGGCTCATTCCGATGAAATCGTTACGTCCCAGAAAATTGTCCGGTCTGCGGAAAAATTCAATGAAGAAACGGAAGATGCCGTAGCCCATCAGGTAGAGCGGAAGCATCTGCTTTTTGAAGATTTTGTAGTGGCTAAGCCAGAAGAGGATTCCGAAAAGGACAATTCCTTCGAAGAGCATTTCGTACAGTTGCGACGGATGGTGCAATTGAAAATCTCCGGCGGCGGGAAAAATCATGCCGATCGGACTCGCGGTGATTTCTCCGAACAGTTCTCCATTGACAAAGTTTCCCCAGCGTCCCCAGCTGTAGCCAAGAGGGACTGCCAGAAATCCAAGGTTCAGCGTATCCCAGATGGGGAGCTTGTTCTTTTTCATTCCGAGAATGCCGAAGAGAATCGCCCCGATCAGTCCGCCGTGATAAGACATGCCTGAAATCCCGACAAAGTAAAGTCCTTGGGAGGCGCTGTAGCGGAACGGCGTAATGATTTCGAGCGGATTTTCCAGGTAATGCATGGGATTGTAAAAAAGGACGTAGCCGAGACGCGCCCCGATCAGAATTCCTGCGATAACCCAGGTGACAAAACTGTCCATCTGTTCTTTTTTTATGCCGATATTCTGACGGAGATTTGTTTTCCAAATTACCATGTAGCAGGTGAAAAAGGCGAACAAATACATAAGTCCATACCAATGGACAGGAAAATTCAGAACCGGGATTGTGAAAGCGATGCCGTCAAAGTGAGTCGGAATCAGATTCCACCAGGTTAAATCTGTCGCTTGAGTCATTTGAGTTCCCTCTTTCCCCAATAGTTAATTAAAAGTGCAGCGACTTGGGATGCCACTTGTGTGCGGTAGGCGCCATGGGCTTGCATAATGACAAGAATAATCGCCTTGTCCGGATGGGACTTGCTCTCGGCAAATCCCATAAACCAGTCATAACGACCTTTGGGATTTTCTCCGTCGAGCGAGCCTGTTTTTCCGCCGATGTCTAAATCTTCAAAAAAGCGACGGGAAATGTTTCTTGTTGTCATGTGCTTGCGGGATGTGCCTTCGGTCGCCGTGGCAAGCAGCGCTTTCCGTAAGCCGAGATATGCATTTTCGCTAAAACGTTCCATGCCGAGAGATATTGGCTTTGTCGGGGCATAACCCGCGGCACCGTTTTTTTCCCACGGAATTTCAAAGGCTTTTTGGGTGACGATGGCTCGCATCATGGCGGCCGCCTGGAGCGGGGAAAGCGTCGTCTCTTGCGTAAATCCGCAGGCGACTTCGGCAAGGCCATAACCGGAGTCGGGCGGTGCGTAATGGCTGCGGTCCGGAATGCCTCCGGGATAGTTGCGGTTGAAGCCCAGCTTTTTGGCTGCATTTAAAAGCCTTTGCGCTCCGAGATTCATGCCCATCAGTGCAATCGGCGGGTTATAGGACTTGGCAAAGGCGAAGTGAACCGGGACCGTTGGTCCGTGGTAATTTTCGGGAACTTTCAGTTGACGCTTGTAAAGAGTGTGGGCACTTCCGATAATCGGGACTTCCGTGTTGATGGAATAGCGTTTGGAATCGAATGCGGCTGCAATTGTGATCGTTTTGGCGAGGCTTGCCGCGGGGAAAGTCGCTCGGGAAAGGTAGTCCGGTTTGTTTTGGATGGCGCTGTCTTTGCGTTCTCCCCAGGCGATGATTTCATTTGTCTTCGCGTCTACGGCTACGTAAAGAGCGTTGTCCGGATGAAACCTTCTTAAATAAGTGTCCATGGCGTGGGCAAGACCTGTGTCCTTTTGCGCGTACACATGGTCCAGGTTGATCGCTTCGGAAATCTTTTGCTCGATCCGGCGAGGTTCGACCGTGTCGGGAAGGTCGCGCTGCGGTAGTGAATTTTCACCTTCGGCGGTTTCTTCGGGAATATCGGTCTTGAAAGAATCGGCTTCATCCTTTTCGCCGAAGGCACAACGGGAACATTGAACGATGCAGGCAAGTCCAATGAGAATGAGAACGATTCGATTAAATAGGCGTAACTTTCGGGGCAGAGGCTTTTGTGGAAGCATCTTCGCTATTTGACAAGATGGAAAATGGTTTTCTTATAGTATTCCAGTTCGGCGATGCTTTCGCGGATGTCATCGAGAGCCTGGTGACGTTCCTGCTTTTCGAATTCCGGGAGGTTCGGGAACCAGCGGAATGCGAGTTCCTTGACGGAAGAAACGTCCACGTTGCGGTAGTTGAGCCAGCTTGAAATTTTCGGCATGTACTTGTAAAGGAAGCGGCGGTCCTGCGTAATGGAGTTTCCGCAAAGGAGGTTCCCGCTGTGTTCCTTGTCGTGCCCGACGGTAAACGGCTTGATGAAGTCAAGGGTCACCTTTTCGGCGGCGGCGGTATCGTACTGCGAATGGCGGACTCGCTCCACCAGTCCGCTTTGCGTGTGATGCCTCGTATTCCAGTCATCCATCGAATTCAGAATGTTTTCGGGCTGGTGAATGGCGATGACCGGCCCTTCGGCGAGAATTTTCAGGTTCGGGTCGGTGACGATTGTCGCAATTTCGAGGATAACGTCATGTTCGGGATCAAGTCCCGACATTTCGAGGTCCATCCACACTAAATTCGGCGCTGTTCTGTTTTGAATACTCATTTAATACGAAATTTATAAATTTATGCCGTTACTAATAATATCCAGCCACCTTTCGGGGTGGATCACCTGAAAACAAAAGGAATCAAATGGAAGAAGTTGTTGTGACTGGTATGGGTTGCGTTTCGTCGCTCGGAAATGATCCGGACACGCTTTGGGCAAACCTTCTCGCCGGTAAGTGCGGTATCTCCAATATCGAAAAGATGGATACCTCTGCTTACGAAGTGCATTTCGCTTCGGAAGTCAAGGATTTTGACGACTCCGAAAACTTCAACGCTCGCGACCAGAAGCGTTATTCCCGCAACATCCGCTATGCGGTTTATGCCGCTTTGAACGCGGTCAAGGATTCTGGCCTTGATCTTGAAAAAGTGGACAAGACCCGCGCAGGCGTGATCGTTGCTTCCGGTATGGGCGGCATGGACATCTATTATGATGGTTCTGCAGCTCTCGCCACGAAGGGTCCGCGTCGCGTGTCCCCGTTCTTCATTCCGATGTCCATTACGAACATGGCAACGGGTGAAATTTCCATCCGTCTCGGCTTCATGGGCCCGAACTTTGTGACGACTTCGGCTTGCGCATCTTCGAACCATGCTTTGATCGCTGCTGCAGACCAGATTCGTCTTGGCCGTGCCGATGTGATGATTGCTGGCGGTACCGAAGAAGCGGTAACTCCGGTCGCTCTCGCAGGCTTCGCCAACATGCACGCCCTTTCCCGTCGTAACGACGATCCGGCACATGCTTCCCGTCCGTTCGACAAGAACCGCGATGGTTTCGTCATCGGTGAAGGCTCTGCCATTATGGTTCTCGAAAGCCGTAGCCACGCTGAAAAGCGCGGTGCAAAGATCCTCGCAACGATCGCGGGCGTTGGCCTTTCCGCTGACGCTCACCACATTACGGCTCCGCGTGAAGACGGTGCTGGCGTGAAGCTCGCTATCGAAGCGGCTCTCCGCGACGCAAAGCTCGAACCGCAGCAGGTCGGCTACATCAACACGCATGGCACTTCCACTCCGCTCGGCGACGTGGCAGAATGCGGTGCTATCTATGACGTTTACAAGGGCGACGTGGCCAACTTGAAGATCAACTCTTCGAAGGGGATGATCGGTCACATGCTCGGTGCTGCTTCCGCGATCGAAGGCATCATCACCATCAAGTCCCTCATCGACCAGAAGGTGCATGGTTCCATCAATATCGAAGAACAGGATCCGGCGATCAAGCTCGACGTCTGCAAGGACGGCTCTGTCGATCACAAGTTCGACTATGCGATGTCCAACAGCTTCGGCTTCGGCGGTCACAACAGCGTTGTGATCTTCGGTAAGGCGAAGTAATTCCTGCTTTAAAATCAAAAAGAATGCTCCTAGCGGGCATTCTTTTTGTATTGTTCAGAAATTAAAATTTGCGTTTTGGGGAAAATTCTTTATCTAATTATCGGATACCTACTTGTATGGAGGCAAAAAGGTGTTCAAAATTATTTTCTTCTTTATTCTTTTTCTCATTGCTTGCAGTGATAGTATAAATAATACATCTACGACGACCAACGTATCGACAGTCGAATCCGATACTAAAGGAGACTTGGCCGTTTACGCAATGGATGCCGTTTCAGGGGAGCTGATTTGAGAAGCGAATATCAGCATATCCGTGGCGGAAGACTCTTTTCAGACTATTTATAGTGAGAATGGGGTCTGTTTTTCAAATTTGCCGGTCGGTGAGAATTATGCGGTTTACGTATCCGCGACGGGTTACGCACCGGCTGTCTGCAAAGCTTCGATTCGATTTTCCGAGAATGTATTAAGTCCGAATATGAGTTTTGTCGACAATACCACTTTGAATGTGGGATTGCACAAGCTGGCGTCCAGTCTCAAAGGGAGCGTTTATTACCAGAACCCCGAAAATCCGATGCTGTTGGACATTTTGCCTGCCGCGGGAGCGAACGTGACTCTTATTGTCAAGGACTCCGGGGATTGTGCCTTTCTTCAAAAGAAATATGGTCCTGTTAAAGTGGATTCCAACGGTTTCTTTGAGTTTGACTCATTGCCGGAAAAAACGAATTTCGTGTTGAACGTGCATGATACCGAGTTCAAGGGATTTCTCTTTAGCGGAATGGAATGGGAAGGATCCCTTAACTATGCACAAACGGCAGCGGTCCTGCCCAAGCTTGTCTTTGAAAAAATCCAAACCGCTTTTGGTTTCGACTTTATTCAGGACAACCGTTCGTTTGTTCAGAAAGAAGATTCTCTCAAGTTTAGTTTCTCGGAACCGATCAATAGCACTCTATTACAGAACAGGGATGTTCGTGTCGATAAACGTATCGATTCCGTTTTGACCCTGGATGTTGCGGTAAATGTCCATTGGCAGGATTCGGGTAAAACTCTGCTTTTGGCTCCGGCGTTCGGAGAATGGGAATATGGTTGCCTGTACAACGTCCATTTAAAATTGATTTCTGCATACAGTGCCGAAATCATAGATACGACGCTTGAATTTACGGTAAAAGAATTTCTTGACTTGAGCGAAAAATCGATATCCGACGTGTCGGCATCCCAGATAGATTATAATACAGATTCCGTATGGCTTAAATGGGGAAGCATTTCTGGAGCAGATGCTTATGAAATCTATGTCATGAATCCTTCCCGTTCGGAAAAGAACTTTAGCTTGGTCGGGGAGGTAACCTCCATAACGAATGGTAAATTGGATACGGCTTTTATTTTGCAAACTGCAGGGATGTTTGAAAATGGGGATTCGATAAGCGTACTGGTTGCTGCCCGCAACGAAAAGAACCGCTCAAAATTTAGCGAACCGCTTGTGTTAAAAGACAACACGCGACCGGAATTTATGAAGGCCGCACAGGCGACCGCAATCGATACGGCGAATTTTGTCATCAATGCGACAACCTTCTTTGGAACAGCGGCTGAAGGATCGACAAATGTAGAAGCGACTTTCAATGAACCGATGAATACGGACGATTCCTTAGAAATAATCCTTTCGACCGATTCTCCGCGAGAACTGGCTGTAGATTGGGCATGGAAAAGTAACACCAGTCTGTCCCTGTCCATCAAGGTCAAACCTGGATTAGAATATGCCGGAGAAAATGCTTTATCCTTACCTATCGTCATTCAGGGGTTAAAGGATCTTGCTGGCAACAAGATTAGCGATTCCAAAGTGATGGACAAAATCTGGAAAGGTCTTGTAATCATCCTGCATGTTGACGGAGTAGATCCATGATGATTTTATGGATAGCCGCTATCTTGCTTGGATTTGTGGATTGTCTTGCGCAGGTAAACTGGTCTTACGAGATTGATGACAAGAACTGTGACGTGTTCATTCAGGTGAACGAAGACAAGAACGTTCTCTATCTAGAAACGATGCACATCCCGGGACAGTACATGACGACGTCATGTTGGGGAACGTCTGCGACGATGTGTCATATTAATGAGAACGATGAGTCCTATATTAATGGGATGAAGCGGAATGGTTCCGTGACATTCTTGAATAATGAAAATCAGATTTGTTTTTTTGAAAATCTCGGATTCCGTACGGGCAATATGAGCGGCTTTTTTTACCAGCCATGGAGCTATGTCTATGCCGTTAATATAAAAGTTAGCTGCGAAGATTCCTCTTCGATACCCATGTATTGCGCAAAGACGGAAAAGATGGCTCGGCAGGTGTTGCTTGCCAGGGAAGAATTGGAGTGCGCTGCAAAAGATGGAAATTTTGAAGGCGGGGTTTATCCGTTCGAGATGCCAAATGGAGAAACCGAGTATTGCGTTGCAGGGAGGTGTGATGTCTGTAACTCAAAATGGTACGATGATTTTATTAACCATTGGAAGGATTCCGTTTGCTGTGAGATGCGGGGAAAGGAGCCGAACACAAATAATGGAACCTGTGTAAGTCCAGATTCGTTTGACTCAACTAAGGTTGGCGTCAAACATTCTCGGATAACGGCTTTCCCCGGATGTTCCCAAGTAACTGCGGGTGAGGAAAACCATTTTTGCAAAGAACCGGAATCTTCTTCGTCGGAGTCAAGTTCAACCGAATGGAGCTCGTCTTCGGCAGAATCTTCGTCTTCAGATGGTTCAAGTTCATCTTCTGCAATGTTAATTTCTAGCTCAAGCGAAGAACAGGAAAGTGCCGATTGTTATACCGGCGTTGCTGAAGCGAACGCCGCACTGTATAATGTGGAAGTAGAATGCTGGTCTATGCAAAAGGAGTCGGGGTATTCCTTGGACGGAAATGGTTGCCTTGTGGGAGGATGTGTCGATGCAAACAGCTCGGACAGCATGGAAGATGGTGAAAATAGCGGAGAAAGTTCCAGCAGTGAAGCGGGGAGCAGCTCCAGCGAAGAGGATCGCTGTGTGGATGTGAGCCTGAAAAAAGTGTCTGGCGAGGAAGCGGATCCATGGGTTTATGTCGGCAAGGAAATGTATGCGTCAAGGACGGTTTCTTATGAAAAGACAAAGCCCAGTTCAAAAATGTTCGATGCCCTAGGAAGAATGTATAGACAAATTAAATCAAAAATCAAGTACTACATGGGGAAGGAAACCAAGGTCCAGAAAACCGTGGAAGTCGGTGAAGAATTGGATGTGTGGAAAATGAATGAAGTTCTTGAGGATGAGAATGTTGTATCGTATAGAAAATTCAATAAAGACAGTACAATTGAAATAGACTCTACTATTTATGAGAATGGATTATACGATGTTATAGAATTAAATTTTGTTGAAAATAATTATAGGCATGTTGATTCTTCCAAGGTTGAATATTTTGCACAATATGAAGAGGATGGTCTATTAAAAAAAGTGTTTTTCCTTGGGCTGAAAAATGAAGAAATCTATGAAGAAAATGGGCTCATAAAACCGTATTTTACAAATGTCGTTCATGATACGGTATTCTTTGATGTTTCTTTGTTAAATAATTCAGCCCCTTTCAGTGATGCTAAGTATGTATCAAGAACGGAATCCGAAAGAGTCGTATTAGCAAAAAGAATCCAGGGATGTTCGGGACTGCGAGAAGATCCGACGATGCCTAATGCTCAATGTATAAGATATGAGCGAAGTGAAATTTCTGACGCTAAATCAGAAAATATTTATTTTCCCGGAATAGGTGTGAATGCGACTTTTGGATTCTCTTATGGCCGATTCAATGAAGATGGTTTTACTTGTGATTCTGAATGCGATAAGAGCGGGAATAAAATGTTTTATCATGCGCAATCAGATCTCCTGTTGGATGAATACATAATTGTGATGGCGTCCAACTGGAAGAAAAACGTGCAGACAGATGAATGGGAAGAATTGTGCTGGAAAACGGAAGACATGCAAGCAACATATGACCACGAATCCCAGCATATACGCAATGCGAGAGCTATGCTTGAGTTTGCTTTTCATCGGCATATGATTCCTCAGGAAAGTAGTCGTCGTTTTTACGATAAGGCTAAATGTATAGAAGAAGGAAAAAGGAAAATGAAAAGTGTTGGTGAAAATTATGACGATTGGAGTGCGAGCGAAATAAAGCATAGTTATAAGGGTAAATCTACGGGCGAATTCAAAATTTCTCCAAGTCCAACTCCGACAAGTCAAAATAGGGAGGCGATATCATGTCTTCAAAGATGATTTACATTTTTTCTTTATTTTCATTCTTTACACTTGCTACTGCGTCTGAAAAAAGCGCATCAAAAGAAACGGAATGCGAGAAGCCTGTAGTCGAAAACATTGTAGCCTTTAATGGTGACACGATTAAAGTGAATAGAACCGTGCGAAAGGAGTTGGTCGAACGCCTAAAGTATTCTTATGAGGGCATCGGAAATGAGAAATATCATAAGGATTCGGTGGTGAATGTTCCTTCGGGATATGCGATTAAAGAGCTTTATGATAATTTGATAAGGATCCGTGATGAATCAGGAGAAGAACATGTTTTTCAATATGACAGCACCTATAATAGCGAATTAAAGGAAACGGAAAACGAAGAGCCTGTAGTGAAGAATATCGTCGCTTTTAATGGAAAATCGGTTCAAGTGAAGGAAACTTTGGGGACGGATTCGATCGTGAGTCTTGTGTATTCTTATGAGGGAATAGGAAATGAGGAATATCATAAGGATTCGGTGGTGAATCCCAATGGAACGTATAATATTTACGAGTCTTTACCCCGTTGGGCTAGATTTCGTTATGAATCAGGTGAGGAACATTTCTTTCAATATGACCGCGAACGCAAAATCATAAAAGCATATTTCATCAACACGGAAGACAAATTGTACGATGAAAAGGGAAATTTGCTTCCCTATTACGAAAGCGTCCGCGGAGATACGGTTTTCCTTGAAACAAGGCTTTTGAATGGCGGATTCTGGAACTAGCAGTTGTTTCTCTCCTAGTCCAAAGCCCATGTCAAACAACAACAGAGAAGGTCAAGACATAATATGTTCAGAATAGTCTGTACCACACTTCTGTTTGTAATTTTTTTGGGGGGTAATGATCTTCGTGCAATAGAGCCCAAGGACTTGCTGCCTTACAAAACATACCGCGAAAAAATGCAAAAGGGAAATTATTATACATACGAAGGAACCTGTACTAAAATCTATGACGGCACTATTGTGCGAAATTTTGAAATCTATTGTGGCAAATGGATTGAAACAAAAGACTTTAACAACAAAACTGATTCTCTAAGAAAATGCCGTTGGATTTCTAAAGACAATAGATTGTACGCTGATTCAATGGCGTATAAGAACGGGAGTTATGTTCTATTTGAAAGAGTATACAATATTGATGGCTATCTTATCTACTTTATATTTGTTGAAGGGAAACGTTATTCTATTGAACGATATGAATCTGGGAGATTGGTATCTATTGAAACCTGGTGCGACACTGCTAGACATTCGGGTAACAGATTGTGCCTTTCTGTCATCGATGAACGAGAAAATAGCATAAAACCTGACAGTCTAGGTTTATTTTTGACAAGCCAAATAAGATATGTTTGGGATGAGAAAGGGCGCTTGAAACAGAGAATCCTTTGGGAATTGGGTAAT
>OCVV012876986.1_pt1 | contig 25051 bp, 21 predicted proteins | sample 1539721 | NCBI WGS metagenome assembly OCVV01 (sample SAMN02144230, study PRJEB22623) | gut metagenome | biome: sheep rumen | host: Ovis aries | place: New Zealand
TAAAAACAGGTTCTTCTTGGTTGTGATGGCAAAATGTTGTGGACGAAGAAATGGTTTTTATTTGTTTTCATCGGTTTTTATTTGTTTTTTTCAAAGTGACATTCAGTCACTTTACACGTCCGCCGAAGGCGTAATTCTTACATCGAACTCACGTAATAATTAGTAATTAATAATGAATGAGACCCTGTCTTCCACACCTTGCGAGGAGGCTCTTCCAGAGTCGCGGATGAGTCTCTTCCACAGAGTCACGAGGGGCAGTGGAAGAGAGTCACGTGACTCTGTGGAGTAGAGTCTGATGAGGTAACGGCGAAGCCCTTATGGAAAGTAACCGTAAAAGCCGGACTGACGTTAAATAAGGCCTCACACTTGCATGAGGTCGGACATGATGTCGTTGGAGACGAAAAGACCTTGGCGCGTGAGGCGGAGTGTGTTGCCGGACAGAGCGAGGCGACCTGAGCGAAGGTGAGGCTGGGCATTTTGCAGGCAATAGCGAAGTGAGGCCGTGCCAAAACGCTGTTCCAACAGAGTGAGATTGAGACCTTGCGATGTGCGCAATCCTGTGAAGACAAACTCGTCATATCGCTCATTTTCTGTCAGTTGTTCCTCCACAAGAGGTTCGCCTGCCAAATAAGAAGCCAAGGAATCGGCGTTGTAGTGGCGGTTCCGACCATCGTAGGAGTGTGCACCAGCCCCCACTCCCAAGTATGGCACACCCTGCCAATAGCCCGAATTGTGCCGCGACTCCTTGCCCGGAAGAGCAAAATTGCTGATTTCGTAGTGGCGAAAACTTGCTGCGGAGAGTGTATCTATCAAGTATTCATACATTTGCAAGGAAGCCTCCTCGTCCAGTTCCGCAATGATGCCTGCTTCAAGCATCTGCTGCAAGCGAGTTCCTTCTTCATACATCAGCGAATAGGCCGAGATGTGCTGAACGCCCAGCGACAAGGCTTTCTGCACATCGCACTTCCAGTCGTCCAGAGTCTGCATCGGAAATCCGAACATCAAATCGATGCTGATGTTCTGGAAACCTGCCTGCACTGCCGAACGGACGGCATCGACGGCCTGGCGAGCCGAATGGCGACGGTGGAGAAAAGCCAAACGGGCATCGTCGAATGTCTGCACTCCCATGCTCAACCGATTCACCCCAAGTGACTTCAAGTCATGCAGGAAGTCAGGAGTCAAGTCGTCGGGGTTGCCTTCCAGAGTCACCTCCGCCCCCTCGCGTACATTATATATATTATAGATAGCGTCCAAGATGCGCCCCGTCTGCGCCAGCGGCAAGACGGAGGGGGTGCCGCCCCCCAGATAGATGGTGTCGATAGGCTCGCCTGCCAGATAGTGCCGACGGCGTTTCAGTTCTTCCACCACCGCATCCACATAGACGGAGCGTTTCTCCAAAGAGGTGGTGGAGAAGAATCCGCAATAGACACAACGGGACTTGCAGAAGGGAATATGTGCATAAATGCCAGCCATCAAGTTGCAAAAATACTCATTATTTGCTTAATAAAGATGAAAAGTGTTGAATAACATAAGTTTTTTTCGCTTCATAAGAAGAAAATGTTGTAATTTTATGCCGTTTTTTGAAACAGTCTATACAATCCATAAAAACTAACCTACCTATGAAAGTTTACCAAACCAACGAAATCAAGAACATTGCCTTGCTTGGCAATGACGGTGCCGGTAAGACTACTCTTACCGAAGCACTCCTGTATGAAGCCGGCATCATCAGCCGTCGTGGTCGCATCACTGCCAAGAACACGGTGAGCGACTATTTTCCTGTAGAACAAGAGTATGGCTACAGTGTCTTCTCCACGGTTTTCCATGTGGAATGGAACGGAAAGAAACTGAACATCATCGACTGCCCCGGTGCCGACGACTTTGTGGGTGCTGCCATGACAGCCCTGCATGTGACTGACACGGCCCTGTTGCTCATCAACGGACAGTATGGACCCGAAGTGGGCACACAGAACCACTTCCGCTACACCGAGAAACTGGGCAAGCCTGTCATCTTCCTCGTCAACCAACTCGACTCCGAGAAGTGCGACTACCATCAGGTGCTCGACAGCCTCATCAGCATCTACGGCTCCAAGGTGGTGCCCATCCAGTATCCACTGAACGAAGGCCCCAACTTCAACTCCCTCATCGACGTGCTGCTCATGAAGAAGTATTCATGGAAGCCCGAAGGTGGTGAACCCATCATCGAAGACATCCCAGCCGAAGAGATGGAAAAGGCCATGGAAATGCACCGCGCACTGGTGGAGGCTGCTGCCGAAAACGACGAAGGCTTGATGGAAAAGTTCTTCGAGACAGAGGCACTGACCGAAGACGAACTGCGTCTGGGCATCCGTCGCGGTCTTGCCACCCGCAGCATGTTCCCGGTGTTCTGCGTGTGTGCCACCAAGGACATGGGCGTTCGCCGTCTCATGGAGTTCCTCGGCAATGTGGTTCCGTTTGTGGATGAGATGCCTCAGGTACACAACACTCGCGGCGAAGAGGTAAAGCCAGACCCCAATGCACCCACGTCACTCTACTTCTTCAAGACTGCCAACGAGCCACACATCGGTGGTGTGCAGTACTTCAAGGTGATGTCGGGCAAGGTGCACGAAGGCGACGACCTGACCAACACCGACCGTGGTTCGAAAGAGCGCATCGCACAGATTTTCGCTTGTGCCGGAGCCAACCGCATCAAGGTGGAAGAACTGGTGGCAGGCGACATCGGCTGCACCGTGAAGTTGAAAGACGTGCGCACTGGCAACACGCTGGCTGGCAAGGACTGTGAAAACCGCTTCAACTTCGTCAAATATCCTGACCCCAAGTACATCCGTGCCGTCAAGGCCGAGAACGAGAGCGACACCGAGAAGATGGTGGCCGCCATCCAGAAGATGTCGCAGGAAGACCCGACCTGGATTCTGGAACAGTCGAAGGAACTGAAGCAGACCCTCGTGAAGGGTCAGGGCGAGTTCCACCTGCGCACCCTGAAATGGCGCATGGAAAACAACGAGAAAATCAAGATTCTCTTCGAAGAGCCCAAGATTCCATATCGCGAGACCATCACGAAGGCTGCTCGTGCCGACTATCGCCACAAGAAGCAGTCGGGCGGTGCAGGTCAGTTTGGCGAGGTTCACCTCATCGTGGAACCATACTACGACGGCATGCCCGACCCCACCTCCTACAAGTTTGGCAACCAGGAGTTTAAGATTAACGCCAAGAGCAAAGAGGAAATCGACCTCGAATGGGGCGGAAAACTCGTGTTCATCAACTCGGTGGTGGGCGGAGCCATCGACACCCGCTTCATGCCTGCCATCCTTAAGGGCATCATGAGCCGCATGGAGCAAGGCCCACTCACAGGGTCGTATGCCCGCGATGTTCGCGTGGTGGTCTATGACGGCAAGATGCACCCGGTTGATTCCAACGAACTCTCGTTCATGCTGGCTGGTCGTCACGCATTCTCCGACGCCTTCAAGGCCGCTGGGCCCAAGTTGCTCGAACCCATCTACGACGTGGAAGTGTTCGTGCCCAGCGACAAGATGGGCGACGTGATGAGCGACCTGCAGGGCCGCCGAGGCATGATTATTGGCAGCGAGAGCGAGAACGGCTACGAGAAACTCATTGCGAAAGTGCCACTGAAGAGCCTCTCCAGTTACTCCACCACCCTCAGTTCCATCACGGGCGGACGCGCCAGTTTCATCATGAAGTTCGCTTCCTACGAGTTGGTTCCGACCGACATCCAGCAGCAACTGATGAAGGAGTTCGAGGAGCAGAACAAGGACGAGGATTAAAAGCCGAATCTTCTATATGCACAAGGGAAATCTCCCAACACCAACAAGGGAGATTTCCCTATACACACAAGGGGATGTGCCAGTTCGACACATCCCCTTGCCTTTTCTTTCTCATTCTTTCGTGTCAGTGAGGCTTCTGTTGCTTTTGTGTATATTCTTCATAAGTCACAAAAGCAGCCCCCTCCTGTTTGAACATGCGGATGACTTCGCGCAACCGTTCCACCAGAGCCTCGCCGCTGTTGCGCTTGATGATGAACGGAATCTTCAATCCATGCAGTTCCTTCAGCGGATAAAACTCCCAGGGGTGATTATAGACGACGAACTGGCCGTCGTGTCTCCATGTCCATCGCACCCAACTCTTGTAGAGCCACAAGGGCAAGTTGTGGAGGGAGAGCCAGAACAGCGGGAAGCGGAACCAAGGGGTGACAGAGGCGGGAATCTGCAACACTTTTCCTCGCCAAAACGGAGTGCGAGGTTCCGAGATGTGCATATAACGCCCAGGGATGAAGGCTGGATTGAGGCTTGAGTTGTAGTGATAGCCCAGACGCTCCAGTTCTTCGTCCGAAACGGGAAACATTCGAGGCTGACGATAGCCGTTCACCTTCCGTCCCGTCATGGCTTCCAACTGTTGCTTCGACTTGCCCCAATCTTCGGGCTGAGGATGCAGGTGGTTACATCCATGAGAGGCCACTTCATGCCCTTCGTTCAGGATGCGCTCCATGATTTCTGGCGCATGGGTGGCGAAGTTAGTGGTGCAGAAGAAGGTGGCGCGAACTCCCTCCTGCTTCAGCAGGTCGAGGATGCGTCCGACACCATGCACCGACACCGCCATGCCTTGCCCTATCGGGTCATACTCCACCCCATGTTCGCAGGGCAAATCGAACTCTTCTGTGTCAAAACTCAGCAGTATCATCGTACCATCCTCCTATAATCATGTGTCAGCAGTTCCCACATTTCCACAAACCAAATCAGCGTGACCGGCAATGCCTTCAACGCATAGCGCACCATGATGACTTTTCTGAACTCGCGAGGGAACAGGTCGGTGGAACTCAGACTGGTCAATATCAGGGCAAACACCATCAGGGCAATCTCCCATTTGCCTCGCTTCCACGGGGCAGCAGTGTACCAAATCACCACACCCACCATCGCAATGATGTAGCCGTATGCTTCCGTGCTGGTGCTCAGAAGGCAGATGCAGATGAGGGCAGACGAAAGCATGGTCTCCCTGAAGGCAAGGTGCTGATACTGACTCTTCCGCAGCAAAGGTGTGAAGAAGAGCAGCGCGCAAGGCACAAACACCCAGAGGTCCGAATAAGTGGTGCATCCGCTGAAGTTGCGCACCAAGCCCAGAAGCGAGATGTTCTGCTTGGTCTCAAACAGCAGGTTGTGGTCATTCTTCACCGCCAAAGCCTTCATCCATTCCACATATTCGCCACAAGTGAACTCAAACCCAAACATCAGCATGGGCAGCACGGCAAAGAAAATCATCCACACCACCCATGTCCAGACGAAACGCCCCTTGTGCTTCGAGAAGAAGAAGAACAGCAGCCCGACCACACCAAACAGTTTGGTCATCGTGCCCATGGCAATGAAGAACGTGGCCCAATGGTCCTGTTCCCTCTCCACCAGCATGAAACTGAGCAGAATGCCCGACACCACCAGCGTGTTCAGTTCCGCGTCCAGCACACAGTTCAAGACCTCCTGCGCACAAAACCAGAAGATGAACACTTGCTGGTATTTCGTCATCCACGACAGACGCACCGTGAAGAACAGGAAGAACGTGATGAAAAGTTCCCAAATCACCACTCCGACCCAGTCGTTCATCAGCGAGAAAGGCATAATCAGCGAGGCAAACGTGGGGCCATAGAGAAAATAGTTCGTGTCTTCCACATACAGCGGATAGAGCGGCATGTTCGCCCAAGCATGGTCGAACGAGTGGGTGAAAATCAGATAGTCGGCATCGATGCTGCCGCTATGCACAATCTTGTAGATACAAAACAACGCCACCAGCCCCCACAGTGCCGCCAGTGTGCGATAGTCGCTCAGCCAAGGCTGCTTGAAAAACTTCTCAATTTTGGTATTCATAAGTAACTATACAAAGTTTTAAGTGAAAAGTGGAAAGTGAAAAGTGAAGAGTGAAAAGTGAAAAATCTAAGTAACCCGCCGTTCGGCTTGTTGGCTTTTCATTTGCAAAAGTAACTTAGATTTTTCACTCTTCACTTATATATCCTCCTCTCCCCATTGTAACTGCTCACAAAATAGCCGGGGCGACGTTTCGACTCGTTGAACACCCGGGCCAGGTATTCCCCTATCACACCGATGCAAATCAGTTGGGCACCTCCCAGAAAGAGCACCGTCACCATGATGGTCGGATAGCCCGCCACGGGTTCGCCATACACGTTGGTCACAATGATGATATAGATGAGATAGAGGAAGGCACACAGGGAAATTACCCCCCCCAACACACTGGCCAGCCTGAGTGGTGCCGTCGTGTAGGCCATGATGCCATTCAGCGCCAAGTTCATCAAGGCCCTGTAACTCCACTTCGACTCACCAGCCTGACGTTCCTGCTGCTGATAGAAGATGCCCTTCTTTCTGAATCCTATCCACGAATACATGCCCTTCGTGTTCCGCTCCACCTCGCGCATCTGCTTCAGTGCCTCCACACATGAACGGTCGAGCAGACGGAAATCGCCCGTATCCTTCTGTATCGGCACACGGGTGAACATCTGCAGCAACTGATAATACCATTGCGACGTCTTCCGCTTCATCCACGTCTCCTTCGACCCCTGCCGCGTGGCATACACATCGTCATATCCTTCCTCCCACCAGTGCAACATTTCAGGAATAGCATCGACAGGATGCTGCATGTCAAAGTCCATGATAATCAGCGCGTCGCCTTTCACATAGTCAAAACCCGCCATCATCGCCAACTCTTTCCCATAGTTGCGCGACAAGTCGATGTAGTTCCAATGGGCAGGATCTTCTCTGTGCAGCCGAACCATCTGCTGCAACGTGTGGTCGGTCGAACCATCGTTCACCATCAGAAACTCCCATTCATAACCGGGATTCTCCTCCAGAACCCGCTTCATGCACTGCTCCAACACGGGAAATGAAGCCTCCTCATTGTAAGCGGGAAGCAAAATCGTTACCTTTTTCATCTCTTTTCTTATTTCTATACACGAAACGCAATATCAGGAAATTCGTGGGCACAGCCACCATCAGCACCAGCACAGGAGCCAGCAGACGGTGAACGCCCCACTGGGTCAGCAAGTGGAACAGCACCACATGAATCAGATAATTCACCGCATGGCTTCCGCTGAACCCCAGCAGCCTCATCCACGTGGGACGGGCATGGAAGGTCCAGTAGCACGTCATGAAATAGTTATAAATGAACGAAACCACATAGCCCACCGAATAGGCTATGTCTATCTGAATCAACTGCATCGCCAGCACATACACGCCATAATGAATGCCGGCCGACACACCGCCATTCACACAAAACCGCAAGAACTGCCACAACTTAGCATGTCTCTTCCCTTCTGTCATTCAAAATCTCAATACAATTTCTGAAATCTTGTGCAAAGTTAAGCAAAAAGAATGACTCGTCGGAGAAAGAAGAGAAAATATTGCGAAAACACTTGGAGGGAATTATAAAATTCTTTATTTTTGCACAATAACTCTACTCTTTACTATTCATCAACACCGAAAAGCCCATGAAATACTGTTCACAATGCGGTGCCCAACTCTCTGACGATGCGAAGTTTTGCCACCAATGTGGTACAGCCGTGCCACCACCTGCACCACCATCCGTGCCACCACCTGCACCTGTGCCATCGCCTGCTGTGCCATCGCCAGCACCACCAGCCCCACCATCACCCCCCAAGAAACGAAAAACCCACCCACGAAGGTCTATCGACAACGAGACCCTGATGCAGGGCATACAACTCTGTGCCGATGGCAAATACCGCTGGATTTACCCCTTCAACATGTGGACCAACCCCACCATTCTCTTCCTTATCTACAAGATATTCTTCTGGATTTTCGTCGGCATCGGCCTGATGATTCTACTGCTGACATGGAACACCATCGAATGGGGAAATACCGAAAAGATGTGGGACGACACATGGCCCTTCCTCGCCTTCTTCGGTTTCTTCTGCATACTCATCTTACTCGCCTATGCCCTCGTGGCAGGCATGTATGGCGGCAAATACACCATCCTCTTCACGATGGACGAGCGTGGCATCAATCACGAACAGATACCCGAACAAGCCGCCAAGGCACGGATGTTGGGAGCCATCACCGCCGCAGTAGGAGCAGCCGTTGGCAAGCCGAGCATGGTGGGCCTGGGTGCCAGCAGTGCCGCCCGCACCTCCATGTACTCCGACTTCGCCAAAGTGCGCAGCGTGAAACGCGGCCGATGGGGCAACGTCATCAAAATCAGAGAAATCCTCTCCAACAACCAAGTCTATGTCCGCAACGAGGACTTCGATTTCGTCTATAACTACATTAGGGAACATTGCCCAAGAGTAAAGTAGCCATCGGTATTCGTCCTCAATTGGGTTCGTAACAACAAATGCGTTATTTTTGCAAACATCTTTTACGCCAAAACCTCGACAACACATGAAAACAATACGTTTTTTCAGCAGTTACCTATGGGCTATAGGAACTATCGTGACGGCAACACTTCTGGCGGACTGTTGCCCCAACAAACCCGAGACAGAAGAAGACACAGAAGAGCAGGACTCTTTGTGGGTGGCAACGGCTGAAGTGACGATGCCAGAAGACAGGGCCGGGTCCCAACTGACTTTCACCATCAACGGCATTCCGTTCACGATGATTCGTGTGGAGGGCGACAGTGTCACAACTTTCTACATAGGAGAGACAGAGGTGACGCAAGAACTGTGGAAGGCGGTGATGGACAAAGTGGACTTTGAGACGAACCCTCCCGAATTTGAAGGGGTGTCCCAAAGGGATTACATAGGTTCTCAGCGTCCCATGTGCTTTGTGAACTGGTATGCCTGCCAGCAGTTCACCAACAGACTGAATAAGGCGACGGGATGCACCTTCCGCCTGCCCACCGAAGCGGAGTGGGAGTTTGCGGCAAAAGGCGGTAAAAGTTCCAAAGGTTATCTGTACAGTGGCAGCAATGATATTGACAAGGTAGCATGGTACGATGGGAACACAGGCGGCAAAGGCAGTTGTGACGTGAAGACCAAAGCACCCAACGAACTGGGTCTGTACGACATGAGCGGAAACGTGAGTGAGTGGGTGAGCGACGAGTGGGATGATGCCTACCACACCGACACACCCATTTCCTGGCGCATCGTCCGCGGTGGAAGTTGGTTTGACCAAGAGGAAGGATGCCGTGTATCATCCCGCGAAGGGGAGGACGAGGAAGCAAGCTTCGACACTGTAGGTTTCCGCCTCGCCCTTGAAGTACGTTAAATCAGTCACTCAATATGAACATGAAAACATTACATAAACTTTTTGGGGGGATTGCCCTGCTGATGATACCGCTGGGCATGGCTGCAGAAAATCTCAATGAAACCGTGTCAACATTAAGCGAAACCTGGGATGGGAAAAAAGCCATTGCAACATGGCAATATTCCGTCCAAGGCGCCTACGACATTCAACTTACAAAAAAAGGAGAAGAAGAAGACTGGGGTGAACATAACTTTTACAGGTATTATCGTGGATATGTAAAAAAGAATGCACACCTTACACTCAAGTTCCAATGTATGGGACTCAGTGGAGAAACCAAACCCTACTACGAACTGCTCTTTGCTTCAATCTATACATATCCAATTTACAACGACACACAACGTGCGGGTAGTAACAATGGCACTATCGATGATACAAAAAACATTTGGGAGGGCCTTCCTTCCGTTACGAGGTCGTTTGATGTCAGATTAGACACAGCCACCTGTCATTCCCTCAAAAGTTGGGAAGAATTTGACAGTTTGGAGATCATATTCCAGACGGGCTCGACAGAGGCCCCTAATTATAATTACAATGACGATCATTCTGGCAGACCGATGAAGTACGGAAAGCTGTATGTTCGTGTCATATTGTATGTGCAAGGCACAGATGAGGATAATTCTAATGTCCACGTGGAAGAAAAGCATGATGCATGGGGGCAAGAGGGGGTGTGGCAGTTTGCCATCCCAGCCAGTGTTATCCTTGGCATGTTGGGTTACACGCTGACCAAGGGGAAGAGGAAAGGGAAAGATGAAGAGGACAAGCAAAAGTATCCCGACCCGCGCGAGATGCACATCTACAAGGATTTTGGCGACACGCTCATTGCGGGAGATGCACCCAAGCAGGTCTTTGCCAAGATTGTGCGCAAGAAGAATGATGGAAACGAGGTGACTGACTCTGCCATGACCAGCCTCATCACCATCACGCCTGGCGACCAATACTTGCAAGTGCGCGATGGGGGCATGTACGGCGAATGGCGCACGGCGTGGATTTCCGCACCTGACACGGGTAATGTGCCAGACGAGGGCATCGTGGATTTCTATATGGGCAATGCAGGAGGCTCCTATACGAACCATCTGCACTTCAAGGTGGATGCTGGCGAGGTGCTCTTCGGACAGGACAACCTCACTCTGCCGGCACGCTATGAGAAGGAGGTGCGTCTGCCCTTCTTGGTGGTGGGCATGGACGACAGCCAAAAAGAAATTGAGGCAAGCATCCTCGACTCGACTGGCAAACCAACCACGAACTACGACTTGAAGATAGAATGGAACGAGAAGGAGCAACTCTACTATGCCATCATCCATGACAAGGTGCTGGACGAGACAAAGGACAAGGGTGTGCCTGGCAAGTACCAGAACTACACGCTCCGCATCAAAGGACAGCACAAAGGTGGCAAGCCCATCGAGGGTTATTTGCCCATCTACCGCTACTACATGGGCTTGGTATTCGAGGCAAAGGACGTAAAGTGCTTCATCGAAGAATACAGCCCAATGAACCACTTCTCCAACCGCTTCATCGCCAGACAGAACGACGGCAAGCAGTATGTGCCTGCGGAAACGAAAACACACCTGAAGTTCTACGACTACGACGAGGAAGAGCACAAGATTTTGGTTTACTGCCCCGTGCCGTGCGACTTCAGCATCAAGGCAATAGACGAGAGCAAGCAGGAGATGGTGGACAAACTCGCCCTCCATCTCGAAGTGAGAGGTGGGGCTGGCGAAGTGACTGAGGACAGAGACTCACAAGGCACATTCTGCCTGTTGCGTTGCTGCCGTGCCGTGCTCGATGCACCTAACCGTCTGGGGGCCATCATCAAGGTGAGCGTGATGCACAACGGCAAGAAAGTGACTTGCGAGCAGAAGGTGCGCCTTTGTTCACAGCCTTTGCGTACATACGCCACCGACGCAGCATGGAACGATGGCATCAAGCAGGATAACCGCGTGAGGGAGCAACTCGAGCACATCGAGGCTGAAATCTACAAGCGGCACATGGTCAACAACCTCTTCCCGCTGATCAAGTACATCCACTTCGTGCTCGAAGGGTATAGCGATGAATTTGGCTACGACCCCAAGACGGTTCGCACCATCTTCACGACCTATACCGACGTGATGACAGGACGAAAGATGGGTGCCAATGCCGAACCACCCAAACCGCTCACGCTGGCCGATGACTTCCAGATGTTCTGCGTGGCATGGTTCCAAACTGCCAAGAAGACGAACGAGGACATGGGCTTCCTGACTCGCCTCTTCGTAGGCGTATGCACCTTGGGCTGTGCCGACGTGGTGTTCACGGCAGTGGAGATCGTCGATAACATGTATGAATATGTGGATAAGGGTGGCGACAGCGTGTGGGGCTGCTTCTGTGTGGGTGCGAAGGTGGCTGTGAGAGAGTACCTTATGGAGAAGGCGATGAACAAGGGCATGGAGAAGCTGGGCAAGGTGGCGAAGGAAGCAGGTCTCACTCCAGATAACATGAAGAAGGCATTGGGCGAGATGGTGGATGACATTAAGAATCCGTTCAGCACCAGTTCGAAGGGAGGTATCTTGAAACGAGCTGCCAGCAACAGCAAAGCGGCTGGCAAACGGGCTGCGGCAAATGCTGACAATGTGCTCAAACGTTCGGGCAAACACACCAAGGGACTCAAGGGAGAAAGCCTCGACGATGCCGTCAGCTTCGGCAAGGCAAGAGCCAAGCAGAACATGGAAGACCTCCGTTCTGTTTGCGAACTCTGCGACATGAACCCATCGCCCGAAAACCTCAAACTCAAAAAAGACCTCATTCTGAAATGCCAGAGCGACAAGCAGACGATGTATTTGCTCAAGAATACAGATGACGAGTTCACAGCGGTACGCAAGGAGTTCAACAACACGATGGAGAAAATCTACAAGGACACGGACGATGCGGTGCTGAGCAGGTTGAAGGCTGAGTATGGCGGTGAAATCAAAGTGGGCAACGCCTCCTCGTCAAGCAAGGCGAAACTGAAGAGTGGGCAAACCATCACCTACGACCGTGACATCACCTACTACCGCAAGAATGCCCAAGGAGATTGGGTGGCCATCAACGATCAAGATCACATCGAGAAACTGTATAGGGATGCATTCCAGGAGAAAGCGACGGGCATCAAGAAGACAAGCACTTCCGACCTCAACAAACTCGCAAAGGAAGGTGTCGATATTAACAAGTATCAGAAGATGGAAGAAGGACTCGCCAGCAAGTACGGCACCAAGATGGACCAGACAAACGTGCAGGACGTGCTCCATCACTCCGAAAGTTATGGCGAAGACTTGCAACGCGCCCTCGACCCGAAGTTGCACAAGGAGGCTTTGGTCAATCCCAACAAGGTGGGCGATGCCGTCACCTTCAAGGGGAAGGAGCGTTTTGCCCGTGGCGAGGCTTTGCTAAAAGAAGCCGAACTGCTCACAGACCCTGTCGAGAAACTTGCTAAGCAGAGCGATGCTATCGGCGAGATGCTGGAAGGTTGCCGACAGCAGGTGAAGGTGTTCGACAACTTCGTTGACTCGCGCGACATCGCCCGCATTGACATCAACGGTGTGTCAAAAATCTCCGACAACCTCCGCGCCGCCATCGAGGTGATGCGCACCGCCGAGAAGGGGACTACCACCCTCGGACAAATCGACACTGCCCTCGCCGCCCTCGGCTACACTCGCGACATGGTGGCAGAAGAGATGGGCGATGTGGTCAGAGCCATCGGATAACCGAACCACGTGCTGAGCGACCAGCTCACGCGCCAGTCAAAAACCCATTATGAATTAAAAATTATCAATTAAACATACCATGACATTCTGTACAAAATGCGGTAAACCGCTTGCACCCGGACAAAAATTCTGCACCAACTGTGGCCAGAAGGTGCCTGTAACGATTGCTACACCACCGCAGCAACCTGTACAAAGGGTTGCACCTCCGCCACCTGTGCAACAAGCAACACCTCCACCTCCACCGGTGCAAAAGACGATGCCTCCACCACCACCGGTGCAAAAGACGATGCCTCCACCACCACCGGTGCAAAAGACGATGCCTCCACCACCACCGGTGCAAAAGACAACACCTCCTCCACCACCGGTGCAAAAGACGATGCCTCCACCACCACCGGTGCAAAAGACAACACCTCCTCCACCACCAGCGGCAAAGACTGTTGCCAAGGTATCAAGCGCGGCCACATCAATAGCACGAGGCATCGACATCATGGCAAGCAACAAGAAAGGTGTGTGGGTGGCATCGAGTTGGACACCAACCCTCAGAACCGCGTCTTCGCCTCTCACAGCAGTGAAGAACTTCTTCACCCCTGCCCACAAACTTGCCTACGCATGGTTCCTCCTGCCAGTGGCCACCATCGGGTCATACATTTTCCACCTGTTAGGCAGACTATTTGGATAAAAAGGCAAAAGAAGAAATCAACATCCAGCAGCCGTTTTCCTTCTGAAAAGCGCCCGCTTTTAGCAACGAAAGAGTTAACATTTCATCAACTAAAAGCAAGCACTTTTGTTAACACTTGTAAAAAGAAGTCGAAGGAGTCCGTTTTTTTTATTAACAAAAACGGATTCCTTTAATATTTCAGTACATTTGCAACGTCAAAAAGAAAACTACATCGTATGAAGAAATCGACCATCATAACATTGGCAGTCGTCATGGGCATCTCCTTCGCCAGCCTGCTCATCCTGCAGATGCGCTACATCGAGGAAATCACCTCGCTCAGGCATGAGCACTTCGAGGAGTCGGTGGGCCGAAGCCTCTACGAGACGGCCCATCAACTGGAACTGGAGGAGGCCAAACGCTATCTGGAGCAAGGCACAGAGGCCCTGAACGGCATCGCCACCGCCACCGACTCCATCTACGCCAACACCGACTCGTCTGTGGTGCAGCGCACCCATCAGGTGATAGCCAAGGATGGCAGCGTGTTCACCTCCAGAGAGACAACGGCCAGCACCAACTTGTCGGACAAATATTTCACTCGCAAGATGGGCGGCATCAGCGACCGCCAACGCTCGCTGCAGGAAATCATGGCCATGCGATATGCCACCGAGAAGAGCCTGGTGGAGGAAGTCATCTACAGCATTCTCTACACGGCCAGCGACCGCCCGCTGAGCAAGCGCATCGACTTTCAGGAACTGGACCAGATTCTGAAGGCTCAACTGAGCAACAACGGCATCAACATCCCCTACCACTTCACCGTGACGACCAGCAACGGACAGAAGGTGTATCAGTGCGACGACTACGATGCAACGGGCAGCGAACGCATCTTCAAGGAGACACTCTTCAAGAACGACCCCGTGCAGCGGAGCGGTGTGCTGGTGGTCCATTTCCCCGATCTGAGAAAGTACATCTGGCGTTCCTTCTGGTTCATGATGCCCTCGCTCATCTTCACCATCATCCTGCTCATCACCTTCATCGTCACCCTCGTGCTGGTGTTCCGCCAGAAGAAACTGACCGAACTGAAGAACGACTTCATCAACAACATGACCCACGAGTTCAAGACCCCCATCTCGTCCATCTCGCTGGCCGCACAGATGCTGGGCGACAACTCGGTGAACAAGACACCAGCCCTGATGCAGCGGCTCACCACCACCATCATCGACGAGACCAAGCGACTCCGTTTCCAGGTGGAGAAAGTGCTGCAACTCTCCATGTATGAGAACCAACGGGCCAACCTGCACATGAAGGAGGTGGATGTCAACGAACTCATTGCCGGCGTGACCCACACCTTTGCCCTGAAGGTGGAAAAGAACGGTGGCAAGATTATCACCAATCTCAACGCCACCTCGCCCAGCATCTGCGTGGATGACATGCACTTCACCAACGTCATCTTCAACCTGATGGACAACGCCGTGAAGTATCGCCGCAAGGACACCGACCTCGAACTGACGGTGGAGACATGGAACGAGCCGGGACTGCTCTGCATCTCCATCAAGGACAACGGCATCGGCATCAAGAAGGAAGACCTAAAACGCATCTTTGAGAAGTTCTACCGCGTACACACCGGCAACCTGCACGACGTGAAGGGCTTCGGTCTCGGCCTCGCCTACGTCTATAAAATCATCAAAGACCACAAGGGCACCATCGTGGCCGACAGCGAACTGGGCATCGGAACCAAGTTCACCATCAAACTGAAAAACAACTAAATAGCAATGAATAATTAATAATGAACAATTAATAATTAACAATTCTCTAAATAACAACAAAACTATGGTAACAGACGACAGACTCGAAGAAGTGAACATTCTTCTTTGCGAAGACGACGAAAGCCTCGGCATGCTTCTGCGCGAATATCTCGAGGCCAAAGGCTACAACACCACCCTTTGCCAAGACGGCGAAGAGGGTTTCGACACCTTCCTGCAAGGCAACTTCGACCTCTGCATCCTCGACGTGATGATGCCACGCATGGACGGCTTCACGCTGGCCAGCAAGATTAAGGAAATCAACTACGACATGCCCTTCATGTTCCTCACGGCCAAAAACCTGAAGGACGATGTGCGCGAAGGCTTCGAACTGGGTGCCGACGACTACATCACCAAGCCCTTCTCGATGGAAGAGGTGGTGTTCCGCATCGAGGCCATCTTGCGCCGTGTGCGCGGCAAGAAAAACAAGGACCAGGCGGTGCGCCAGATTGGCCGTTTCACCTTCGACACCCAGAAGCAGATTCTCAGCATCGACGAAAAGCAGGAGAAACTCACCACCAAAGAGGCTGAACTGCTCACCCTGCTGAGCAACCGCCAGAACGAACTCCTGCAGCGCGACTATGCCCTGAAGACTATCTGGATTGACGACAACTACTTCAATGCCCGCTCCATGGATGTGTATATCACCAAGTTGCGCAAGCACCTAAAGGAAGACCCCAACGTGGAAATCATCAACGTACACGGCAAGGGCTACAAACTGGTCATCGCCGATGAAGAAGAAGCGTGAAGACAATTGAAAAGTGAAGAGTGAAAAGTGAAGAGTGAAAAATCTAAGTTACCTTCGTCATTAAGGAACAACCCGAATGGCAGGTAACTTAGATTTTTCACTCTTCACTTTTCACTCTTCACTCTACGAGTTTCTTCACGCTTCAACCTTCTTATTCATGAAGATATGAGTCAAGAGACCAATGATGATGAGGATGAAACTACCCCATGTGTACCAGTTTTGGTCAGCCATGTCGCTCATGAAAGGCACCAGAGCGCACAAGATGAGCAGCAGTGCGCCAACTACAATCAGTATAATTCCAAGATTTTTCATTGTATATAGTTATTTTTAGTGATGTTCGTCATTTTTCATCATGTCCGCACAAAATCAGCCACAAAATAACTACTTTTTCTTCAAACCACGAAACTTTTTGGCAAGAAAAATGCTTTTTCCCCTCAAAAAAGCCCTTTCAGACAAAAAAAGTGACCATTATCAATTGCCGATTGTCAATTATTTCGTACCTTTGCACCGCTTTTGCCGAAGGCTCGGCATGAGCAGAGTTCATAAACATTATTAACAAACAAAACTTACATTATTGATCGTATGAATCAATACGAAACCGTTTTCATTTTAACTCCCGTTTTGTCTGATGTTCAGATGAAGGAAGCGGCTGATAAGTTTGTCAACTACCTCAAGGACAAAGGTGCTGAAATCATCAGCACCGAGAACTGGGGTCTGAAGACACTGGCTTATCCCATCCAGAAGAAGGGTTCTGGTTTCTACCAGATGGTGGAGTACAAGGCCGACCCCGCAGTGATTGCTAAATTCGAGTTGCAGATGCGCCGCGATGAGCGTGTGCTCCGCTACCTCACAGTCAAGAACGAAAAGTACGCTGCAGCATACGCTGAGAAGCGTCGTCAGAAGAAGGAGGCTTAAACTATGGCAGCACCATCAGAAATCCGCTACTTAACTCCCGCCACGGTTGACGTTAAGAAGAAGAAGTATTGCCGATTCAAGAAGAGCGGCATCAAGTACATCGACTACAAAGACCCAGAGTTCCTCAAGAAGTTCCTCAACGAGCAGGGCAAGATTCTTCCCCGCCGCATCACAGGCACTTCGCTGAAGTATCAGCGCCGTGTGGCACAGGCCGTGAAGCGCGCCCGCCACTTGGCCTTGCTGCCCTACGTAGCAGACTTGTTGAAATAATAAAATAGGAGGTAAGACAGTATGAAAATCATTCTCAAGAAAGATGTCCACGGCTTAGGCTACAAGGACGAAGTCCTCACTGTGAAGGACGGTTATGGTCGCAACTATCTTCTTCCTCAGGGCCTGGCAGTGCTTGCCACCGAGAAGGCCGTGAAGCAACTCAACGAGGAATTGAAGCAGCGTGCTCACAAGATTGCAAAAATCAAGGCCGATGCTGAGGCTCGCGCCAAGCAGTTCGAAGGCGTTTCGCTCGTCATCAAGGCTCGCGTGTCCGAAGGCCGCAACATCTACGGTTCAGTCGGTCCCAAGGAAATTGCTGCCGCTCTGGCCGAGAAAGGTCTGGAAATTGACAGCAAACTCATCAGCATCAAGGGTGTGAAGACCCTCGGCAACTACGAGGCTACCGCACAGTTCCACCGCGAGGTGACTGTAGCCATCCCCTTCGAAGTTGTAAACGAGGACGGCACTCCCACTCCTTCCAAGAAGGAGGCCGCTCCCGCAGTGGAAGAGGCTCCTGCTGAAGAGGCTCCTGCCACTGAAGCAGAGGCTCCTGCCGAAGCAGCCGAATAAGCAGAACATACACATAAAAAAGGAAGGCCAGCATCTCAACGGATGCTGGCCTTCCTTTTCTGAATTCGACGGGAACAGCAGAGGCTTATCCAACCAGATAAACAAGGTCGCTGACTCCCTTGGCGAGCGACTGGAAGGTGTAGCCCACCTGTGAGAGGGCCACTTCAGCTTGGCTCAGCGTAGTGGTGACTCCATCAAGATTCTCAATGACATCAATGGCCAGCTTCAGGTCGTCGGGAATCTTGGTGATGGTGTTGCGCACGGCATCGCGATCCTTGAGGATTTTGAACACCTTTTTCATCTGTCGGCATCCCTCCATCATCTCGCTGACGGCTTGGCCTTGCAGCAACTGCTTCTTCACGATGCCACCTGCCATTTCGCCTTGACGCCACAGGTCATCGGCAAAGTTGAAGCGGCTCATGCCCTTGTGCAGCACCGCCTCTGCCACCTTGGCAGGGTTCTTCAGTGCTTCGCCATAGAGATCCTTGTTGATCATGCGTGGCAAATCATCGCCATAACTCTCGAAGTGGCGAAGCACATCCTCAATCACGGTCTGGTCTGCCATCCTCGAAGCGATGGAGGCTTGCTTGGCTTCGAGTTCCTCCAGTTTCTTCAAAGCCTCCGGAGTGAGTTTGCTGGGGTCAAAGCCTTTCATTCCTGTACCTCCCATCGTGCTGGTGTTGACCGACTCACGGAAGTACTTGGCATAGAGTTTCTCCACATATTCCTGATTGAAATAGTAAGTCTTGTCCCCCTTCACGTAGTAGTAAGTGACATCGCGGTCGAAAGTGATGGTGAGTCCCTTGGCCAAGTCATCACCACTCGACGAAGTGGCACCGAGCACCTTAATCAGTTCGGGAGCGATACCTTCTTCTTGAGCCAGACGAGAGATGACGCGTCGGTCGGTGGCATCGTAGATGATGCGGAGCATGCCGTTGAATTCCTGCCTTGTAGCGTTGAAATCCACGCCATAGAGCAGTTTGCTCTCGCCCTTCAGCAGTTGCGGGGTCTTCAGCAGCATCATGGTCTGCTTGTCGGCCTGACACTGCAGGATGAGCTTGTTGCGCAGCATGTAGTTCTCCGATGTAGGATTCCATCGACACAGTTCCATCATGGTCTGCAGGTTCTCAATGTTCTCGATGGCTTGCCGCTTGGCGTAGGCTTCGACAGCAGCGTACTTACTGCCTTTGGCCGCACCTTTCGCACTGTTGAGCAGTGCCTTGGCTCTGCTCGCAATGGCTTTCTCGGCGGCTCCCACCTGCCATGAGATTTGGCTTTTCCCCCATGTTTTCAAACCTGTCCAACTTTCGGTCAGCAAGTTGTCGAAGAGTTCATGGCAGGTGTTCTTCATGGCCTGTCCTGCCACTTTGCCACCCGACTTCAACGACTCACTTGTAGCTGCTTTCACAGCTGCCTTGACTCCAGTCTTGGCTGCGCCGAAGCCCTTGGCCAGACGTGCGCCGACCGCTCCGATGGCTCCGATGCCAATCGTGACTGCCGCCTCGACGAGGTAGGCCTCCACTGCAACCTGGGCACCCACAATGAAGGCACCCATACGGCTCTCTCCACCTTTATCAACATAATTCTTCATGGCAACGGGTACATTGAACACAATCTCCGAGAAGCCAAAGGAAGCGACTGCAAAGCCAATACGTTTCGCCCAGTGCATGTTCTCCAAGAGGCTGTGCCCCTCGTATGACCGCTGCAGCCACCAGTCCATCGTGTACCATTCCAGATTGTCAGCAGCCGTGGCTTCCTTGGCCTCCACTGCAGCCTCGTCTGCCTCTCGCTGCAAGGCGCTAACATACGTTTTCTGTATGGCCTTGATGTTGCGTGCATCGTAGCCGTATGCTGGATCGTAGAAGTCTTGCTGCAAGCGGATGAAGTAGAGCAGCGGAGCCAGTTTGTCGTTGAGTCCAGCGGCTTGTATGCCTGTTTCTATAGTCCACAAGCCCTCCTGTATCTCGTTATCCCGATCGAGCGCGGCCTTATACGCCGACATAGACGCAAAATCACGCCGAGGCTGCGAAAGCAGGTGGACGACACGGGTGAAGGTATAGAGTTGTCCCTTGTAGCGTGCCGTGATTTCCATCTCTGCATCGAAACGGTTGGGCGCATTGAGCACACTCTTCACACTCCTCAGCACATAGTAGATGCGGCCTTCGCCCGTCGTCTGCCACCTTGCCTCGAACGAGAGGCCAAGGCCATCTATTTGCTTCTGGAACTCCAAGACTCTCTCCTGTGCTGCTTTCTGCTCGTTGAGCACCGACGAGTGAGCCTGCGACACCAGTGAGCCGATGGGTCCCATTCCTGCAGCCGCCAAGGCCGTATCCAAGCCCATCTGCATGGTCTCGTTGCCGATGAGTTCTCTGAGCACATTGTCTCTGTTCACCACCTTCCACTTCACGTCCACAGGTTCTGGGTCGATGACGTAGAGTCCGTTCTGCTTTTCGTCGTAGCCATAGAGTTTCAGGTAGCAGTCCTGCTCGGCTGGTACATACCACTTGCCATCAGGCATCTGCTTCTTGTAGGTCGGTTGGTGGTGCATGGGATTATACTCTTCCAGATAGCAGTGCACATCGCTCCGCATACGCATGACCAGACCCATATAATAGCGGTAGAGCGGCAGACTGCCCTCGAGGACAAGTCCTGTCTTGTTGCGCGCCTCTATCCTGAGGGAGTATTCGACGTAGTTGCCGGCAATGCCTATGTCCGTGTTCGGGTCAAGCACCAGGTCATGTATGGTGGCGAAGTAGCGTTGTTTCTTTTCGTCCCATGCAGCCTCGATGCTGTAGTTCTGCGTCTCCTGGTTGGTGTCGTCCAGAATCGTGGCTTTGAGAATGGCTGTGCCGTCATCGATGCCAATAATATCGAAAGGCAACTCCACCTTTTTCTCGTAATAAGCAGGCAGGGTGAGGTTCTCTTGACCAAACTTCACTTCGGGCTTCATCACCTTGAAATGCATACGGTTGGTGTAACTGGCCTCTGCCGATGCTATCATGAACTGCACAATGCCTTCTTCGGGCGGCTGTCCTTCTTCACACTCTGGAGCAGCCACGTAGGCTGTCTTCCAACCATTCACCATGCCATGCTCTTCCACGTAGAGGTAGTTATCGACAGAACTAATTTGGATGCGCTGCGTCAAGGCTTCATCCACCCACTCCGACCTGCCGTCGGCTGAGTGGCGAATGATGCATGCACTCACCATCTCGGCACCATCGCCCACAATGAGCGTGTTGCCGAAGTCTTTATATATCTCCATCTCCAACCAGTCGGGTTCCTCATCCGATTCTTCACCTTCTCCACCTTCCTCACCGCCTTCACCCTCGTCCTCGGGTTTTCTGCCAGCCAAGGCAGCCGCAGCCGCGCCTCCACCAATGAGTACGCTACCTACCACACCCGGAATGAGGTACTTTTTCGAGCCTTTCTCTTCAGAGGCTTCATGGTCTTCCTTCACATGCAGACCATCGCCACCCGCAGCGGCATTCTCGTCAAGAATCAGTTTGAGGTAGATGACTACCTCCGACACCGATCCACCCACCTGCACCGTGGTGGCGGCATTGACCACCAGCATGGGCGACGGAGCCTTGGGGTCGGCCTGCAGGTAGTCGGCACACTTGAAGGTATAGACCACCTTATTGAGTCCGTTGTCATGAGTCTGTATCGTCTTGGTGAACTGCTGGTTATCATCATCGCGCATGGCGTCACCATTCGTGTAGCGGTTGCCCATCCACACATCCACCTGCTTCCACTGCAGGTCATCCGAAGGGTCGGTACACTCTATCCACTCCATCGTCACGGTGATGGTGCCATTGGGATCGGCATAGCCCACCAGATAGGCATGGTCTTCACTCACGCCCTGTGCATCGGGCTGAATGCCTACCGCTCCTTCGATGGTGAACCTGCTCCTGTAGGTTGCTCCATCCAGATACTGATGCGTAAACTCCTTACTGAAAGGCCCTGTGCTGCCGTATGCCTCCTGCGCCGCCATGGGCAACACTGACGCACACAACACGGCAACAGCCATCGCTATAACCTTATATAATAAACGCCTAACCATCCTTCTTATCTTTCTTAACTTTTTATTCTTTACACTACTCCAGTTCCATCCTTAGCATCTCCTCGCCCTTCTCATAGACAGAGAACGACTTACCATCGGCATTGGCACAAACCACCATGTCAGGTTTTCTCTTCGTGCCAACATCTTCCAAGTCCTTGTAAATGATGAAGAGAGTGCTTCCACCATAGCCCACCACGCCCGTCATCCGCTCCTTGCCGTCGCCCAGCATGACGAAGTCAGCCAGAATGCGCTTATCGTCGCTCGTGGGTGGGTCGAAGCGGAAGGCAACGGTGTGTCCCTCCATGTCCATCTTTTGTGCACAATAAGCAATTTTATAGGTGCCGAAAGCCAGCGTGTGGTCAACGCCCGTCATCTTGTCGGTAACACCCATCTCCGTCAGAATATCCAGTGCCACCGCATCGTCGATGGCACGCTCATAGCCTTCCTTACCCAACAGCGTACCCTCAAAACTGTTTTTGCTGCTGCTCAACACTCCCCCACCCTCATGCTTGCCGCCGCTGCAACTGCTGAAGATGCCAGGGATGCCCCCTTGGAAAAAGTTCAGATTGAAATTGGGGAAAGCAGACCTGATGCCCCACGACAGCGAGGCAATCATGGCGATGGCTGCCGTGAGAATGTGAAAACCGCGTCGGAAACAGCCACCAAAAGAACTGCCGCTGCGCCTCGGCGCACTCTGTCTCCTTTGCGCCTGCTGTTGCTGCACATACGAAGGCGGTGGAGTCGTGCTGTACTGAGGAGGTTGCGTAGCCTCCTTATAGCGCATCATCTGCACACGATACGACCCTGGCTGACTGCCCGGTGCAGGAGGAGGAGGAGGGACAGAAGAAGGAGGAGGAGGAGGAGGCGGTGGTGGAGCCGCCGAAATCGCTGGTGGTGGAGGAGCACTCTGGATACTCTGAACATTCTGGGCACTCTGATTATTCAGGTCATTCCCATTCACGGGTGCACCACAAGCAGTACAGAACCGCAAATTGGCAGGGATTTTGTGACCACATTTACTACAATAAGGCATAGGTCGCTACGATTTTCTGGTTAGTAAAATTACTTTGGCATCGGCTTTTCAGCCAGAGTTTGGGAAACGGCACAAATATAGAGATTAAAAGCACTCAGTCCAAACATTTGGCAAAAAAAATGCCTTTCATCAAAAAAAGCCCATTCCGAATGGACGGAATGAGCAATAACAGCAGAATATTCACACTTTACTTGATGACCGTGATGCGTCCCTGCGGTTGGGCGTACTCCTGCCCGATGTGGCCATTGAGGCGGTCGGTCAGGTAGTCGATGAAGACTTCGTAGTAGGTCTTGGAGGTTTCGAGTACAATCTTGCTGCCTTTCAGCGTGTTGTGGAGTCCACCATCGGTCACGCAATACTTGGTGGTGGCCACGGTGTAGGTGCGGTCGGGGTTGATGGGTTCGTAGTGTTGGGTGGCTCCATTGAGCACCTGCACATCGCTCACACTGTGGTCACTCACACGAGTGGTGAACTTCAGACCCGACACCTGCGGGAACTGGCCGTCGGGCTTGGGCAGGAAACTGACGAGTTTCTGGAGCATGGTGAGGATGGTGCTGCCTTTCACTTCGGCCACCACGATGTAGTTGTCGTAGGGCAGCAGGGTGAGCAGGTCGCCATAGGTGAGGTCACCCGTCTTCTTGAGTTCGTTGCGGATGCTGCCACTGTTCAGCACAGCGATGTCGGAGCCTGTCATGATGCGGTAGGCATCGGTCACGATGTCGCCGGCGTTGGCTTCACCCATTCGGGCTGCCTCATTCCCTTCATCATCGAGAATGCGCAAGGGCACTTCACTTTGGCAGATAATGCGACTTGTCTGTGCTTCGAGCAGACGACGAATGCTGTCCGTCACCTGTGCCACGTAGGGGTTCTTCTCGGTCACATTCTCGATGGGGATGAGCGAGGTGGTCATCTTGCCGTCGGGGGTGATGAGCAGTTTGCCGATGTGGGCAAACTTAGTGCCAGTCTGGGTGACGACGATGGGCTTACCCACTTTGTTCATCACGGTGTCGGCTACGATGGAGGCATGGCTGTGACCGTCGAGCACGATGTCAATTCCTTGGGTGTTGGCCACCACCAGATGGGAGTCAGAGTTGCGATAGGTAGGCTCTTCTCCCAGATGGGAATCCAGAATCACATAGTCGGCTCCTGCACGACGGGCATCATCTACAGCACGTTGCACCAGTGTGGGAATGTCCTCGGGCTGCAAGTCGTAGATAAGGCTGTCGCGCTCATCGCGGAAGGCGTAAGCCTCGGTCTCCAACGTGGTAGGTGTCACCACACCGACAAAGGCGATGCGCTTGCCTCCCACCCGCTTCATCACGTATGGTGCGAACACCGTGCGTCCTTCACGACGGTCGTAGAGATTGCAGCACACGATGGGTGCCGGCACCTGACGCAGCAGTTGGAACATACGCTCCATGCCGTAGTCGAACTCGTGGTTGCCCAGCGTGATGGCATCGTAGCCGATGGTTTTCATCACATCGACCACATACTGCCCCTTGGAGATAGCCCCGACGGTCATGCCCTGCACATAGTCGCCGTTCGACACCAGACACACGTATGCCGTGTCGGCAATGGCATCGCGCAGGCCAGCCAGTTTGGCATAGCCATCCACAGCACAATGCACATCGTTCTCATAAAGAATGACGATACTCTTCTGCTTGGGTTCTGTCACTGTAGGTTTCTTCTTCGCGTATGCCACGACCGTACAGGTCAGGGCAAGAAACAAAAGTAGTTTTTTCATGTTTTTGTTTGGAATTAGGTGATTTGGGGGCAAATCTACACAAAAACATTGATTAACGCACCCTTTCTCCACAAAAAAATCGCTGAACGCCTCAAAATAAAGCCAAAAGAAAGGGAGAGTGTCACTTTGTGGCAGAACCTTTAGTTCGCCCATAGGGCAACTTGCGACAAGCAAGTGCGAAGCCGAAATAAGTAGGTGAACAAAAATAGTTGATATCATGCGGCAAGCCGCATTGTTTTCTTGGACAATAATTTCCAATAATTCCCAATAATTGGTTC
>OCVV011332294.1_pt1 | contig 25029 bp, 17 predicted proteins | sample 1539721 | NCBI WGS metagenome assembly OCVV01 (sample SAMN02144230, study PRJEB22623) | gut metagenome | biome: sheep rumen | host: Ovis aries | place: New Zealand
ATCTCCAGAAGGAGTTTTTCCCTGGCGCCCATGCCATGCTGCTTTTTGGTGCTGTCAAAAATTTTGAGGGCAATCCTGGCGATCGTGCTGGCGCGCTCTTCGCTGCTCCTGTAGCGGCGGCCGATCTGCCGCGCACAGGCCAGAATGTCCTGTTCAAAATCATGGGGTGCCTTGAGGTATCTGCGTTTTTCGGCAAACTCATAGACGATGCCGTCACAGAGTGTAACGCAGGGGAACCACAGAAGCTCCGCATTCACCCTGTCGGCAATGCATCGAAGCATGATGGCGGAGATACGGAGAAGGGGGACATTGTCGTCTTCAATGCCCAGTCTCTGCGCGAGTTCCGTGCGGTTGTATCTCTCCAGTTCGGTCATAAACTGACGAAAATCCCTGACGGAGACAAATTCTCCGTTCTGCCTCGTCTTGTCCAGAGTATCCGTCATTTTCGACTGGAAGGAAACCTTGTTCTTGCGGACGACTTCGGAGATGTAGTCGTCGACAACGATGACATTTTTTATCTTCATATTCTGAAGATAGAGTCTTTCAAAAACATGGAGCTGGGAGTTTACCATCTCCTCAACCAGTTCCCTGGTCTTGTGACTGCCGGCTCCTATGCGGCCGAGAAGCTCATTGAGGCGCAGGATGCCCAGCAGGATATTCTGGGTCAGGACAAGACGGTCCTTGGCAAAGAGGGAGATCTGAATGCTGCCGCCTCCGACATCTACGATGGCGGTCCCCTTCTGAATGACGCGGTTGAAATCTTCGCCCTTTGACGCAATGGACTTGTAGTCAAGGAAGCGCTGCTCCGAATTGGCCAGGATCTCGACATGTATGCCTGTCTCCTGCTCGATCTGCCGCAGTACTACCGTCGCGTTTTCCATATCCCGGAAAGCGCTGGTCGCGTAGGCCTGGCAGGCGGTGACACCGTAGCTGTCCATGATCCTCTTGAAATCCATCAGGATCCTCTTGATCTCCGCCACATGCACAACGCTGATCTTCCCGTCATTGTAGGTGTCCGATCCCAGGTCGATCAGGTGAATGACGTCATCGATCTGACGGATGCCGTTCTTCTTGGACAGTTCAAAGACTTTGAGCTCCATCTCATGGCTTCCGACGTCAATTGCACCGAATAAGTTTGCCATCTTGTCCCCCTTATGTAAGTAATTATGAAAAGATACCAGGTATCCTTTCAGCTTCAGCAGACTGCATCAGCCGTTTTTTAAAGCCTGGCCTTGAAAGGCCGGCGCGCCCTGCGCGCCGCGCCCCCGAGGAGAAAGCCCGGAGGGTTTCTTCAAGGGAATCAGGAAGGATGCAGAATGCATCCTTTCAGCTTCAAAAAGCGGCATCGGCCGTTTTTTGAAGCTTGGCTGCCTGATCTGCCGCGATGAGGGGATCGATGATGTCATCCATATCCCCGTTCAAAAAAGAATCCAGCTTATAGAGCGTGCATTTGATCCGGTGGTCCGTCACACGTCCCTGCGGGAAGTTATAGGTGCGGATCTTCTCGGATCGGTCTCCTGTGCCGATCTGACTGCGGCGCAGATCCGCCTCTTCGTCGTGGCGGCGCTGCATCTCCATGTCATAGAGCTTTGCGCGCAGGAGTGCCCAGGCCTTGGCCTTGTTCTGCAGCTGGGATTTCTCGGTCTGGCTGTATATGACGATGCCGGTCGGATAGTGGGTCAGGCGCACTGCGGAGTCCGTCGTGTTGACGCACTGTCCGCCGTTGCCGGAGGCACGCATGACGTCTATGCGAACATCCTTGTCCGGGATATCGATCTGAATATCTTCATCGACTTCCGGGATCACTGCGACGGTGCAGGTCGATGTATGGATCCTGCCGCCGGACTCCGTCACGGGTACCCGCTGTACGCGGTGGACGCCGCTCTCATATTTGAGCCTTGAATAGGCTCCTTTTCCGGAGATGATAAAGCTGATCGATTTCATGCCGCCGATCCCGATCTCTTCAAAGCTGACCGTCTCCACGCGCCAGCCCCGTCCCTCGGCATAATGCACATACATTCTGTAGACTTCACCGGCAAAAAGAGCGGCCTCGTCGCCGCCCGCGCCGGCGCGGATCTCGACAATTACATTTTTATCGTCATTGGGATCTTTGGGAAGAAGCAGGATCCTGAGTTTTTCCTCCAGCTCGGAGACCTCGCTGCGGGCCGCCGCCAGTTCCTCCTTGGCCAGGGCGCGCATCTCCTCATCGCTCTCCTCTTCCAGCATCAGCTGGGCATCTTCGGCATCCGCACCCGCTTTTTTGTAGGCCTGGTAGGTCTCCACCAGGGGAGCCAGATCACTCTGTTCTTTCATGAGATTGCGGAAGCGTCTGGGATCGGATGCCACATCCGGGCTCATCAGTTCCCGGGACAGATCCTCATATCGGAGGACAACACCCTCCATTTTTTCAAACATATAGTATTATTCCTCAAGTAGGTGAATCCTGTTTTACACTTCTGACCGCGGTCACGATCCTGTCATTGCCGCCGTAGTCCCTGATGACTTCCACACCGTAGTAGCCGTTCTCCTGCAGCAGGGCTGCGACATCCTCAGCCTGATCGAATCCGATCTCCAGCATGATCCTGCCTCCGATCACCAGATGGGCAGGGGCCTGCCTTATGATCCTGCGGTAAAAATCAAGCCCGTCCGCTCCGCCGTCCAGAGCAAGCCTGGGCTCTGCACAGCACACTTCCGGTGCCAGCGTGTCGATCACATCTGACCGGATGTATGGCGGGTTTGCTATAATCATATCATATTTTTCAGGCCGTATAAAAATATTCTCAAAGGGACTTCTGTCTGTTTCGGAAACCGGCGGCAGGGCATCAAACAGATCGCCCTGCATCCACATGACCCGTCCGGAGAGTCCCAGAGCATCCGCATTCCTGCGCGCGATCTCCAGGGCGGGGGCGGAAATATCCGTGCCGACGCCGACGCAGTCATTGGAGTAATGCAGGAGGCTGAGCAGAATGCATCCGCTTCCGGTGCACAGATCCAGGATTCTGGAGCCGTCCTCCAGATGGCGCAGGGCCTCTTCGACCATATTTTCCGTATCCTGCTCCGGGATCAGAACATCCCGTGATACGACAAAGGGCAGTCCCATAAAGGACTGCTCTCCCACTATGTATGCCAGCGGTTCCCTGGCTGCTCTTCTGCGGATCCCGTCCAGATAGGCCTGCCTGGCTGCCGCATCGACGGCCGTTTCCGGGTCCGCCAGCAGCTTGTAGGCGGGAATCCCGCAGTAATGCTCCAGCAAAAGACGCGCATCAAGACTGCCCTCCTCCAGTTCCTGCAGGAGGGCAGCTCCCTCTTCATAGACTTGTCTGCAGGCAAAAACCTCTGCCTGCCGACCGGACACCGCTGCAGCTGCGCCGTGTCCTGTTTCAGCTGTGCTTTCTATCCTGTCCATTAGCTGTCTCCCGTTTCAGCAGCTGTGTCAAAGGTCATTCCGAAATCCGACGTCAGATAGGCGCGCCAGTCAAAAACCGCCTCTACGGACGCAATGGCCGCCTCGATCATCTCCGGGTCCGGCTCCCTGGTCGTCAGTCCCTGCAGCCAGAGGCCGGGCTTGGACAGGAGGGCGATCACGGGGTTGTCGGAGCTTCCCGCAAAGCGGATCAGTTCATAGGAGATGCCGGAGATCACCGGCAGGAGCAGGATGCGGATCCCCACCCGCGCCAGAGGATTTCTGACTCTGATAAAGAAAAACAGAACGATGCTGACAAGCATGACAAACAGAATGAAGCTGCTGCCGCATCGCTTGTGAAGTCTCGTCGCCTTTGAGGCATTTTCCACTGTCAGTTCATGCCCGCTCTCCAGGCAGTTGATGCATTTGTGCTCTGCACCGTGATACTGAAACAGTCTGCGGATATCCTTCATCTGCGAGATCAGAAGAATATAGATGACGAAAATGGCAATGCGGATCACGCCCTCAAACAGGGAGAGCAGGGCGGGATTGCCGAGAAAGCGGACCACATGAGAGGCCAGAAAGACCGGAAGCGCCATGAACAGACCCAGCGCGATGACCAGGCTGACGATCATGACCAGTGTCATCATGATCCGCTCGCCCAGAGATTCCTTGTCCTCCCGGTCTTCTTCGGGCCTGACCTGACTCTTTTTCTCTTCTTTAGGCCCGGCCGCAGCCGTACTCTTTGCTTCAGCCGCCTTTTGGCCTTGCTCTGCGTCCAGACCTTCCTCTTTTTCCTCCGGCTCCGCATCCGGATCGTCTTCCGCGTAGATGGTGGCGGAATAATCGGTGCAGCGGAGTCCCAGGATCATGGAATCGATGAAAACAAAAATTCCCCGCACAAAAGGAATCTTTTTGAGAGGAGACCCCGCCAGGATCCCCTTATAGGTCTCTTCCTTTACTATGATGCTGCCGTCGCTCTTTCGCACCGCGATGGCGTATTTGTCCTTGTTGCGCATCATGACGCCTTCAAGGACCGCCTGTCCGCCGATCCCGGAGTTGTGCTGTCTGCATTCTTTCATAATCTATAACCAATCAATCTATAACCAATCATCTGAAATACTGACCGGTCATCCCGGATGTCGCCGGTCATTCTGAATCTTTGTATGTAAAGAGTCTTTTTTACAACAGAATCTTTTTATAACAGAATCTTTTCTGCAACAAAATCTTTTCTGCAAAAGAATCTTTTCTACAACAACAACGGCAAGACACAGGGGAGTGAACCTCTGCTGCCTTGCCGTCTGCATTTCGGTATCAATATTAGTTGGTGCCCAGGCCATATTTCCTGTTGAACTTATCGATACGTCCCTTGGCAGCCGCTGTCTTCTGCGTGCCGGTGTAGAAAGAATGGCACTTGGAGCAAACTTCGACGTGGATTTCCGGAGAAGTGGAACCGGTCACGAATGTGTTGCCGCAGTTGCAGGTAACAGTTGCCTGATAATACTTGGGATGGATTCCCTCTCTCATTTTTTCCTCCTTACCTGGACGCCTGATGCCGGTCAGATCCGGATACTGGTTTAAGCGCCCCGTATGATTCAAAAGTGTTCTGTAAGCTTCGCTGTTCCAAACAGCATTAACGATTATAGCACGGGCCTGCGGGCAGTGCAAGATGTTTTTCAGCAACCTCTTGACACAAATCTATGATATAATTATTTAGTTCACAGCATACTGCTGTCCGCACCCCCGGCCGGATGGGGACATGTGCAGCCGGCAGCCGCATGCGCCGGTTCCGATTTCAAAGTCCGGCGGCGATCAGGGGAATAAGGAGAATGCCATGATCCACGACATCGAGATCAATACCATGGAAGATCTGTTTCAGCTGATTTCCGAGCAGGAATACAGAGAGGACCTGGGGCGTTTCCGCAACCTCTTTATCTACAGAGGCGAGCCGGACGCATCCTTCGTGCTCTCTACAAGTCTGCGCCGCAACTGCAAGGAGAAAAGCCATGTGCTGGAGCCTCCCATGCTGCTCAATTTCACCAAGTACGCTGTTCTGGAGGAACCCTCCATCGAGGCTTCCATCTGGAACCAGATGATTCTGGGCCAGCATCACGGACTGCCGACCAGACTGCTGGACTGGACTTTTTCCCCCATGGTCGCCCTGCACTTTGCCATGACAGAAAGCGATCTGGAGGAGATGGACAGACGGGACTCTGTCGTCTGGCGCATCGACATCCACGAACTGCACGATATGCTGCCGGAGAAATACCGCGCGATCATCAAAAAATACAACACCACCGTTTTCTCGGTGGACATGCTCAGAGAGGTGTGCAGCAGCGTACATCAGTATGATGAGGATATGAAGGACCGGTCCATGGTCATCATTGAGCCGCCTTCCCTCGATCCCCGCATCATGAACCAGTATTCCTTCTTTTCCGTAATACCTGATCAGATGCTGGATATCGAATCCTTTTTGAACGATCACACTGACCTGACCGCCCGCTACATCATCCGAAAAGAACTCCGCTGGCGGATCCGGGACATGCTGGATCATCTCAATATCACTGAGCGGATCGTCTATCCCGGTCTTGACGGCCTATCCAAATGGCTGGGCCGCCACTACTTTGTCAGGGATTAAAAGCTCAGAAACCGGGTGAGTTTCCCCTTTCAGCTGTTTACTAAAAAAGGAATCAAATGAACTCTCTATTGAAAATCATCGGAATCCAGCGGCGCAGGCTTGTGCCTGCGCTGTTTCTTGCCATCCTTGTCCTGGCGGCTTTTCTGCTGCCCCGGGAACTGGCCTTTCATGCGCCGCGGCAGGAATATGAAAATAACGAGATCCGCAACAACCGGATCATTTTTTCCAAACCGTCGGGCTTTTATAAAGATGCCTTTACCCTGAAGATCAAGGCGCCCACCAAAGAGATCTATTATACACTGGACGGGACCGAACCGGTCCGCGGGCAGGACAATACCCTTCGCTACAAGGGAGGGATCGAGATCTCCGACGCGACCGCACAGGAAAATGTGCACTCCATGCGCACGGATGTGACCCCCTCTTTTGACGAGGAGCTCCTTGCAGAGCAGGCGCCAGGTTACGAGTCCAAAAACTACAAGGTTCCGGACTATCCCGTCGACAAATGCACCATCCTGCGCGCCGTCTTTTATACTGAGGACGACGAGCGCAGCGGGATCGAGACCGCCTCCTATTTCGTCGGCTATGACGGCCGCCAGGGTTACGGAAAGGTCAAAGTCGTCTCCATCGTCACCGACCCCGCCAATCTCTTTGACCACGACAAGGGCATCTACGTCATGGGCAAAGCCTTCGATGATTTTGCCGCTGCGGATTCCTTCAACGACAGCAGCCTCTGGTACCGCCATATCTGGTGGTGGTGGGATGCCAATTACAACAGGCGGGGAGCCGACTGGGAGCGCCAGGCAAATGTACAGTTTTTCGATGAAGAGGGGAGCCTGCTCCTGCAGCAGGAGGCCGGGATCCGCATCCAGGGCGGCGGAAGCAGGGGATTTTACCCCAAGAGCCTCAATCTCTACGCCCGCAGGGACTACGACGGCAACACTTCCTTCCACTATGACTTTTTCGGCACGGGCTTTAACCCCAAGCGCGTCACGCTGACGACCGGCGGCGACGACTTCTACACCAAACAGAAGGACCGCCTTGTCTCAGAGCTGGCGGCAGACCAGGGCTTTGCGGCCATGCACTACGTGCCCTGTCTGGTCTTTCTGGACGGCGAGTTCTGGGGCCTCTACCACCTCACGGAAAAATACGACGAGAAATTTTTCAGTTATTATTACAATGTCCCCGAGGAAGATGTCCTGGAGATCAAGAGCAAGGGAGTCGAGGTGGGCTTTGAGAGCGACAGCAAACTCCTGGACAAGATGACGCGGTTCATCACGGAAAACGATATGTCCGATCCGGACAATTACAAACAGGCCTGTGAGCTCATCGACATGGACAGTTTCATCAACTACTACGCTGTCCTCATCTACTGTGCCCGCTGCGGCGACTGGCCCAACGGCAACTACGCCGTCTGGCGGACAAGAGAGGCACCGGAGGAGGCCTACGCGGAGTATGCGCAGGACGGCGCCGATCCGGTCGATCCCAATCCCAAAAACCTGGACGTCACCGGAAAGCCCACCGGGGACTCGCCCTATATGGACGGTCGCTGGCGCTGGGTCCTCTTCGATGTGAACTCGGCAGCCATTTCCTCCGAGCTCAAGGACAATGACACCCTCAACTATGTGCTGAACAAGGATCCCTCGCCTCTCTTTGTGAGCCTGTCCAAAAACCAGGAGTTCCGCCAGGCCTTCAGCGACCGTATCCTGGAATACGGCAGGACCATCTTCTCTCCCGAATCCGTAGACTCCATGCTGGACCGCTACCAAGAAGAGATGAGTGACGCCATGGAGATCTATTACCGGCGGTTTTTCGGAGACGATTCCGGACTCGATTTTGCAGAGATTACGGATACTGAGATCCGCGGCTTTTTTGAAAACAGATACAGCGTAGTCGAGCAGATGCTAGAGGAGCATTTCGGTGATCTGTGACAGCACCTTGTCAGGGCTGTCATACCAGTCGATGGCGCGCACAGACAAAAGCTTCCAGCCCAGATTTTCCAATACCTTTTTTCTTCCGATCTCCAGGTCGGAGAAAGTCCTGTCGGATTCCAGATGCTCTGTATCCAGCAGTATACCGAGCTGGTACCTTTCCGGCTGTGCCGGGTCAGTGATCCCAAGATCCACCCGGAAAGAGGAACGGCCGATCCCGCAGACTGCCTTCAGGCCCTGCTTTTGCAGGGCCTCTTTTATTTCCAGAGCAATTCCGCTGACTCCGTGATCATTGCGGCGCAGCCAGGTGCCCGCCATGGAGAGCCTGAGGCTGCCGAGGTCGGCGGCTGATGCGTCTGCTGCAGCTGATACGGATGCAGTATTTGCTTCGTCTGCTGTAGTTGTTGCAGCTGCCGAAACTGATGCGTCGCCTGCAGCTGATGCTGATACAGTATTTGCTGCGTCTGCTGCTGTTGATGCCGCTGCTGAAACTGATGCATCTGCTGAAGCTGATGCGGATGCAGTATTTGCTGCAGATGCTGCGGCTGTCTCCGGAAGGGCAGAGTCCGCTGTCTCCCGCTGCGTCTGGCAGGCGGCATAGCGGAGAAAAGCGTCGAGCATGCGGACGCCTGTGGAAAGAGAGCCTGACAGGCCGGCTTTTTCCGGCCGGATAGAGGTGAAGATCACCATCTCCTCCCGGGCTCTGGTAATGGCAACGTTGAGGCGCTTCCAGCCTCCCTCGCGGTTGAGGGGGCCGAAATTCAGGCTCATGCGCCCTTCCGGCGAAGGGCCGTAAGTAGTCGAAAAGAGAATGACATCGCGCTCGTCGCCCTGGACATTCTCAAGATTTTTGATAAAGAGGGGCTCACCGGCCTGTTGATCCCAGCGGGCCAGTGTCTGGTCCTGCCGCCTGGCCTCATCATAGAGATCTTCGATCAGCGACTGCTGCTGGATGTTGAAGGTGACAATGCCGACACTCTGACCGCTGGTCTCCGGTGTCCTGCTCCTTCTCTGCAGCTCGGCGATGATTGCCTCCGCCTCGGCGCGGTTGATGCGGCGGGCGCCGCTCTCAAACAGGCCGTCCACAAAGTCGAGGGAGACCTTGCAGACTCCGTCGTCCGAGGAGGGGAAAGTAAAAAGACGTCCGTCATAGAACTGCTCATTGCTGAAGGCAATGAGGCTCTCATGGCGGCTTCTGTAATGCCAGGACAGATAGAGCTGGGGCATATTGACAGCGATGCAGTCCTCCAGAATGCTGCCCAGATCGTCCTCCAGGGGATCTTCAACCAGGTCGATCTCCCTGGCAAAGAAGTTGGTGGGCGGCATCTGGTTGGGATCGCCGACAATGACCGCGTTCCTTCCCCTGGCCAGAACGCCGATGGCGTTGGCTGTCGTGATCTGAGAGGCCTCGTCAAAGATCACCAGGTCGAAGGGCGCCCTCTCCGGCGCCAGGTACTGGGCGGCGCTGACCGGACTCATGAGCATACAGGGACACAGGCGGGGAAGGACCGGCGCAGTGACCGTGAGGATATCACGGATGCTCATGCCCTTTCCTCCGCCCAGAATGATCCTGCGGAATGTGGACAGCAGAGGATTGTCCGGGGCCTCCTCGACAAACTCGGGTACATTGGCGCGAAGGCGCATGCGGATCTCCTCCCGCGCCAGCTGCGTCAGTTCCTGATCCAGGGTGCGGATGGCCGAAATCTGTTCCTCCAGGAGAATGCCGGAAAAGGTATTGAGGACCGGATCCTTCTCGATCATTTCGCGCAGGGCGGCGCGGATCCAGGTCTTCTGCCAGGAGGCAATTACATGATCGTGTGCAAGGCCCCCGCAGTATGCATCGATCACACTGTCAAGTCCCAGCGCCGAAGCTTCCTGCCGGGCGCGGTTCCACAGGATCCATTCCCGCAGCCCGCTGCGGTTTTCGCGGAGCAGGGCGCAGAACTCTCTCTGAGCCGCGAACCAGTCCTTTTCCTCCAGCTCCCGCATTTTCTGCGTGTCCCGGAATTCGAGGAATGCCTTGAGATCTCTCTCCTGCTTCTGTAGATTTTCCGAGGCCGCTTTCAGGAGTCTTACCTGCTCCCGCAGGACGGGTCTTCCGGCTCTCTCCAGACGGATCCGGTCGCTGCCTGTCAGGGCCTGCAGTCTCTTCGTGCTTTGAACAGCCGTCTGCACAGCCTTGTAGAGAGCGGGGATCATGAGATTCCCCTCCGTATCGCGGAAGGCATCCAGATCATCTCCGCATGCCTGCAGAGCCTCGTGGTAGAGGCGGAGCTCTTTCTGATAATTCTGTATATCCTGGGTATACTGTCCCAGTCTCCGGCGTCCGATCTTCTGGCCGTCCGCAGAGTATTCACTCAGCTCTGTCTCCAGCCTGCGCTTGCCCAGGTACTGGGGGAGTGCCCAGGATTTTCTCGCTTTATCGTAGCTTCCCCGCAGGCGGTCGGCTTCCTCTTCCGCGATCTGCAGGATCTCCGGTCCGAACACCTTGAGCAGCCTGTCCCTGTACATGGTCAGGCTCTGGCAGTGTTTTACCGCCGCGTCCGCTTTCTGCAGCCTGAGGGCAAGTTCCGCTGCCGGGGACTGGGCCCAGATCATGGGGAGACTGTTCCAGCAGTCCAGTTCATTGTTGATATCGATCGCCCTCTGAAGATCTGCGATCCCGGACGGTTTGGCCTGGCCGGTCTTTTGGGCATAAAGATCCAGGGCCCTGTCCAGGGCCTCCACCGTATCCAGATATTTTTGGATCTGATCCTCCATCTGCATCCTGAATTCCTGGGTGTAGACGGTCTTGCCGATGGGAGCCAGGGGATGTCCGCCGGGATGCCCCACTGCCCTGCCCGCCGCGATCAGCTTCTCGAGAGCTTCCCGCCGCGCTGCCAGATCTGCGGGTGTGAGGGCGGCTGCTGTCGCGCCTTCCCCTTCTTTCAGTTTCTGTTCCGGGAGCTCTGCCGGGAAACGCTCATAGAGATCCATGAGTTCCCAGACAGACAGATCCGCCGCGCCCTTTCGGTGGAGATGCTGCAGGTAGGTCTGCGCATCCGAGATCCGCTCTTTCTGCCTGCTGTCCAGCTGATTGTAGGTGGTTGTTTTCGGATTCTCATGTGCCTCCGCCGCCCGGCGCAGCTTTTCGATCACATCTTTCTTGCGGCTCTTGCGGGAGTGGATCTCCAGGCAGAAATCATCCAGTCCCAGTTCCTCCAGACGGCTCTGCACCACGGACAGGGCCGCCATTTTTTCCGCGACAAACAGAACAGTCTGCCCCTGGGCCAGGGCATTGGCAATGATGGCCGTGATGGTCTGGGATTTTCCCGTTCCGGGCGGTCCGTGGAGGACAAAGCTCTTTCCCGCCGCCGCTGCCCGGACGGCCAGTCTCTGCGAGGAGTCCAGGCTGACCGGTGTCAGGATCTCATGCCCTGCGCATTCCGCCTGCCAGGTGTCCATCTCTTCATGCCACTCGATCGTACCGCCTGCCAGCGACCGCACGATCCGGCTGCCCAGGATTTCTTCCCTGTGTTCGTGCAGGTCTTCCCACATCATATATTTTGCATAGGAAAAAATCCCCAGGCAGGGCTTCTCCAGGATCTCCCACCCCTGCATGGGCGCGGTCATGGCGCGGAAGCGGTCCAGAACGGCACCGAGATCAAAATCATCCCCGTCCCGGATCAGGTCTGAAAAGTCAGCCCCGGCCAGGTTGTAGTCGATCCGCAGTTTCTCCAGCAGGGTCTGGTTGATGAGAGGTTCTTCATCCGCCGCCCGCACCCGGAAGGGGATCTCCCCCTGCCCCCGGACAATTTCCGCAGGCAGCAGAAGGAGAGGCGCAAACCGCTCCTGGTCAGGCGTCTTTTTGTCAAACCAGCGCAAAAGCCCTATTCCCCAGTAGAGATTGGCGCTTCCGGTCTCCTCCACAGAGGATCTGGCCACGCGGGCCAGGCGCTTCAACTGCGTTGAAAGGCTGTGCGGGGTCCCCGCTGCAGACAGGAGGCCACTCGAGACGGGCTGGGCAATCGCACCGGCCTGCTGCACGTCGGGCTCCTGCACATCGGCTTTCTGTACATCGGGCTCCTGCACATCCGTCTCCGGCACATCGGCTTTCTGCACACCGGGCTCCTGCACATCGGGCTCCTGCACATCGGTCACTTCGTTGATGCAGTCAGGCGCAGGGGCAATTCCTGCATCCGTCCCGCAGGGGCATACTGAAAAGGAGGTGCCCGCACAGAGCGCCTCCATAAATGCAGCCAGTTCACCTGGTCTGATCTCAAAAGGGATCACGTTTGATCTGATGCGGGCGCTGAGCAGAGCGTTCCGCAAAGTCAGATCAAACAGCTTTTTCTCCCAGAGATCTATTTTCCGTTCATATTTTCGTTCTTTATTATATTCTGTATCGGTCATCTTCCTGATTTACCCGGAACCTGTCCTGCTGTACCCGTCCGCATGCCCCCGGGAGCTGCGGGCCCGGGCCTCCTACTCTGTCCGCACGAAGGCGATGCTGTTTCCCCAGACCTGCATGTATTCATACCAGCGGTTTTTGAATCCCTTCCAGACCTGGAAATATTCGTACCAGTTTTTCTTGGCATTATCCGTGTAATAGCTGTAATGGCAGGGTGGGATCTCGATATCGTCGGCCGGATAAATATCGATACTGATCTCCGCACCGGTCTTCCACTGATATTTTTTTGCCTCCTCGCTGGAATAAACAGCCGTGAAGGTAGTGATATCCCCCTCTGTACCCCTTTTGACAACATCCGGAGCCCAGTCATCGATCACGATCGGCTTGTCGGACCCTTCCTCCCTGACTGTGACCCTGATCACAGAGTCGACATTCATCCATTCTGCGGGAAGTGTCATCGTGACGCCTCCGAAGAGAGGATCCGGCAGTCCATCCTGACTGTCCCCGTCCGCATCCTGCTCAGAGAGTCCGGCTGCATCGCCAAAATGATAACGGTCATCCAGGGATTGTGTCAGAAAGAGGGTCTCCCCTCCAGGATGAAGGATATTTTCCGCCTTTTCTGCCTGTTCCTGTGTGAGGGAAAGTGAATCCGCCAGGGAATAGAGGAACTCGCAGTTGAGAAGGAGGGGTTCATAGACCGGCGGAAGCTCCGTCCTGCGTATTTCCTTCAGCGCCTTATTATGTGCCTTGATCTCCTTTTTTTCTTCTCTGGTGATGTCCGGAGGTATTTTCTCCTCCTGTACGGAAGAGAGCCAGACATCGTTCATTTCCTTCTGCTTTACAGCCATGCTGTTAATATTGTCAAGGACGATATCATAGGCCATCTCAAGATACTTGACGGTTCCTGTCCTGTTGTAAAGGTCCTGGTAGGTCTGTGCGGCGACAAAGCGCAGGGTCCAGTCATCCGTATCCGTATTGTCCAGGATGATGCCGGCAAATCCCGCGGCACACAGGACATACTTGTTGCCTTCAAAGACCTGGCCCGCTGCGGAAATGGCAAGAGGGAGGATCTGGGCCAGATCACGGTCCTTGCGGAAAATATGGATATCCAGATCCATATATTCCTGTACAGCGTCCAGGCAGGCCTGGTATTCGCCGATATTGTGATAGCTCTCGGCCAGAAGCAGCCAGTAACCGCCGTAAGCCTGATAGGTCTCCCTGTTGGACTCCAGGAAGCGGATCCTGCCGGGAACATTGTCGTCATTCTTCCATTTGACAAAGTTCTCCACTGCCTTTTCGGTCAGTGTCAGATTCCCGGGAATTTTGTACTGGCTCACCATTTCCACCATGTAGCTGAAAGTATCCTTTCTGCTCTGATGGATCGCCTCCGCCTCTTCGTCATCCAGAGCCCACCCGTCTTTTAACATCTGCGTCGCGGCGTCATAGGATTTGGAGGAATAGATCGCAGAGGAATCCGCGGTCATAAAGAGGACGGGAATGAGCAGGGGATCCAGGATCGCACCGGAGGCAAGTGCCTTGCGCAGGACTGCTCCGGTCAGAGGATTGCTGTTGATATTCGAGCGGATGTTATAGGCCATGTTCTGTTCAAAAATGAGATTCAGCCGCTCCCTCTTGAATTTCATCATGCGGTATTTTTCCATCAGATCCAGAAGGGAGTTCACTTTCTCCAGAGTCCTGTTGTCCACCGCATTCGGATTCATGTTGTTGACAAGACCGGAATAGGCGTCCTCCATATGCAGTCTGCTGTTCCTGGAGGAGTTGATCTCCTGGGTCAGGACCGCTATGTAATTGAGCATGGCAATGGCATTTTTCTGACTGCTGTCCAGATCATTCTGTGCCGGATCCGCCTGGTCCTCTTCTGTCACAGAGAAAAGAGCCTCTGTCTCCGGCCGCAGGACCTGTGCCCCGCGCAGATCCGCCGGGCAGGGAACCATCTGAGAAGCTGTCAGTATAAATACAAGCGCCATACAGGCAATCGATCTTTTTACTCCGGTCATATCATTTTCTCACAATGCTCTGTTGTCAATTGTCCATGCGCCACCAGATCATGGGGTAGATCTGGGTGCGGACATAAGTTCTCGATTCGACCCAGTTCTCCTTGCCGTTCTGCACAGAGAGGGTCAGTACACTGCCGCTCCCGGAAGTGTCGCTGGACAGATCCCTCACCAGGCCGGGCTCTGCGTACAGGTCCCAGGAATGATGGCTGCAGCGCGAGACATAGAACTCATACTCCTGCTTGGACAGAATGGAAACCCTCTCCTCTGTACTCTCGATAAAATCGTATCCGTCTTTTCTGCGGATCGAGGTCGAATTCTTGACAGTCTGCAGATGTTCCCTCTGCGAAGGTGTAAAAAATTCGCTGATAAAAGTATTGTTGAGCCACTTGCGGAGTCTGCTTGTCCTCCAGGAGACCTGGTGGCTGCTCTCTGTCAGGGCCATCTTGACTACAGGCTGGTCCGCCACCAGCAGACAGCTGTCCGCCCGCATCCACAGGACATGCCAGGGGATATCGCCGATCCTGACGACAGCGCCGGGAAGTGCCTGCGCGATGTCCTCAAGAGGTATTTCCTCTTCATATTTTTTGGGCGCTTTCGAGAGATCGGCCGCGGGAGGCTCGATCGGCTGTTTGCCGGGAGGCGTGGGTTCAGGAGACTCGGGCGGCACGGGATCTCCGGTGATGATCGTTTTCCCCGATTCGGAAGTCGGAGGTGCGGGCTCTTTGGCTGCCGCCGTTCTCTTCAGTTTCGCTTCAATGACCTCCCAGGACCTGTAGATCACTACGTCATCCTTGTCCGGTTTCGCAAGGAGCAGAACTTCGTTTGAATCTGCCGGGTTTGCGCCCGCCTCATCGGCCTGTCCCGGTATTTTTGCACCGCAGAAAGGGCAGAATGTATATTCCGGCTTCAGAATGCTCTTGCATGCACTACAGTATTCCATGAGACACACCTTTCTTTTTTAACCCAGTTCCATCGTAATGGTCTTGTACATTTCTGCCAGAGACACCTGTTTCTTCTTGTTTTTGTCCTGAGGACCTGTCGGATCTGTGCCCGGCAGAGTCTGCCTGCCCGCAGGCATGGCACCTGCTGCAGGGACCGCGCCCTCAAATTGTGCGGCTGAGAGGACGAGGGGGGCCTGGTCAGTCACCGCCATTTTCTCCTCGTCGCGGATCCTCTCCACGATCTGCCACAGTTCCTCCGGATCGACGAAGAGAAACTCCATGGCCTGCATGGCTTTTACCGCTTCCTCCGGAACATATACACATTTTTCCAGAGTCTTTTCCTTGACTGAGATGACCGCCAGCAGAAGGATCCTGTGGAGCTGATCGTAGCTGAAACCGTCAGTTTCACTGACCATCTTCTCCCTGCGTTCCTTCTCGACAGCCGCATTGCCGTTGAGGTCGAAGCGGAAGCCCATCCCCTCGTAATAATTGCGGATGAAACGCCGGCGCTCTTCCTCATCGGGAAGGCGGAAAACGCAGGGAAACAGTTCCTTGCGCAGCCGGCTGCCGATCCCGGAGGGATTCTGTGTGATCACGATCAGAAAGAGGGGGAGAGCCATTTCTTCGCAGTAGCTGTAGACCGAGAGCAGAGCCTTCTGCAGGCGCTTAAATCTCCTGCACTCCTCCGGATAGCGGATGATGACCGTTCGGCCTTCTATTTCCGTCTCTCCGGTATCTGTCTCTTTCTGACCGACCGCGACCGCCTGCAGGGCCGTTGTCATGCGGTCTCCCTTCCAGATATCAAAGTCCGCTCCCGTCAGGCTGTAGCACGAAAAGCCGCGGTCCTTCAGGTTTGAAGCCAGCAGCATGGCAGTCGTATATTTTCCCGTTCCCTCGGGACCTGTAAATAAAAATGCGCGCGTGCTGCCGATGTTCATGACTTCATCGACCGGATGGGGAAGATAGCCGCTGCAGACCCTGTACCACCAGCCGTTGAGTACATCCGGGATCTCGTTGCCGAAATCTCTTGTGCGGAACTGCCGGGCCCAACGCTCGGGCGTCACAGACACCGGGGCCAGTTCTTCCTCTACAGACAGATCACCTGTATAATTCTCCATTCTCCGCTCCATTACTGATCTGCCCCGGGGCAGATCATCGAATCATCTTCTGACCATGTGATCAGACTTCTCATCACTTGATGAAAATCTCATCATTTGACCGGTCATCTTAACCCTGGCCGGTCATCTCATCGTCTGATCAGTCATCGCCTTCTATGCCGCGCCTGTACTGCTCCTCCCACTCATCCAGCGAGCGGATAATCGCATCCTTGGGCGCAGGCAGACAGTTCTGTTTGGCAGTCTCGAACTGCTTTCTTTCCACCATATAGGAGCAGTCCTTCAGGGCATTGATCGCAGCTTCCTCATCGCTGTATTTGCTCATGATGTCACGCACGATCTCATTTTTCAGCCTGTTGCAGAGACGGACAATATCGCGGTAATTGTACATCTCCGTTGCTTCCGCCATGAAATCATAGCTGCAGTCCGCATCGAACTGGAGGATGTCCTTGAACTGTCTGCGGATAGCATGTTCGCGGGCTCCTCTGTCAGGGAAGGGAACACGGATCAGTTCCACGCGGTCCATCATGGCATTGTCGACTTTGCCCGGATAGTTTGTGGCACCGATGAAAATGATCGTCTTGGGATCCTTGCGCTCGTTGATGCGGTTGAAGCCCTCAAGGAAGGCGGTTGTCAGCGTCGCTGCGTGCTCGGGAAGGTTGGGCAGGGATCTGTTCTTGCAGACGCCGTCGATCTCATCGACAAAGAGGATGCAGGGGGCGTTTTCCTCAGCCTCCTGAAACATGCGGCTGACGATCTTCTCCGCATCGCCGACATAGCGGCTGAGGATATCGGAGCCTGTCAGAGAGATATATTTGTAGTTCTGCTCCATCAGTTCATGGGCAAAAGCCTCGACGATATAGGTCTTGCCGCATCCGGGAGGTCCGATGAAGAAGAAGGAGTGAAGTCTGGGGATCCCCAGATACTCCTTGAGCTTTCCGACCCTGGTGTCGACGACACACTGGCGGAGCTTCTCTTTCAGATCATCCATGCCCGCCACATCCTCAAAGGTATGGAGAGGGATCTCCTTGAACCACTTGGATACGTCGATATCGGAGTCCTTGCCCTTTGCTGCGCTGCCTGTGCTCCCGCTTCCCGATGCTGCGCCGGCCCCGGCCTTTGCGCCCGCTTTTGCAGCGCCGCCTTTTTTGACCTGTCCCGCGTCAAAACGGCGAAGCAGTTCCGGATTCAGAATGCCGACGATCTCACGGATGCGCATATCCAGCTCTCTCTTCTTGCGCTGCTGGTATTCCTGCACGCCTCCGGTGCTGATCGTGGCCATTTCCTGCCTGAGGTCCGCCGCCTGCTGCAGATAAATGCACTCCTGCTTGGTGTGCCTTCCCTTGGAGCGGTATTCATCTTCCGCCTGCTGTTCATAGATGGCACACTGACTTTCCATCGATCTGATGCGGGAGATATAATCCCCGCCGTTTCCACTGTAATAAGCCATATTGGTCCCCTGTATCAGGCAGATATGCCTGTCGTGTTCTAATAGTTCTCTGCTGCCCACGCCCTTGACCGGGCGCGGGCAGCTGTCTTTGTGCAGTCCTTCAGAAGTCGTCGCTGAGCTCGCTGATCAGGTCGCTGATGCTGGCGATATTCCCCTCTACGGCCGCATCATTGACGGGCTCATCGGTCAGACCGTCGAGCATGCTGTCAAACATCTTGGAAATATCGCTGTTCTGGGGAAGAGACTCTCCCTGCAGGCACTCGTAGACACTCTCACCGCGCACCAGTCTGTCGATCAGATCGGAAGGAACATACTCCTCCATGTCCTTGTAGACATTCTCCATGCGGTTGTCGCCCTTGTCGGCACTTCTGCGCATCTTGCCGATCTGGCGGCGGATGGTGAACTTGTTGGGAGTCTCCTGAGAGGCGTCAAGGCGGTTGAGGACCTTGAGCGCTGTACCCATACGGTTCATGGAATTGCACAGATCTGTCGTGGAGCGGATCTCCTCCAGATTCTCCTTGGCCTCCTTGATGACCAGAAGCCCGTAAAATGCATCACAGATCCTGATGACATTTCTCTCGTCGTCGCGGCCGTTTCTGCGTTTCTCGCGGATCTTTGCCGTCTCGCTGACGATGGTGTTCTGATAGCGCTCGGCGATCATATCCAGTTCAGCCTGGAGCTTGAGCTCTACAGTCTCCCTGGACTCTTTCTTTTTCTTTGTGCTTCCGTCCAGAAAGCCCTTTTTCTCCTTGGTGTTTTTCTTGTCTTTATTGCCGCCGCCCAGTTTAATCGGTCCAAATTTCATTTTATTTCCTCCGTATCTTCGATCCTGTCAATGGCAGGATACAGGATATGTCGATCATCAGCTGCCATATGCAGACTATTTATTATCATTATTCGTTCTCAAGAAGGATCTTCTCTTCGTTCGCGACGACCTCTTCCACTGCAAGTTCCTGTCTGACATCCTGCATCTCCTGTTTGAGTTTTTCGGCGCGGATGCGCTCCTGCTCCTCCCGCTTCTCGAGAAATTTCATCTTCTGGAACTTCCTTGCTGCAGCAGTCAGATAGTTGGCCTGGTTCTTGAGCCAGTTCTCGAAGATCAGGTGGTGACGGTCAATGATCTCCTGCAGTTCCTTGGACTGGGTCGCCGAATCTGCCATAGACTGGGCGATCTCATCCTGCAGGCTGCGCAGGGTATCCATGTCTTCCTCGGACATCATGAAATCGATCTGGCTCAGGGCTGCGTCGATCATGCGGATGGACTCGCGGTCCTGCATCACACTGCGGCTCAGGTTCTTTTCCATGGAGGCCAGATCCTTGATGGTGTCATTGAGGTCGTAGACCTCAGTGACCAGTGTGGCGGCTTCCATCAGCTCCGGTGTCTTAATGGTCTCGGGGCTGCCCGCCTCCTGCAGCTGCATGGTCAGGTAAGGCTTTTCGTTCAGCATCTTGTCCATCTCGGACTTTTTCTTGTTGCGCTCGTCCGTATTCCTGCTGATCTTGCCTGTGATGACGCGGATCTCCTCCATCTTCTCATGCTGCTGTGCGCTGACGGATACGGCAGTCACATACTTCTCCAGCATGTTCTCGCGCTTCTCCTGGATATCCTCCGCATGCTCCTGCTGGGACTCGGTGATGTCCTTGCGCGCCTCGTTGGTGCTGTAGTAGAGGCCCTTGAGGATCCAGCTCACAGTCTGCGTGTCGCCCTTGCGGATGGCGCTCTGCAGCTTTTCCACCATCTGAAGAGTCAGTTCCTCCATCCGGACGATATCGAGCCTTTTGACGGGACTTCCGTCAAATTCCTTTGCGAGACCTTTGCGGATATTGTCGTATCTCTCAAGAGTCTCGGGCGGGATGGTGTGGGTCAGGTCTTCTATTTTCAAAGTCACCAGAGCGGCACGGATCTGATTATTCAGTTCCTGTACGCGATTTGCCCTTTTCTTCTGCTCATCATTGATCTGCTTTTGCGTCGGTTTCTTGGGCCCTCCGAAAATCATCCCGGCTTTTTCAAATACTCCCATGCTCCGCTCCTTTCCAATTGTTTGAATCGTTTCCGTACTTTATCTGTTGAAGTTTTTATACATTTACATATCGCCGAACATGGCCATGAGGATCCACATGATCCCGCTGATCGCGAATGTCGGCAGGCCGTTCATCAGCCCCGAAGCCAGTAAGTAGAAGAGAAATCTCCACAGCTCCCGTCCGTCATTGGGATTGGCTGCCGGTGTCTGAATATTGAAAATATAAAATCCCGCGATGGTCAGGATCAGTGCCAGCACATAGTTGACAAAGAAATTCATCGCAAATCCATTATATCCCACCCTGAAAAGCAGAAACAGATTCAGGACCAGCGAGAGTGCGGCGACCGCAAAAACGATGTGGACCACTGCACTGGTCGTATCTGTATTTTTCTGCACTGCGTATACCCAGGCGAAGATGCTGCCGGTAAAAAACAGGGCGATCAGGATCCCCACAAAAAAGCCGGGCCGCTGATCGGGAATTCCCTGCGAATAATGCCGGTCAAAAAAATTATTACCATTCATATCAAATCCACCTTTTATTGGACTGCGCTGTCAGTTCAGGCACTAGTTGGCTGGTTTCCCCGGATCCCCCGGCCGCAGGCCGGCCTCATGAATGGAGATCCTTCCTGATCTGACGCATCTGCTGCCGTCATCGAGGTGCATCCGCAGGTAGCCCGGGCTCTCCTGTGTAAATCCTATGTGCCAGGAACCGGAGGCGGCAGGGGGCACAATGGGCACGCTCACCCTGCACTTTTTCTCTCCGTTGCGGACCTTGAGATCAATGTTGATCTTCCTGTTTGTCCGGATAGAGGCAAATGACTGAGGCAGCCAGTGGATCTCGTTACTCTTGAGATCTCTGCAGGACGCGATCGGCACCTTGTCCTCCGAGACGCTGACCAGTCCGTCCGGGGTCTTCCTGTATTTGTGGACTACGACCCAGAGCCTGGCATCTCCGATCCAGGCATCCCTGCATCGTGCAGCAGCCCTCTTGATGTTGTTCTGTGTGGAAGGATCCTTGTCCAGGACACGGAAAACGGGAAAGCCGCACGTGGGGCAAAAGGAGTGCTGGACGGTGTTGTCCAGTTTTTCTTCACATACTACGCACTTCAAAGCGTCCCTCCTTCCAGACTGCGGACAAGATTTCTGTAGAGAGCCGTACAGGACTTGAGTTCTTCATCGACCCTGTCCAGACGGGCGTCAAAGAGGCTCTTCTCCGGAATGTCCTCCTGTGTTTTGCCGGAGGTGCGCAGCAGGACCTCATAACTTTCCTCCAGGGCTCCGCGGATCTCCTGCATGAGGGCAACCCTGCCCCTTGCCTTTACCATTCTCTCTTCGATCAGCTCGCTCCTGAGTTTGCCGAGTTCTTCCTCCATCTGTTTCTCCTGACGGAGCAGCTCCTCCTGTTCCTGTTCCGCCTGTTCCCTGGTGTGGAGGATATCCAGCCGGCGCTTCTCGGCCTCCATCTTCTGGGTCTCCGCATAGCGGAGAACCGCTTCCTTTTCTTTCTCGGAGCGCGCCCTGGCTTCCTCCTCCTGCTTGAGGATCATCTCCTTCTGGGCATTGCAGCGGGCCTTGTAGGCTTCCTCCTCCTGTTTGATCCTCTGGACTTCCTCCGCACAGCGCTGCTTGGAGGCGGCAGCTTTTTTGGCGATATTCTCACGGTCCAGATTGCATCGGGCCTTGAAGGCGATCTCTTCCTGGCCAAGTTTGTCCAGTTCCGCCTTGCACTGGGCCTCAAAGCGGGCTCTTTCATCCCGCTGTGCCTGCCGTTTTTCCTCACACTTCACGGCAAAGTCCTCTGCCTCCTGGGCCAGCTTTTCCTTTTCTGCGCCGCACTGAGCCTCGAAGGCCTCCTCTTCCCTGCGGGCCTCTTCGCGGGCCTGGCGGCAGAGCTCGGCAAATTCCTCTTCATCTCTTTGAAGAGCTTCCTTTTCAGCCTCGCACTTTCTTTCAAATGCCTCCTGCTTTGCCTCAAACTCCTTTCGTTTGGCCGCATGCTCATCCAGCTTCTTCTGGAGAGCCTCCTGAGCCAGCTCGGCCGCTGCAGTTGTCTCGCGGAATTTGACCTGTTCCTGCTCCAGGGCGGCCTGGGTGCGGGCGATTTCTTCCTCCAGCTCTGTGCAGTTGTCCTGCTGGGCCTCCAGGGCTTCTATTTTTTCCAACTTATACTGGCGGAGCTTCTCATAGTCCCTGCTCTCCAGGTCTCTCTGCAGGCTCCGAATCCTTTCATCCAGGGAGCTGGAAGCCTCGTCCATGGAGGAAATGCTCTCCTCCAGTCTGCGTTCTTCATCGCGCAGCTTTTCATTTTTTTCGTTCTGCACGGCCGCCTGCAGGCGCAGCGCATCCCGCGCATGCTTGAGTCTGCCGTTCTCGGCAGCGCTCTGTTCCAGGGCGGCTTTCTCCTTGGAGATCTGTTCGTGCAGTTCCAGGGCCTCTCTCTCCCGGTCCTGTTTGTAGGACCTCAGTTCCCGGATCCTGTCCTTGAGAACCGGATCAATCTCCTTCTCAAGGGAATCGATCTCCGACTGGATCTGCCTGCAGACAGCGCGGCTTTCCTCCGTTTCCTGCAGCGTCTTCTGCAGCTCCCTCTTTTTAGCCGCAAGCTCATCCCTGCGGCTGCGGGTCTTCTGCAGGACACTGATCGCCTCATCTGTCTCCCGGACAGCATCTGCGACCTCGCTCTCGACCCCCTGCAGGATCTTTATTCTCGTCTGCGACTGGAACCTGCCCTTATTGGCCTTGTATGCTTTTACAAAAATATTGCCTGTCCATGGAAGACGCCGCATCAGGGCATCCTCATTGCGCATCTCGAGCTGATCGACAGGTGTGCCTGTCTCTTCTCTGACATCTTCGCAAAGGTCGTAAAACAGATCAAGCACATCCTCGACAGCGAGACTGCTTCGATTGCTCATCTGTTCAAGCCCGTCATGTACTCTTCCGAATCTCATTCCAACCTCCTCGCTCCGCACCAAACGCGGCGGCACGAAGTAAATATCTGCCTTTTACACCAACAGGTCATCCAGCCTGGTCAGTTCCACTATTTTATCCCTGCCCTCGATCGGTCTTCCCAGCCAGTCATGCAGTTGGATATGAACACTTACAACTCCGGCTCCGTCCAGTGAAAAGCCAATGGATGCCAGCATGCCGTAGGAATCAGCCAGAGCCCTGCGGATGCGGTCCTCATATTCGGGACGGATCAGGTCTACGCGCGCCTGCGACAGATCCCTGCTCTGGGACCAGGCGATCCTGCTGATCCCCTTCTCGGACAGATAGTAGAGGAGCGGGCGTCCGTCCGCGTCCTTTGCAAAGAAAGGTTCCTCAAATCTGATCGGCTCCCTGTAATGGATCGCATAATCCGTAAATGAGGGTCCCATACCTGTGCCGCTGTCGTCCATGCAGCCCATAGAGGCGAGACCGATGGAATAAGGCGCCGTGTTGCGGATGCCGATAATGCCCTCTGCCAGAAGAGCCGCTCCCATAGAGATGGCATTCTCTCTGTCTCCGCGATTGAAAATAATACCCTGGCGCCTGCGGTCACTGGAGCTGAAGGCAAATTTCTTTTCAATCTGATCGGCGACCAGATAGAAGTTTCCGAAACCGCCTACCAGAGCGATCTTGAAATTCTCTCTGTTCCTCTCCATGAAGGGGATCTTTTTTTCATTCATATACTGGATCATTTCGTCCAGTTTGGCGTTCAGCACGGGATAGATCCTCTCCCTGTAGACCTCCAGCATCACCGAATAACGTATGGGAATATCCGTCCCGCCGTATTCGATGGTGGTGAATTCATCCATGGAGTCCATGATGTCAGAGGGGTTCTCTGTGCCGAATGCATCATATGTATCCCGGATCGCTTCCGTCATGGACTGAAGATCTTCCTCAAGACGGTCGACCGCCCGCATAAATCTGGGTTCGGTGCGGAACCCGCCCTCCGGAGGGGTGATCCCGAATCTGCGCAGGGAAGTCTCCATCACATTTTCCATATATGCGATGCCCGCTTCTCCGATCTCTCCGTCGGCATTCTCACCGGCGCCGGTCTGCTCCAGCACGCGGATCTCCATGAGGCCGGGGGCATCTTTGTCACGGCAGGGGTTGATCTCCGTGAGCGTGATGTCCAGAGTACCTCCGCCGTAGTCGATCAGCAGGATCTGGCCGTCATAGAGTTCTCTCTCCCTGCTGTTCCTGTGATAATTATAGGCAAAAAATGCACAGGCGGCAGACGGTTCACTGACGATCTGCATCTGGTGGACAAAGAGATACTTGCGGCAGATCTCTCTGAGCTTTGCCCTTGCGTTGACACTGCGGACGCTCTGGAACCAGATCTCCGGCACACAGATCACGAGTCTCTCGACCCGGGTCCCGCGGTGGTAATACTGCACAGCCTTTGTCAGCAGATTTTCCAGATAGCGCTCCGTGATATATTCCGGAGTATATTCCCCGGTATATCCGCGCAGGCGGGCCGTCTCAGGGGACTCCGGCAGAAGCATCTTGAATCCCTTGAAAGTCCTGACACCGCTCTTTCCGGTCCTGCTCTTGGCGGCCTTTCCAAAATCCATGACTCCGTTTTTGACAGAGACAACAGAAGGAATATGCGGCGCAGCCATGCCGGCGAGCATGGGTTCGACATTGTTGGTATCTCTGCGATACGCCGACACAGATGAATATGTACTTCCGAAATCCACACCTAGACTCAGCACTGTTTTACTCCTGTCTCTTCATTCTTCATCTGCTGGAACCTGCGCAGGGTGTCAACGTAATTCATGCCTGTACTCATTGCCGCGTCGGAAAGCTGTTCCAGCGACTGTTTGATGTCGTACATTTCCTGTTCTCTGGACTTGTCCGATTCCATGATATATTCACTTTCCATAGTGCCGACTTCGCCCAGGATGTCCGACACGCTCACCGCGCGGACCGTGACCGCACTGCGGGAGGCGTTGGTGAGCTGGTCCAGCTTGTCCTCTTCCTGATCAAAGGCTTTCATATGGTAGGTGTATTTGGCGATACAGGCCTTCAGCTGATCCTGTACTTTATTGCCCTTGTCGGCAAGTCTGCAGTACTCCAGCGCCTGCTGGCCGACGACGGAATAGTAGTCTACAGGAAGGCCAGCCGCCATTCTGTCCAGGAA
>OCVV012847236.1_pt1 | contig 25023 bp, 22 predicted proteins | sample 1539721 | NCBI WGS metagenome assembly OCVV01 (sample SAMN02144230, study PRJEB22623) | gut metagenome | biome: sheep rumen | host: Ovis aries | place: New Zealand
TTATTGTTATTCTTCCTACTTCTGTATATTTTGCTGCATTTGTTACTACATTTAATAATGCTTGATATAATTTTGATGAATCTCCATGTAGCACTGATGATGTACTTTGATCTATATTTATTAATAACTTAACTGGCTTAGATCCTACTTTTTGTTTTGCTACATTTATTACATTTGAGATTATATCATTTACATTATAATCTATTTCTGATAATGTTTCTTTTCCAGTTTCAATTTTTGATATATCTAAGATATTATTTATTATATCTAATAAGTTATTTCCTGCATCTACTACTTGTTTTATACAATTTTTTGCCTCAGCTACATCATATGATGGCATATTATTTAATTCATCACATAAACTTATTATTAAGTTCATTGGCATTTTTATTTCATATGACATATTTGATAAGAAATCTGTTTTCGCTTGATTTGATTTCTCTATATCTTCTTGTGAATTACTAATTTCCTCTAAAATTGAAATATCTGGGTTTTCAATAATAAAGTAAATCATATATATAATTGAACTACCCATAAATGGTATAAATGATACATTTTTATAATAAATTTGAAGTCCAAATCCTGCTATACTAAATAATATTAATAATATAATTAATCTTTTAAATTTCTTATCATTTTTCTTAATAGCATAAAATAAAATATTAACATCTAATAATAAATAATAAGGAGTAGCTACAATCATTAATCCTGTTGGAAAAAATTGTAAGTTATTAGCATCAATTGTGTCATATGGCATAAATAATGAGAATAATACCATAACAAAAATTACTACTGTATAAACAATTTCTGTTTTAGAGTACTTTAAAACATCTATAATAGATTCTTCTTTTAAGTCTTTATACTTACTAAATGCATATTTATATAAAGTACCACACCACAATAAGCCAATACCACAGTGTAATCTAAAAAATATTAATGTTAATATATCTAAATCTGTATATTTAGATATAACAACTGATAATATTTCAGTGACTATAAATGCTAGGCATAAAATTAATAAAGCTCTAAAATATCTACTACTTGTTGTTTTTAATAATTCTTTTGAATAAAAAGTCATCATTAGAATTATTAAAAAGCATAATGAAGTGACAGATAAGAAAAAACTGAATGCCATAACTATACTCCTTTCTAATCAATGCTTGATCTATTTTCCATAACCCTTGTTACTGTTTTATTTAGTTCTCTAAAATTAATTGGTTTTGATATATAATCTGCAAAACCTTCAGATATAAATCTATCTCTAATGCCATCATAAGAATTAGCTGTTAATGCTACTATTGGAGGTAATGGTTTACCTAAAGAAATTAATTCTTTTAGTGTGGCTACACCATCCATTTCAGGCATCATATGATCTAATAAAATAATGTCATAGTTATTATTTTTAACTAAATCAATGCACTCTTTTCCACTCTTAGCAGTACTTATGTTAAATTTAAATTGAGTTAAATATCTACTAGCTAATTTAATATTAACATCAGCATCATCTACTATTAATGCAGTTAAACCACTATAATCAGATATTTCTTTAGAACTACTTACTTTTCCTTCACCAAACACATTACCAACAGGTTCACTATTTTTAATCTTTTGACGTATTTTAATTATATATTTAGTTCCTTGACCTTTTTCATTTATAAATTCCATTTGTCCATACATTAACTTAGTTAATTGTTTTGCAATAATTACACCTAATTTAATATTATCTACATTATTTGATTGAGAATTCTCTATATCAACAAAATCGCTAAATTCTCTATTAAATATATCATATGACATTGCATGTCCTGTATTTGATACTGTGAAATTAAATTCAAATATTCCATCTTTTACAGTTTTACCATCAACATTTAATTTAACTTCTCCATAATTTGTATATTCAATAGCATTTAATAAAATATATGTAACTATCTTAAATATTTTATGAGCATCACCATTATACTCTTTTGGTATATTTTCATTTATTTCTATACTAAATTTTAATTCATCTTTTGTTATTTTAGATGGAATTAAACTATTAATTTCAAATATTAAATTTTCTAATAAATAATCTTTATATATAACTACTTCTTTATCACTTTCTAAACTAGAAATATCAAGTATATTATTAATCAAATCCATAAGTGTATTACTAGCACTTGTAATACTACCCAAATCTCTTTTAAGAACTTCTTCATTTAAGTTTTCATCTTTTAATAATGATTCACTAAAACCAACTATTGTATTCATAGGAGTTCTTATTTCATGTGACATATTAATTAAGAATTCTGTTTTTGCTTTATTAGCACTTTCTGCTTCCTTTTTAGATTTCATATATGAATATAGTAATTTATTATCCTGACTTTCAACAGTAAAATATAAAATAGTAATAATAAGTGCATGGAATGTACCATTAATATTAATATAATAATTTGAAGTTATTTGAATAATTAATACAATCATATAGAAAATGAATGCAACATATATTGGTAGCATATATATATTTCTAACTCTTTCATCATTTGTCGCTAATAAATAAAGAGTAACAAAGCTTCCAAATACTATAAATCCATAATAAGCAAACATAGGAAAACCTGTTATACCATAAGGCATACCATTAATACCACCTATATATTCAAATTCACAAAAGAATACAATTGCTATTGGAAATATAATACTAAATAATACTAAACCATATAAAATGATTTTATCTTTTTGAAATTTTTTGAATAAATCAAAACCATAAATAGTATAAATAATATATATTAAGAAGGTTGATCCCCATACAAATGCAACAAGTAAATATAATTTATTAGCAATAGTATTAATAACACCAAATTTTTCATAATTCATTATTGTATAAGGGCATATAAGTTCAAATATTAAAACGACTATTCCAATCCACAATAAAACATCAAATATTCTACTTCCAATATTTGATTCTCTTTTTTTAGTCATATATGTAAAAAATAACATTATTAAAAAGAATAGTGAAACTAAAGAAGTACAAACACTATTATAATAAGCTGATGTACTTTCTGCTATTACAGAACTAAACATAGTATCACACCTTCCAACCCTATTATATATTAAGTATACTATTTTTAGCATATAAAAACAAGAAAAATATTCTTGCTTTTAAACCTTTTTAATATCGAAAACTATTAATTGATATTCACTATTTCTTCTCTCTATTTTAGCATTAAATAAATAGATTTTATTCTTTTCAAGTTCACCTATTTTTATATATTCTTGTGGGAAAATAACTCCTTCAATAGAATCATATTCATCACTTAAAGTAAGAAAACTCATTTTAGTACCATTTTTAGTTTTAATTGTTTTTACTTCTTCAACATATAATAGTATTGATATTATTTTATTGAAATATTTTTTATAATCATTTAATTTGACTAAATTAGATCTATCATATTTAGTAATAGGATGAAATGATAAATAAAAACCATAATTTTTTATTTCATTATCTATTATTTCACTATCTGTATAATCTTTTATTTTTTCATCAAATGCAGGTTTTTCATCAATAACTAAACTTAAATTCTTACATAGTGAAACATAATTAATAATTTCATCAATATTATTAACATATGCTTTTTTATTAATGCCAAATATATTAAACGCACCACATTCTAGTAATGAAATAACAATTTTTTTATTAACTATTTGATTATAACATCTAATCATAAAATCATAAAAATCTTTAAATTCTCCATTTTTTCTTTCTTCTAATATATAATTACATACATTTATAGATATTGATTTAATTAAACTAAATGGCATCACTAAAGAATTATCATGTGATATAAAATCATATGCTGATAAATTAATATTCATTGGCTCAAAATTAATACCAAGATATTTAGATTCATCTATATACTCTTTTAAATGATCACTATTCTTAGAATTATTGAGTAAGTTTTTCATAAAGAATGTTGGATAGTTTGCTTTAAGATATGCTTGTTTGTAAGCAAAATGGCAATAAGCAACACTATGTGATTTATTAAATCCATAACCTGCAAATTTAACAATTTTATCAAATATATTATTAGCTATCTTAGAAGAATATCCTTTATTAATAATTATATCTACAAATTCACTTCTATTACTTTCAATAATATCAATGTTCTTTTTACTCATAGCTCTTCTAATATTATCAGCTTTAGCATACGAATAACCCGCTACAGATCTTAATATTTCTAATACTTGTTCTTGATAAATAATTATTCCATAAGTACTTTTTAATATTGGCTCTAATTCAGGTATTTCATATAATACTTTTCTTTTACCATTCTTTCTTAGAATATATTCATCAATCATTTCCATAGGACCAGGTCTATATAAAGCTAAAGCATCAATAATAGTATCTAAATTATCTGGTTTTAATGCTTTAAGAAAGCTTTTCATACCACTACTTTCAAATTGAAAAATGCCAGTCGTATAAGCATTCATAAATATATCTAAAGTTTTTTTATCATTAAGATCTATATTATTAATATCTATATCAATATTATTGTTTTTCATATCATTAATAATTGATGATAATGTACTTAAATTTTTTATTGATAAAAAGTCCATTTTAAGTAAACCAAGGTCTTCTATATATTCCTTACTATAACCAGTTAATATAATATTATTTGATTCATATAATGGCATTAATTCTTCTAGACTAATATCACTAATAACTACACCTGCTGCTGTAATACTAGTATTCTTTTTAAGACCACATAATTTCTTACATATATTAATTAGTTTTACTAAACTACTATTTCTTCTAACTATAGAATTAAACTCATAATTACTTACTAAATCGTCAAAATTCTTTTCATTATTTTTAATAGTCTTACATAATCTATCTATTAAAACACTATCATAATCTAACACTTTAGAAATATCTTTAATAACTTGTTTAGGTGCTAAAGTATTAAATGATATTATTCTAGCAGTTTTATCACTACCATATTTATCAATTACATAATTAATAACAACATCTCTTTTTTCATCATCAAAATCAATATCAATATCTGGCATTGTTATTCTATCTGGATTTAAAAATCTTTCAAATATTAAATTATATTTTAAAGGATCTATATCAATAATACCAAGAGCATAATTAACAAGTGATGCTACTCCACTACCTCTTCCAGGTCCAACCATAACATCATTCTTTTTAGCAAATAAAACATAATCATAAACTATTAAAAAATAATCTACATAATTCATTTTTTCTATAATAGATAATTCATATTTAAGTCTTTCTTTATATACCTCCGTTACATTACCATTTAATCTTTTTTCTAATCCTTTTTTAGCAAGAGCTCTTAAATATTTAACAGAATCATCTTTATATTTAGGAATGTGAATATCAACACTAGGTAATTCAATATTAATTAAACTAGAGAACTTCATAGTATTTTCATATTCATCTTTAGTATTTACTTTAATAAATGGATATTTATTAACTTCTAATTCTTCATTAATAGTTTTACCATTTTCAATATACTTGATGTATCTATAATATTCATAATCGGATTCATCAAAATAGCATATTTGAGGTATAAAAACTATATCTTTAGATACAACTAATGAGTTTGTTTTTTCATTCTTATTTTTATATCCAATAAATACATATTCAAATAAATCTTTAAAAGAATCATAATCTTTATAATTACAAACACATATTAAATTATCAGAATGTTTATTAATAAAATCCATTGTTAAATTTTTTAAGTTTTTATAACTAACAATCTTAAATAAGTTTTTTAATCCATCATAATTCATAGCATATAATAAAAAACTTATTTCATTTAAATCTATTTGAATACCAATAATTGGTTTAATATTATTTTTATTACATAACTTAATAAATTCATATGTTCCAAACATATTATTATCAGTTATACCAAGAGTATTAATATTATTTTCTTTTGCATATGAAATCAACTCATCAATCTTGATAAGACTATTCATTAATTCATATTCAGTTTTAATATTAATTGGAATATACATATCAATACCTCTAAAAATATTTTAGCAAAATTTATATAAAATAAAAAGTAGATTAATATTTTTCATCTACTTTATCAAAATCGACTTTATCCATTTCTTCAATTACTTCTAATTGATTTTCAATTATTTGTCTTAATCTACGTTTTAATATATTAGTGTTACGTTTTAATTGGTCAGCATGATTTTGTGCTCTTTCAGCTTTCAATAATGCATCATTAATAATTCTATTAGCATTGCGTCTAGCATCATTAATAAGAGTATTTGCTTCACGTCTAGCACTACTTTTAATTTGATCGCCAGCACTTTCAGCAGTATATATAGCTCTATTCATAGTATCTTCTATTCTTTGATAATAAGCTATTTGTTCTTTTAATAATTTGTTTTCTTCTTCAGTTTTCTTACTTTTATCAAGCAATAATTCATAGTTTTTAATTACATTATCTAAGAATTGATGTACTTGAACTTTATCGTAACCGCGAAAAACTGTATCAAACTTTTTCATGCTATCCTCCTTCTATATATTTTTAATTATACTACACTACCAATCTTCTGTAGACTCTTTTTTAGAAGTTTTTTTAGTTTCTTCTTCTGAAATATTACCCTCTATTTCAAAACCTTTAGGCGCACATAAAACAATACCAGGGCCTAATTTTTCCATATTTCCTTCAATTGCATAAACAATTCCATTTAGGAAATCCATTATTCTCTTAGAAACATCAGATGTCACTCTTTTAAAATTAACAACTACTTGATTATTAGCTTTTAAATAATCAGCAACTTGAAATGCTTCTGAAAAAGCTCTTGGCTCAACTAGGATTGTTTTATTAGTATATTCTTTAACATTATTTTTAACAATTTCTACTTCTTCTTCGTCACCTTCAACATTAGTAGGTTCAAAAATTTTACCAATTAGTCCCATAATGACCTCCTCTACACTCTACAATAATATTTTATCATATAAATATTTTAGTATCAATCTTAAAATGAAGAAATTTAATATTTTTTCTCATAAAAAAAGTAGGATTTAACCTACTTTATATTTTATAAACCATAACTATTTGAGCAACTATTACTTTGCCAAATACTTTCGATTGATTGTTGTTTGCTTGAGTCAAATTTTGCTTCATCGCCATATTGAGCAGTTTTATCACAACCAGGAGTTATTTTACATGCAGCACTTTCAACCGCTTTTGTAACATGCTCATCACTCCAACACTTTTCTGCCTCTTCTTTAACAGCAGCTTTTACTTTTTCTATTATAGTTTTTAAATCACTACATTTTGCTGCACATTTTGGGCTAAGTTCTGAATTATTATTTATTGCAGCAGTTGCACAACTTTCGCCAACAGTAGTTAAAGAATTTCTAAATTTTTTATATGCAGTTGTTCCTTCTGTATCAACTGTTTCTACATCATAAGTACAATTTGGTTTATCATTTTGACTTGTTTGTTCTTCTACTGCTTTTGGTGAAACTGTAACTGTACAAGTTGCTTCTTTTCCATTTGATGTTTTAGCAGTAATAGTTGTTGTGCCTTCTGCTTTATATGTTACTTTTCCATCTTTAACAGTAGCAACATCTTTATTTGATGTTTCCCAAGTTACTTTTTTATCAGTAGCATTTTTTGGAAGAACTGTTGCTGTTAATGTAACTGCTTTATCTCCTACTGTAGCTTTTAATTCAGTTTTATTTAAAGATATACTTTCAACTTCTACTGTTGTTACTTCTGCTGTTTCATTTTTTTCTGGTTCAACAGTTGTTGTATTATCATCTTCTACTGGAGCAGCATCACAAGAAATACTTTTTACTGATTCCATTTCATTAACATGATTTATATTTTTATCTTCAGTTTCTTCAAATTCAACTGCATCAGCATCTTTTAAAGTACCATTACTACCTGTAGCAATTTGAGTAGTGCTTGTTCCATCTAATGTAGTACATACGCCATCTACAAATTCATGTTTTGGAGTAAATGTATAAGTATCTCCATCAATTTCATAAGTACCTTCTTCTATAGTATATGTACTTCCATCTGCTTTATATCTTGTATATGTTTTATCTTCATTTAATATATATTCTATATCATAATCTTCGGATACTGCTTTCAAATATTTTGTTTGTGATTTAACTGTTGTATTTGTATTATCAACAGGTTTTGGTGCTGGTTCATCTTTTCCTTTAATTAAGAAAAAGTAAACTGCTGCAGCAATTGCAATTAGCAATACAACTACAATAATAATTAAACCAGTCTTTCCACCTTTCTTTTCCTCTCCTGCTGGAGTTTCAGAACTTACTTCAGTTGAAGTTTCAGTAGGTGTTGCTGGAGTCTCACCTTCAGTTGTACCTGTTATTTGAACTTCAGGTTCAGGCATTTCAGTTACAGCTGGAACTGGATCAACTACTGGTAGTGGTTGTTCTGCAGGTGCTTCTACAGTTGGTGCTTCCATAGCTGGCATTTCAGCTGGTGCTTCTGCTATTGGTTCTGCAGGTGCTGCTGCCTCAACAGGTGCAACTTCTGCTACTGGAGTTTCTTCAACAACTGGTGCTGCTGCTGGTTGTTCTTCAACAGCAGGAACTGCTTCTACTGGAGCAACCTCTGCCGGAGCTTCTACTACAGGTTCTACAGGTGCTGCTTCCACTGGAGCAACTTCTTCTGTAGTTGGAGTTTCCATAGCTGGCATTTCAGCTGGAGCTTCTACTACAGGCTCTGCAGGTAAAGGTTCAGCAACTGGCTGTTCTTCAACAGCAGGAACTGCTTCTACTGGAGCTTCTGCCACTACTTCTGGTGTTGCTTCAACTACTGGTTCTGCTACTGGAGTATCCATTACAGGAGCTTCTTCAGGTTGAACAACATTATTTAAATCTTGATTATTTTCTTCCATATAAAATCCCTCTATTCTTATATACTACATTAAGGATAACACTTATAACAAACAATGTCAATTAAAAAATCCCTATTGGGATTTTAAAAATTTATTTTTGAATTTATGTAATCAACAATCTCTTCAACCTTAATTACTTCTTGTTCCATTGTATCTCTATCTCTAACTGTTACTGTACCATTATTTATTGTTTCATCATCTATTGTAATGCAATATGGTGTACCAACAACATCTGCTCTTCTATATCTTTTTCCAATAGAAGCTGTTTCATCGTATGATGTATTAAAATGTTTTGATAATTCTTTATAAATTTCCATAGCTTTTTCACTATGATATTTTTTAACTAATGGTAAAACAGTTACTTTAATAGGAGCTAAGAAAGGATGTAATTTTAATACTTCTCTTTCATCATTTTCTAATTGTTCTTTATGATATGCATTACACATAACTGTTAAGAATAATCTTTCTACTCCTAGTGATGGTTCAATTACATATGGAACATATTTTTCATTAGTATCAGGATCTAAGTATTCAAGTGATTCATTAGAAAATTTCATATGTTGTGATAAATCATAATTTGTTCTAGATGCAATTCCCCATAATTCTCCCCATCCAAATGGGAATTTATATTCAATGTCAGTAGTTGCATTACTATAAAAAGACAACTCTTCTTTATCATGATCTCTTAATCTTAAGTTTTCTTCTTTGATACCTAAATCTAATAAGAATTGTTTGCAATATTCTTTATAATGTTTAAACCAATCTAATTCAGTACCTGGTTTACAGAAAAATTCAAGTTCCATTTGGTCAAATTCTCTTACTCTAAATATAAAATTACCTGGAGTAATTTCATTTCTAAAACTCTTACCTATTTGAGCAATACCAAATGGTAATTTAAGTCTCATACTTCTTTGTACATTCATAAAGTTTACAAATATACCTTGAGCTGTTTCTGGTCTTAAATATACTGTACTTTTAGAGTCTTCAGTAACACCTTGAAATGTTTTAAACATTAAGTTAAAGTTTCTAATATCAGTAAAATCTGTTGCTCCACAATTAGGACATTTAACTTTATTATTTTTAATATAATCTACTAGCTCATCATTACTGAATTTACCAGCATCTTCTACTCCTAAATCTTCAAGCAATTTATCTGCTCTATGTCTTGTCTTACACTTTTTACAATCAATTAATGGATCTGAAAAAGTTTTTAAGTGTCCACTTGCTTCCCAAACTTTAGGATTCATAAGTATAGCACTATCAAGTCCTACATTATTAATATCTTCTTGAATAAACTTTTTAGTCCAAGCTTTCTTAATATTATTTTTAAGTTCTACTCCTAAAGGACCAAAATCCCAAGTATTAGCAAGACCACCATATATTTCACTTCCTTGGAATATAAATCCATATTGCTTACAAAAATTTGTAAGTTCCTCCATTGTTAAATTATTTTCTTCTTTCATTAAAATCCCTCCATTTTATATTGTAATTTCATACTTTCTTCTTTTTTATTTATATCACTATTCATTTTTTCATCAATTTTATTAGCAAATCTTGCAAGTTCTCTTGGTACTACTAAAAATCTTTCTTTCCCATCTATTGTACATTTAAATATAATATTATTTCTAAATAAATCATTACTATAACCACAAAATGTTATGTCTTTCATATCTTCAAGCATTCTATCTAAAAAGACTTGTTCTCCAGGACATATATGATAACTAACAGATTCAGCATTTTCAGTATTATATGACATTCCAATATCCATTATCATACATCTTTTACCATCAAATTCTTTTGGAAGACCATTAATATCTCTTTGAAAGCCATCAACAATTCCTGTAATATACCCTCTTTCATTACAATATTTAGATGATCTATTCATGAACCAATAAAAAGATACATCTTCTTTTACATATTCTTCCATTCTATCAATATTATATTTTTGAATTATCTCACTTAATATTTTGTTACTTAATTTGTTAGATTTACTAACAATAAGTTCAATTCCTGATTCTGATTCAATATAATAATCTTCAAAGTCCTCATATACCATTTTTATTTTATGATTTCTTAAGAAATATCTGATTACTTCTTCTTGTTTTTCTTGAGGAGTTTTACCTCTTAAAGATTTAGTAAAATCTTCACTTGTTTTAATTTTTCCATTAGTATTACTAGATAAAACATTAATATTACTATAAATACTAATCTTCATATAATTATTAGCATTTAATGCACTTGCTCCGATTATTTTCATAAAACCCTCCTAAAAAAGAAAAACTTCTAAAATATTATAGGGGTCCATAAGGACGGTTCCACCCTACTTATTCTAGAAGAATCACTCTTTATTCATAGCCTAAGTGCTTTACCATCACACTATCATCGCTTTATGCAAATAATATTAGCATATTTTTTTTAATAATTCAATAAAAAAGAGCTTAAAAAGCTCTTCTTGTTAATCTTGCTTCATTTTCATGAGTAACTAATCTTTCTTGTAACTCATTTCTCTTTGCAATTAATGGTTTTATTTCTTCTTCATAACCAATTGTCATAAGAATATCTTTTTTCTTTTCAGCTGGAATATCAGGATTATCTAATATACCTTCTAATTTTCTAAGAATCTTTTCATATTTCTTTTCAATTTGTCTAATTTCTTTTTCATTAGCAGAAATTAATCTTCTTAATTCTTCAGTTATTACATCATCTGCTTTAGTAGTAATGCTCTTTTCAATTGTTTTAGCATAATCAGTATCATCACTAATAGTAGGAACTGTAATTCCTTTTTCTAATTCTTCTTTAGTTAATTTTAGGTTAACTATTGCTTCTAAACCTTTATTAGCATCATATACATATGCTTGAGCAGTTTTATCAGCAGAATATAAGTTTTGAGCATCCCATGCACTAGATCCGGATGGTGAACCATTTCTAACTACTGTTACTCCATTTTCAGCAGTATATCTTTCAGTAGCATTATGATAATGTGCACCATGAACAGTAACATGATCAACTAATCTAGCTTCGTCTCTAAACATAGTATTTGGTATTTCGGATAATTTTTTATCATTAAGTGCTTTTCCATCTGGTCCTTTTCCATGACAAGCAACAATTAAGTTCTTACCAAAAACCATTGCATTTGCAAATCTAAGATCCTTAACATCACAACTAATTTTTACTTTTGGATCATCCTTATATCTATAATATAATTGCATATATAACATATAATCTATTAAGAAATCGTGATTTCCTGGTTCAAACATTAAATGTAATACTTCGCAATTCTTTTTCATTCTCTCAATTGCCCATATATGAGCAGCAACACCACTAGAAATCATTTGTTGGAATCTTGTATCATTGTGTTGTTCTGTTCCAGCAGTTGTAGTATTTTGTTCTGTATCAGTATTGAAGAAATCATTTCCAATAGTCATACATACTTCTTTTGCTTTATATAAATTAACAACTTGTTCAGCTTCAATAATCATTTTTATGTATCTATATAAAGCTTTTTTATAATCATAGGCGTCACTTGAATCAAACTTACTTGCTAATTTTCCTAAGTGTAATTCAATATCTGGAATAAATACTAATTTATCAGGATTGTATTTTTGTTTTTTCTTTTTTGGAGGTTCTACTGCTAAATGATTTTGTAATATAGCAGTATAAGCACTATCATGTGCTAAGAAATCTTCAAATGCTTTTTCATATAGATTGAAGAAGTAGTCATCAGTTATTGCATTAACAGGTTTTCTTTTAACAAATCTAATAGTGAATTTTTGTTCATATTGTTGTTTTACCTCTGTAGTTTTTACAGGAAATCTCATTTTTTTCATATGATCTTCATCATAACCATATTTTTTTATTTCATCTGGACCAAGTATCTTTTCTATTTTTGTAGGTACCATCCAATATCCAGTGTCTATACCTTTAATTTCCCAAACCATAGGATCTTTATGAAAGAATTTATATAGAAAATCATCTTTTGATGAAACCTCTATAATTTTCTTTCTTGCTTCTTCAACAGAATCAGTAGGTTCTACATGAAATACATTTTTTAAATCATCTTCACTTATTGCAAAGAATGTTCTTTCAGGTTTTGTACCTTCTAATACTTCAACCTCAAATTTCATATCTAACAGTTCTTTACTATATTGTTTTTCCATTAATATTACCTCCCCAAAAAAATAGAGCAAAAATATAACAAATGTTTTATTTTGCCCTTTCTTATTCTCACCTAATATAATGATACTCAATAATTTTCAAAAAATCAATAAAAAAACATAAAATAATTTTATGAAATTTTATTTAAAATACTTGACACTGGTTCAAAAGTTTTCCTATGTTCTTTTAATGGACCATATTTATATAAAGCTTCAATATGCTTTTTAGTTCCATAACCTTTATTTTTAGCAAAATCATATTCAGGATGTTTTTTATCAAGCTCATACATCATTCTATCTCTAGTAACTTTAGCTATTATTGATGCAGCAGCTATTGTTTGACTTTTAGCATCTCCTTTGATAATAGATGTACTTGGAATATCTATATCTAATTTAACTGCATCTATTAAAACATGTTCAGGTTTAATGATACAATTATTAATTGCTTCTTTCATAGCTCTTTTAGTTGCTTCTAATATGTTTATTTCATCAATTACTTTTTCAGAAGACATCCCTATTCCTACGCTAATAGCATTTTCCATAATAACATCATATAATTCTTCTCTTTTTTTCTCAGATAGTTTTTTAGAATCATTAATTCTTTCATCATAAAAATTTTCAGGCAAAATAACACATGCAGTTACTACTGGTCCAACAAGAGGTCCTCTTCCTACTTCATCTACCCCACCTATATATTTAATACCTGTTTTGTATAATTCATTTTCATATTCTTTCATATAAATCACATAAATATTATAACATAAAAAAATAACTTATTTATTAAACAAGTTATTTAGTTTTTCATCATCTTTAAATAATTTATCACTAAATAGTAATATTGATGCATTTGCAAAAACTATTATTGCATCAGTAAATGCACATGTAAATGATCCAACATGTAAATCATATATAATCCATAATAAATATTCAATCACTGCACAAAATACTATTACTTTTTTATGATTAGTAAGAGACCAACTTCCAAGGAAACTTGAGAATATTGGTAATATATCATAAACAATTTTATAACTTAATATCCCATAAGCTATGTATAGTGGAATACTTGCATAGAATATGTATTTATCAATATCGGTTTTATAATAAGCAAAATCTCTAAATGCCTCGAAAGTACATATTATTAATCCTGAAGTTGCTCCTAAAAAATAATAATGAACTGCATATAATATTGCTGCTATTGTTTGAAAAGCAAGTATTTTATCAGTATCTTCTCTATAATAACTAACTGCTAAAATGCCCCAAGCAATTAATCCTACAAGTTGTATTAATATAAACTCTAGTGTCATTATTTCATCTCTATTCCTCAACAATTATAACACTTTTTCAAGAAAAAAGAACTATTTCTAGTTCTCATATACACTAACTTGTTTTTTATCTTTTCCTTTTCTTTCGAACTTAACATTTCCTGATACTTTAGCATATAATGTATGATCTTTTCCCATACCAACATTAGTTCCAGGAAAAATTTTAGTTCCTCTTTGTCTATAGATAATAGCTCCAGCTTTAGCAACTTGTCCATCACTTAACTTAGCTCCTAATCTACGACCAGCTGAATCTCTACCATTCTTAGTAGATCCAACACCTTTTTTAGATGCAAATAATTGTATATTTAAATCCATTTTATTCATGGTCTTCCTCCTTAATATCAATATTTTTATTATAATTTTCTTTTAGTTCATATATCATATTAACTAAATTATTAAGTAAGCCATTTGTTATATTATCTTTCTTTATATTAATAATATCTAAATTATTAGTATCAGTATAACTAATAGCATTTTCATCAAATTCAAGTATTGCATTTATAGTTGTAATAATCATTGTACTAAATGATGCACAGACTATATCTTTTCCATAATCAGCATATCCTGCATGACCATTACAATGAATACTATCAATGATATCATTATTTTTTACTATTCTAACTCTTATCATTATTTTGAAATAGTTTTGATTAGTAACTTAGTATAAGGTTGTCTATGTCCTTGAGTTTTTCTATATTTCTTTTTAGGTTTATATTTAAATACAAGAACTTTCTTTTGTTTACCATGTTTTAAAACCTTAGCAACAACCTTAGCTCCTTTAACAGTAGGAGTTCCTACTTTACCATCAACATATAAAACTTCATCAAAAACAACTTCGCTATCTACTTCATTATTTAGCTTCTCAACATATATTTCTTGGCCTTCTTCAACCATATATTGTTTTCCGCCTGTTACAAATATTGCTTTCATTTTATTCCTCCTTCAATAAGACTCGCTTTTAAGGTAAGTATTACTACTTTTTTTAACCTTTTCAATGCGGTTGTAGAGAAAGATTTCTACAAACACGAGTATTTTAGCATAATTATATAATTCTGTCAATTAAAATTTATTGGCTTTATAGTGCATCATATGTATCAAATTTTACTAAACCTCTAACTAGTTTTGCATTCTCTAATATTTTTAAATCATAAGCATGATTAATATTGGTAATTTGTCTATTCATTATATTTAAAGGATTATCAGTATTATTAACATATTCATATTCAATATTAGATATTTTAATCTTGTTATTTTCTATTATAGAAAAACCTTCTTTTTCTTTAGTTATCCATAAAGAAGCTGTAGAACCAAACTCAATTGGCTTATATTTTGGGTTTGCTTTTATTATAGCAAATAGTTTTGATTCATTCTTATAACCAAAGCGTGCATTTAATAGATCGTAATTAGATACTACAAATATACTATTAGTTGAAGAGTCTTTTAATACAACATATTTATATCGAATTGTTCCTCCTTCAGCATCTTTCATAGCAGTTATAAAAACATCCAAATATGTTGCTTTATGTTCTTCACATCTAGACATTATTCTTTTTGCTCTAATTCTTCTTGCAAGTACAATTATCAATATTGGTATTATAAATGAACCAATAATAAATAATATAGCAAATAGTTCTTCCATATTAGCACCTACTTTCAAGAATATTATAACATTTTATTTGTTCATATGCTCATAAAAACTATAATAATTATCTTTACCAAATATAATATGATCTACAACAGGTATTCCCATTGTTTTACCAAGTTCCATTAATGCATATGTTACTTCTTCATCTTGAATAGATGGTGTAGTATCATTACTAGGATGATTATGCATAATAATTATAGAATAAGCACTTTCTAGAACAGCATATTTAAACACTTCTCTTGGGTGAACGCATGACATATTAATAGTTCCTTTAAATAATAATTTATATGTAATTAACATAGATTTAGTATTTAAATATATTGCATAAAAGTTTTCTTGTTCTTCATTAATAAATATATCTTTAAAATAGTTATATATTTTAGAAGTATTATTTAATTTAATATTATTTTTTTCTTCTACATAATAAACTCTTTTACCAAGTTCTAAAGAAGCTAATAATTCAATAGATTTTACTTTACCAATACCTTTTATTTTATTAAGAGTATTTATACTAATATTTTTAAGTCCTTTAATACCATTTAATTCTTTTAATAATATGTTAGATAATTCTTTAACATTATAGTCTCTACAGCCATTTTTAAGCACTATAGCAAGTAATTCTTCATTAGATAAGTATTTTACTCCATATTTAATTAATCTTTCTCTAGGTCTCTCATTTATAGGTATATCTTTTATTTTAATCTTGTTCATACTTATTAATACAATAAAAAAGGAATTAACACTTTATTTTTTTAATTCCTCTATTACATTTTTTAAGTTGTCAGCTTTGATTAATTTAATTTTATAGTTATTTTCTTTTACAATTTTTTCTGCTTCTTCATAATTTTTAGATGGCACAATAAATATATCTGATCCATTTTTAACAGCTCCAGGAAGTTTGTATTTAATTCCATCAATAGAACCAATACTACCATCTGAATATATGACACCAGTCCCTGATATAACTCTACCTTTAGTTAAATCTTCTTCTGTTATTTTATTATATATTTCTAAAGCACACATAAGTCCTCTTGAAGAACCACTTTCACTATCTTTAAATATATATTCAACTTTTGGAGTTGTCTCTATTTCTTTTAAAAGTATAATCAATATTCCAATTACTCTATTACCATCTTGTTCAGTTAATTTAGCACTACATTCTTTTTCTTTACCGTCTCTCAATATACTTACTTTTATTTTATCATTTACTTTACTCTTATTTATTTCAGATCGTAAACTATCCATATCATTTACTTCTATTCCATTTATTTTTTTGATTACATCTCCTACTTTTAAATCAGTTTCAGCTGTATCATAAATATAAGTAACAACCAAATCTAATGATTTTATTTTGTATTCTTTACCTGCTTCATTAAAGGCAGCTATTATTGCATCATAGCTTGTTTCTTCTAAAGCTATCTGACCTCTTTTAATAGCATCTTCATCGCTTTCACCATCAATTCTAAGTTCATTAACATCAACTATATCCCAATGAGGAATAATATATGATAATAATAAATTCTGTAATGTTGCATTTCTTGAAGTTACATAAGTCAAATTAAAACTTCCTTTTTCAGGATAAGCATTTTCAACTATTATTCTATCATTTAAAGGAGTTAATCCCCCTGGCGCAAATATATAATAATCTAACTTAATAGTATTAAATAAAAGTATAATAAAAAGAATGATATAAAATAATAAATTACTTCTTATATCATTAATAATAAACTTTATAAATTTATTTTTCTTTATTTTATTCATAAAAAAATTATAGCATAAAAAAATAGTTATTAAAAACTATTTTTTATTTAATTAGCTTCCCATACTGCAAATAATTCAACAGTAGCACCTTTTGTATAAGATAAGTTTTTAACTTGTGCTTCGTCATTATATTTTACAGTATTTGATATATTATCAGTAGCCCAACCTTTAAATGTATATCCTTCTCTTGTATAAGTGTTTTTACGAAGTTTTGCTTCTTCATCTAATCTTAATGTTGTACTAATCATAGTTCCATCAGTAGCGCCATTTCCTCTATATTCAATTGTATATGTAATAGATGCACTTTCAAGAACATATGGGTCATCGCTAGTTCCTTTTCCGCCTGTTACAAGTGTATTTCCATCTATTGATAATACTGGATAATATCTTGCACTTGCAGAAGTAACAGATGCACTTGATATTGAACCGCTTGAACTAACTGTAACTTCAAAAGCTCCACCACTATATTGAGCAGGGCTCATTGTCCAATAATTTTGACCAGTATTTAAATAATAATCATTATTATTTTTAGCAAAGCCTCCACCAGCATATAAAACATCATCTACCGTAACTAATCCTACAGGATATTCAAGTGAGTTATATGCTTCATTATATCCACCTTTAAATTTTGATAAAGATAATCTATCTTGATCTTGAGCACATCTAAATGGATTTGCAGAATAATTAACTGTACTAACATTATAATTTGTAGCTGCTGATCCTACACCAGAACCTGATGCTGGAACTCTATTAATACAGAAACTAGAATCAGTAACCATACTAGATAATAAACCACTATTCTTTTCATACCAAGCATCCAATAATTTTTTAGCATTACTTTGATTTTCAAAATATTCAACTTTATTATCAACTACATAGAAAAATCTATATCCACTCTCATTTGAAGTTGATTTTGTTAAATCATATTCATAAAAATTATGTGTATCTTCATAGTCAGTATGTCTATTAGCAGCAACATCAATTCTATTTGCAAATACTTTATCATTTACTGATGTACTAGATAAATCATGTAATTGACTTTGAGCTTTACCAAACATATATCCTACAAAAGCATTATCATCTCCTAAAAGATTGAATTTTTTATTAACTAAATCAGAGTCACCAGTACCATTATATGCAATACTATTGCATCCAGATGCATCTCTTCCCAGATACATCATTCTAACATTTCCGTCTTCGTTAGTTCTAATAATTCTAAAACACATATTGTCTATTTTAGCAAAATTATTTTCTACATGTCCTCTAAAGAAATATATTCTACTAACTTTACCATCTGCATTTTCATCTACACTATTTAAAAAGTATAATCCATTTCCATTACCAGTTGCTTTATTAGCAACATTTCCTATAACAAATATACTTCCATCTGTAACAAAGTTATCTTCTAATATTCTTTTAGTAATACTTGAACTTTTTGATTTTAAACTATCTAGGTCTTCATTAACTTTATTATTTACAAATTCTACATAGTTACTTTTTTCTGTTTGTGATGCCATTATAGCAGCCATTACAAACAAGAATATTGTTAAGAAACTATATACAAGTGTCATTGATACAAAACCCTTTTTCTTCATAATATTCTCCTTATAAATTTATAGAAGCATAATAAAATTTATCACTTCTTTTAAATACACCTATTAAGTAATTTGTTTTATTAATATCTAATGTTTTCATATATTCAATTGTACCATTATCATATTTAGTTGTTGGATTTGATGAAGCTTGTAATTTAGTTGCTAGTCCATCACCATCAATATAATATAAATATACCAATCCAGTATCATTAAACATATTATTTATTTCATACACTTGGTTACCATGTTCATCAGTATAATTATCATAAAATCTATTACTAATACATGAATTATACGCAGTATCAATATTTATACTAAAATCGCCACAAGAAGTAAAATTATTATTTCCTGTAGTTCCCAATGAACTAATAGCATACAATAAATATTTGTCAGAAGTATTATCATAATGCTCTTTTCTTCTAGAATTATTTGAAAGAACTGTATAAGTAATTAAAAAACCAGTTAATGCAAGAGCAACAACTACTAAAACAATAACACTTTCTAAAAATACAAAACCATTCTTCTTTTTCATACTTCCACCTATTATATATTTTATTACAAAAAAAAATAAAAGTCTACAATAGACTTTTATTTAAACAATTGATTGTAAATATCAAAATATGTTTTAACTGGTATAAAATTAATATTATTTTTAAGATCACTTTCTAACCATTCAATATCATTAATATTATCATATGGTACAAATAGTTTATTTATACCAAATCTTTTAGCTGCTATTGATTTTTCTTTAACTCCACCTACTTTTAATATATCGCCTTTTAAAGTAAGTTCTCCAGTCATTGATATTTCACTAGAAACAATTTTATTTTTAATTAATGATAATATTGCTGTTGTTATAGCACTACCTGCTGATGGACCATCTTTAGCAACTCCACCTTCAGTAAAGTGAATATGAATATCATTTTCTAAGAAAAACTTTTCATCAATTTTGAAATATGAAGCATTACTTTTTATAAAGCTAATAGCAACTTCAATACTTTCTTTAGTAACATCTCCTAGTGAACCAGTAAATGTAAAATTACCATTACCTTTAAATGAACAACATTCAATATCAAGAGCAGTACCACCAGTATTATCACATGCAACTACTCTTACAACACCAGGATGCATTATTTGTTTTATATCATTAAAATCAAATATTTCTTTCTTCAAATAATAGCTAACATCATTAGCATGTATTCTTACACTTACTATTTTCCTTGATGTTTTAATATGTTCAGTTACAACTTTTCTAACAATCTTACTAATACAACGTTCAAGTTCTCTGACACCTGCTTCATCAGTATAATCCTCAATTATTTTAATAATAGCATCACTTTCAAATTTAATAACATTATTCTTAAGAGCATGTTTCTTTAAAATATTTGGAATTAAATAATTTTCACTAATATATGTCTTTTCTGTGTCAGAATATCCTTGTAAATTTATTATTTCTAATCTATCTAATAATGCTATTGGAATATTACTTATATCATTAGCAGTAAGAATAAATAATACACCACTCAAATCAATTTCTTCATCAATATAATTATCAACAAACTTTTTATTTTGACTTACATCTAATATATCTAAAAGAGTTGAAGCTGGATCTCCTTTATAATCTTTCTTTAATTTATCAACCTCATCTAATAAAAATACAGGATTTAAACTGCCACATTTTATTAATGATGTAACTATTTTACCAGGATTAGATCCAATATAAGCTCTTCTATGACCTATTAATTCTGCTGAATCACTCATACCACCTAAAGATATTTTTACAAAGTTTCTATTAATAGCATTAGCTATTGATTCTGCTAGAGTTGTTTTTCCTACTCCAGGAGGACCAACTAAACATAATATAGGTGAATTAATATCAGGGCTAATACTTTTAACAGCTATATATTCAACTATTCTTTCTTTAGCTTCTTCCATTCCATAATGAGATGCATTTAATTTCTTTTCAATCTTTACTAAATCTGATTCATCTTTAGTTTTATTAAACCAAGGTACTTCAAATAGATAAGATATATAATTTCTTATAATACCTGCATCAGGACTCATTTCACTAGTTATATCAAATCTTTCAATTTCTCTTAATAATTTTTCTTTAATTCTATCTGGGAACTTACCATTATGAACTTTATCTCTTAAATTAATAACATCTTCATCTTTAGAAGTTCCTTCACCTAATTCATTTTTAATTACTTTAATTTTTTCTTTTAAAATATAATCTTTTTGTTCTTTATCTAAGTTATTCTTAATATCTGTTTCAATACGTCCTTCTATATCATAAACAGCACTTTCAATAGCAAGTTCTTTTATTAAAAATTTACTTCTTGATATAGGAGAAGAATCTAACATTAAAGTTAACTTTTTTTCAAAAGAAAGTTCTAAAAAATTACCTATTAAATCGGTAATTTTATCAAGAGACATATTACCTTTTAATTGAGACATAATTGAGTTAGTTACAAAAGGATTTTTGTTAACATAATTTTCTAGTTCTGACATTAATTTTCTAGAGTAAGCTATTTGTTCAATTTCACTATCCATATCTTCTATGTTAGTAATGATACTATCTAATACTTCTTCTTCATTAGTATAGTTAACATAGCTAATTACTTTAACTCTTTCAATTCCTGAAATAATAACTCTCATGCTTCCTGTAGGTAAGTCTATTACACTTTTTATCTTTCCTACTACGCCAGTTCTTGGCAAATCGGATGTATCAGGATTCTCTTCAAGCGAATTTAGGGGGCACACTACTAGGACTTCACTATTATGATATAGTCTAGATATTTCAGTAACTTTTTTACTTATATCGCTCCTTATTTCTACCCTTACTTCTTGGTATGGTAGTAAGACAAGGTTCTTTAATAAAATTACAGGTAAGTTACTTTTTATCATTCGTGCCTCCTCGTCTTATGGGTATTTATTATAGGAGCAAAAATTATATTTGTAAACAAAAAAAAGTGAAAAAATTTAATATTTTTTTCACTTAAAAATTATTTAATTTTTTTATCATTTTTTACTTGACAAATTATATATTTTAGATATAATTTACAACATTTTTTTAATTAAATTCTATCAAAAGTTATACCCTTAATTTTCTCTTGTTTAACAGTATTAATTATACTATAACTTACTCTTTCATAGTCTACTTCGCCTTTAATAGGTATATTCTTTTTCTTAGATATTACTTCAAATAATTCCTCTACTTCATCATCATCGTAATGGTCTATTCCAAATTCTTTTTCTAATATACTTGGATAGTATTTAGATAACATTTTTAATAAGTGTATCGCTACTGAATCAATATTTAATATTTCTTCTTTTATTATTGTCATACTAGCTAAATTTAAAGCAACATTTTGGCCTTCAAACTTAGGCCATAATATTCCTGGAGTATCCACTAAATCCATAAACTCATTTATCTTAATTGTACTCAATGTTTTAGTGATACCAGGTTTATTTCCAACACCTGCGATTGACTTACCAATTATCTTATTAATAATAGTACTCTTACCTACATTAGGTACACCTATAACCATACATTTTGCTTTTTTTGGAAGTAATCCTTTCGCTTGTCTTTTTTTATTAATATTAGCCATTAAGTTTTTAACTTCATTAATTATTTTTTTATAATCATTTGAATTTTTAGCATCACATGTCACACAAATATAACCTTCATTTTTATACTTATTTATCCACTTACATGTTTCATCTTTATCACATAAATCATATTTATTAAATACAATTATATTATTTTTATCTCTAGTTAATTTATTTAAACCAGGTATTCTAGAAGAATATGGTACTCTAGCATCAATTACTTCTATAACAACATCTATCATAGACATAATAGTAGCCATTTCTTTCTTGGTTTTAGCCATATGTCCAGGATACCATTGTATTATCTTACCATTTTCATTCATGAGTTTCGCCTCCTTTAAATCTAGATAAATTATATCATAATCCACCATTATATTTATATAATTTTTTTACAATTGGATTATAGTCTACACCAGATAAATCTTTTTGCTCTTGTTCTGCTATATATTTTGTTAAATACATACACTCTACTAATAAATTATATTCTCTAAATAAATCTGTTTTATAACCCAAAACATGAGTACCAGTTTTTCTTCTATTCAAAACAATTACGTCTTTATAATACTTATGTAATTCTTCTAATAAAACTTTATCTAATTCTGTTCCAGTATCAAAATATATAGCAATATTATTACTAACTGTAGATAATGTACTTCTACCATGACAATATGAATACTTATCATGTACTATTGGAATACCAATTCCTGATTCTACCATTGTAGATTCTAAATATTTACTTGCTGTACTAGTATCATATCCACTAAATATTTCAAAAGCATCACAATTAGGATCAAAATCAAAGTCATAGCTATCTAAATCATCTATTATTCTATACCATCTATTATCAATAAAATAATTAAGTAAAATACTACATGGTATAAGAGTCGCTGCTAATGAAATAAAACTTTTTTCTTTATCTGTACAATTATAAGTTAAATTAACTATGCCACTATTATCATTTTTCTTACTTGCTAATAAATAATGATTTAAATCATTCGAAAATGCCAAATCTACACCATAATTATTTCCAGAGTAACTACACGCTAGTACATTTTTATATACATCTATATCAAAATATTTAAAATCTCTTGGTTCAGTATTTCTAGTAATTATTTTATTTTTTTGGGATAAAATTTTTGATGCATATTCACTTACTACACTTGAACCTCCAACTCCTGATACTAAAGTTGGTCCATCAATTTTTGATAATTCATAATTTATTCGTTTTAAATCAGTATTACTTAAACTATCATATACTCTCCTTTCTAATTTTTCAAAATTTTCTTTCATGTTTTTTTCCATAAAAAATCCTCCTCAAGTTTTTTATATCACTTGAAGAGGAAATATTTCGTCTCTTTAAAACTTTTCTTCTAATAATTCTATTTTATTAATTCTTTTTAATTCAAAATGTCTTAAATCTTTTCTAAGTTCACAATATGCTGCACATCCCCAACCACTATTATATAAAAACATATCAAGTGGATGAATTATTCTATCCATATTACCATTTTTAAATGAATAATAATTTATTTTAACTTTTCTTCTTTCTTTAATAGCTCTAGTTAATACATTATAATAATTTTTAGTAAATTCATTTAATTCAATATTCTCATTTTTAGAATCAAAGTATACTCCCCTAACTTTATCTGCAATTATATTTAACTTTTCTTTGTCTTCATTAGGCACTTTTAAACTATGTAAGAATTCATAATCATTATTACTAAATTTTCTTGATGGAATTCTAATACTTTGATTTAATACATATCCACCATATGGTCCTTTAATAGTATCAATATATATACCAGCTTTTTCAAGTTCTTCTTTATATACTCTTATCATTCTTTCAGATACTTCTAATTTATCTGATAATTCTTTAATATTATATTTTTTACCATTTTGTAAATATTGAAGCATCAATAATACATTAGATATTTTAGACATATTATTCACCTACTATATCATATATAAAATTAATATTTTTATTATTAATTAATTTCTTAAGCATTCTTTTATTTCTATACATATGAAATTTA